>ODAI014499252.1_pt1 | contig 51013 bp, 46 predicted proteins | sample 1539321 | NCBI WGS metagenome assembly ODAI01 (sample SAMN02144231, study PRJEB22623) | gut metagenome | biome: sheep rumen | host: Ovis aries | place: New Zealand
ATTATTTCAATTACTTCAATCACTTCAATCACCTATACATCAATCACTTCTATTACTTCAATAATTTCAATTACTTGTTATGATAGAAAAACTTAAAGACTTCATAGACGAGGTGCAGCAATTCACCGCCGACACCAAGGAGAAGGCGGAGGAGTTGCGACTGAAATTCCTGTCGCGCAAGGGCATCCTCAACGAGATATTCGCCGAGTTCAAGAACGTTGCGCCCACCGAAAAACGCGAGTACGGACAGCGCATCAACGCCTTGAAACAACTCGTGGAAAAGAAAATCAACGACGCGCAGGAAAAATTTGAGGAGCAGGCTTCTAAGCCCAACGACCTCGACATCACGCTTCCAGGTCCCAATTACAGCCTCGGAAGCCACCACCCGATTACAAACGTCCTCAACGAGATTATTGAAATATTCTCGCGCCTTGGATTCACAGTGGCTGAGGGTCAGGAGATTGAAGACGACTACCACAACTTCACCGCCCTCAATTTTGCCCCCGAACACCCCGCCCGCGACATGCAGGACACCTTCTTTATAGAGACCAACCCCGACATCCTTCTCCGCACCCACACTTCGGGCGGACAAGTGCGCGTTATGGAAAAGCAAAAACCGCCTATCCGCGTCCTCGTGCCAGGCCGTGTATTCAGGAACGAGGCAGTATCGGCGCGTTCACACTGCATATTCCATCAAGTAGAGGGACTCTATGTAGATAAGAACGTTTCATTTGCTGACTTAAAGCAAACCTTGATGTATTTTGCCAAGGAATTTTACGGCGAAAAGACCGAGATTCGTCTCCGTCCGTCGTACTTCCCATTCACCGAGCCGAGCGCGGAAATGGACGTTAGTTGCTCCATCTGCGGCGGCAAAGGCTGCGGCATCTGCAAAAACACCGGTTGGCTCGAAGTATTGGGCTGTGGAATGGTACACCCCAACGTCCTCCGCAACTGCGGCATCGACCCCGAAGTATATTCAGGCTTTGCATTCGGTATGGGCATCGAGCGCACCGCAATGCTCCGCTACGGCGTTACAGACATCAGGATGTTCTTCGAGAACGACATGAAATTCTTGTCGCGCTTCAAACTTTAAACGCACCAACGCCGCAAGGCGTTGAAAAACACTAAATTATTGTTACAAAAAATGAGTTTTATAGACGATTTGAAATGGCGCGGGATGATTCACGACATCACCCCCGGCACAGAGGAACAGTTAGCGAAAGAAATGACCTCGGCATACGTGGGCATCGACCCCACCGCCGACTCGCTCCACATAGGACACCTTGTAAGTATTATGATACTCAAACACTTCCAAATGGCAGGACACAAGCCCTTCGCCCTCGTTGGAGGTGCAACGGGTATGGTGGGCGACCCATCGGGCAAGTCGCAGGAGCGCAACCTCCTCGACGTAGAGACCCTCAACCACAACAAGGAAGCCATCAAGAAACAACTCTCCAAATTCCTCGACTTCGACAGCGACGCGCCCAACCACGCCGAACTCGTTGACAACTACGATTGGATGAAAGACATCACCTTCATCGACTTCATCCGCACCATCGGCAAGCACATCACGGTCAATTATATGATGTCGAAGGATTCGGTAAAGAAACGTTTTGCCGACGACAGCCGCGAGGGTATGTCGTTCACCGAATTTTCGTATCAGTTGATGCAGGGTTACGACTTCTATTGGCTCCGCAAAAACCGCAACGTAAAACTCCAAATGGGCGGTGCAGACCAATGGGGCAACATCACCACCGGCACCGAACTCATCCGCCGCATCGACGGTCAGGAGGCTGAGGCATTTGGTCTCACCTGCCCCCTCATCAAGAAGGCAGACGGCACCAAATTTGGCAAGACCGAGAAAGGCAACGTATGGCTCGATGCACGTTACACCACGCCATACGAGTTTTACCAGTTTTGGATCAACACCTCCGACGAAGACGCCGAGCGTTACATCAAGATTTACACGATGCTGACCCGCGAAGAAATTGAAGCCCTCATCGCCAAGCACCGCGAAGACCCAGGCCGTCGTCTTCTCCAAGGCGAACTCGCAAAGCGCATCACCATTATGGTACATGGCGAGGACGCTTACAATCAAGCCATTGCAGCCTCTCAAATCCTCTTTGGCAAAGGCACGAAGGAACAACTTTTGAGTTTGGACGAGCAATCGTTCCTCGCAGTATTTGCAGGCGTACCCCAATACTCAATCTCCGCCGCCGAACTCAAAAATGGCATCGGCATCCTTGACCTCTTGGCAGAACGCTCCAAGTGTTTCCCCTCCAAGAGCGAATGTCGCCGCAGCATCAAAGAAAACGCAGTCTCCATCAACCAGGAAAAAATCTCTGACGCCGACTTGGTATTGAACGACACCTACCTCCTCGACGGCAAGTACATCTTGGTAAAGAAGGGTAAAAAGAATTGGTTCATCTTGAAGGCAGAATAAGATAAGGTGGAGTGCAGGCGTCCCGCCTGCCAAATAAATATGGAATGCAGGCGGCTCGCCTGCTTCACAATAAAAAACGAGGCAAAAACAAAATTTTGCCTCGTTTTTTTGTGCCCATAAAATTTTTTTCAACTTTTTTTTCATCTACGAAAAAAGACTTCATCCACGCATTATAATTTTGCAGCGTAATCAGTTAAGGAAGTATGGCTGAGCGGTCGAAAGCGGCACATTGCTAACGTGTTGAACCCAATTAAAGGGTTTCAGAGGTTCGAATCCTCTTACTTCCGCGAAACACAAGGTGAGGTAGCTCAACGGATTAGAGCAGAGGTCTACGGAGCCTCCGGTTGCGGGTTCGAATCCCACCCTCATCACAACTTGGAACTTTGGCAGACTTGGTGTATGCGCAGGACTGAAAATCCTGAGAATGTGGTTCGATTCCACAAGGTTCCACCATTACACATAATTAAGAAGAGCAGACAATCTGTTGTAAACTTTTTTCAGAACAGACCTCGTCTTGTCGGCATTGACAGTGGATTGATTGCCAAGAAGACCAATCGCATCTTTAAGAAGTTTGCAATCGTCCTGAGTCAAAGGCATTTCCGTTATGGAATAATCCGGATCCGAATATCTGTAATAGATTTTGTCGTAAACCTCTATCGGCGCATTGTAGCCCAACTTGTCAGACCTCATAATCTGAATATCCATTTGCACAGTCCTCGTACAAACACCTTTTTTGATACCCTCCATATCATAAAGAGCATCGCAACAGGCATCCACAAGGTCGTCGAGCGTCCATCTTCTGTATTTGTTTCTAAGGCAGTTGTTGATTGTCTTGTACCTTATCAAAGCGTTTTTGTTGGCAGGCATAATGTTTGGATTTTTTGAAGATTAATAATAATTGGATTGAAACGCGGCAGGATTTTCCCAACTATCGTTTGTCTCTTCAAGTGCCAATGCCTTATATTAGAATCCGATTAAAAGAAAAGTCCATACCGTACGTGCGGACTGCGAACAAATCGCACACCGCTTACAGGAGCGAAAAATCGGAAACTTCGCACCCGTGCCTGTACTTGTATGTCTTTTAACAACTTCATAGTATGTAACAATTTTGCCGCAAAGATAATAATCTTCTGCGAAATCTTTTTGCGTAGATGAAATTTTTTTCGCCATATCACCCCAATCTCTTGTCCTCTTTCACCCTCTTTCTGTCAATTTCCCTTACCAAAAAGTCCGTTTAACTTTGTAAAAATCCTGTCAATCACCCTGTTACAAATGTAAACCATCATATACTCAGCCGTGGTTGGCAGGGTTCGTAACTCAAACGATGCAGCGGGCAGACGCCGTGTTCAATGATAGCGAGACGGTGGTCTTTCGTGGGATAACCCTTGTTTTTTTCCCAATTATAAAGCGGATATTTGGCGGCGGCGCGTACCATCCACTCGTCACGGTAAGTCTTTGCCAAAATCGATGCCGCCGCTATCGAGAGAAACTTCGCATCACCCTTCACAACCGTCTGAAACGGCGTTTGATGATAATCTTTCCACTTATTGCCGTCAATGATTATGAACTCCGGCCTTACCGTCAACGCATCAAGCGCACGGTGCATCGCCAAGAGCGATGCCTGCAATATATTTATATTGTCAATCTCCTGATTATCGCACATTCCAATGCCATACGACACGGCATCACGGATAATTTCATCACGCAGTTTTACACGCTGTTTCTCAGACAGTTGCTTTGAGTCATTTATAGCATCATTCCAATAGTCTTTTGGGAACACAACAGCCGCCGCCACCACCGGTCCCGCCAAACATCCGCGCCCCGCCTCGTCGCAACCCGCCTCCGGGTACAATTCCGTTTGATAAAATGCTTGCATAATTTACTAAATTTTAATCATTGATTACCATAAAAAATCAATACTTGCTCAAATTCAAATTTTGTTTACAAAAATCAATTAGTTTACAAAATTAGCAAAAATTATCGGTAATTGACGAAAAATTCACGGAAATTTTTGGATAGAAAAAAGGCACGAAGTGCCGTCCCCAGCCTCTTCGTGCCCATTGATGTTCAATAGTTTTTTAAATCAGCGGAATATTATTCTTTGCGCACTCTGCACGCATCTCATCAGACCACAGCGACGACTGAATCTCGCCGATGTGAGCCTTGCGCAGGAAAAACATACAGAGCCTCGATTGTCCGATGCCGCCGCCGATAGACTCCGGCAACGTGCCGTCCAACAATCTCTTGTGGAAATAGAGTTGCTTGCGCTCCTCCTTGTTTTCGATAAGCAACTGTTTTTCAAGGGCTTTCTTATCGACCCTCACGCCCATCGACGAAATCTCAAACGAGCGACCGAGGATATTGTTCCAGAGGATGATGTCGCCATTGAGACCGCTGAAACCCTCGGTGTTAGGCGTTGACCAGTCGTCATAGTCGGGGGCGCGGCCGTCGTGCTTTTTGCCGTCGGAGAGTTTGCCGCCAATGCCCATAATGAACACTGCACCATACTCCTTAGCGGCGGCATCCTCGCGCTCCTTGCTTGTGAGAGTGGGATATTTTTTGCACAAATCCTCCGCGCTGATGAACTTAATCTCCTGCGGCAACTGCGGAACCAATTGCGGATATGCCTCATACACAATGTATTCAGTCTTCAACAAAACCGAATAGATGCGCCTTACAATATCTTTGAGGAAATCGATGTTGCGGTCAGAAGGATTGATGCTGCGCTCCCAGTCCCATTGATCGACATAGAGCGAATGTAGATTGTCGAGTTCCTCGTCGGGGCGGATGGCGTTCATATCGGTGTAGATGCCATAACCCGCCGGAATCTTGTAGTCGGCGAGAGTGAGGCGCTTCCATTTTGCCAACGAATGAACGACCTCCGCCTGTTGGTCGCCAAAATCCTTTATCGGGAACGACACGGGACGCTCCACGCCATTGAGGTCGTCATTGATTCCCCTACCCTTCAAGACGAAAAGCGGGGCTGTAACGCGGCGGAGTTTCAATTCCGCGCTGAGGCAGGACTCAAAAAAGTCCTTGATTTTCTTGATTGCCAACTCCGTCTGTTGCAAGTCGAGCAACGGCTTGTAGCCGGCAGGTATCAGTAATTGAGCCATTTTAATGAAGTTTATCGTTAATTTCTGAACTCAAAATTACCCAAAATCGCCGTACCTGCAAAAAAAATTTTATACATACAAAAAAAATTAGCAAAATACGTATTATTATTCCAAAAAAAATTTGCACCTTTGTAAATGAAAAATTGTACAAAAATGAAGATAGCGGAAATACTAAAAAACACAAAGAAGACACTGTTCTCGTTTGAAATCGTGCCGCCCCTCAAAGGGCAGAGCATCGAGAAGCTGTATGAGAAACTTGACCTCTTGGCGGAGTTCAACCCTGCCAACATCAACATCACGTACCATCAGGACGAGACGGTATATACCCCCACGGACGGCGGCAAATTCGACAAGAAGATTGTCCGCAAACGTCCCGGCACCGTCGCACTCGCAGCGGCGATACACAACCGCTATCCCAACATCCTCACCGTGCCGCACATAATATGTGGAGGAATGTCGAAACAGGACATCGAAAACATCCTCATCGACCTCAACTTCCTCGGCATCAACAACATACTCGCCCTGCGCGGCGATGCGGCGGTAGGGCAAAAATACTTTGTACCCGAACCCGACGGACACGCGCACACCGACGGCCTTGTGGAACAGATAATGAACTTAAACAAAGGCATTTACCTCGACCGCAACCTCAAAAACACCGACTGCACCGACTTTTCGGTTGGCGTGGCGGGCTACCCTGAGAAACACGCCGAAGCACCAAACGCCGAAATTGACATGCAAAACCTCAAACGCAAGGTCGATGCCGGCGCGGAGTACATTGTGACGCAGATGTTTTTTGACAACGAGAAATTCTTTGCGTGGGAAAAGAAATGTCGCGAGGCGGGCATCAACGTGCCAATAGTCCCGGCGATAAAGCCCATCGGCAAAATGCGTGACATTCAGACGATACCGCAGGTTTTCAGCATCGACATGCCCACGGAACTCGTCCAGGAATGTTACAAAGCAAAAGACGACAGCCAAATCTACCAAATTGGAATTGAATGGACCATAAAACAAGCCCGCGAACTTATGGCTCACGGCGTGCCTATTGTCCATTTCTTCTCCGTTGGTAAGACCGACAACATTAGAGAAATCGCAAAAGCAATCTACTGATTGAAAAAACGGTACATTGTTTGATTGTAAAAAAATATTACGAAAAAACAAGCGAAAAAACAAGCGAAAATGAGACAACTGATATATAATTTGAGCATAAGGGGCAAAATCCTCCTCGGTTTCTTTTTAGTGACCGCCATATTCTTCGTGCTTGGAATCTTCCAATACAATTCGCTCGAAAAAGTCAATCAGACAAACGAGTTGATAACATTCGCAAAGGATATGAACTCCACCGCCGCGCAAATCAAATACTTGGTAGCCAAGGACATGAACGTGCTGCGCAACTTCTCTTTTGCCAAAAACGAAAAGGAGTTGAAGGTTTTGCACAAGGAACATACGGAGTTTTATGAAAAACTCAACACTTTGTTCTCCAACACGACCGACATCACAGCAAACAAGAATGTTGACCCACTGTTGAGGCACAATTTCAGGGACACGATTCAATCGCTTAGCCGCTTGTATATCAACGAATTTTGCGTGTCTTTCAATGAAATCTATCTCGCGCAAAAGATGATTGTTAACCCGTCCGAAATAAAGAACATCATCAGGCAGAAAGAAATCGAAGCTAACAATGCAGAAAATCCGACGTCTGATTCTATCGGAAGGGCTAAAACAATGCCAATCATCAACATTGAAGAAAAATCGAAGGATTATATCACTGAACTCAAAAACGAGCAGAAGAAGCATTACCAGACGATAACAAAATTAAATGGCGACATAGACAAAATGTTGACAATCATTGAATTAAAGTCCAATGGTTTAATCAATAAATCAATGGCAGAATCGAGCACGATAGGCAGTTCAAACATCCATACAATGATAACCTTCATGCTCATCGGCATCATTGTTTCAATCATGCTTGCGATGTACATTTCGAGCCTCATCGTTGAACCGCTGGAAAAACTCATGAAATACGCTAAACGCCTGTCAGAAGGCGAGTTGCCAGAGTTTGAAGATGAAGTTTATAATGATGAGGTCGGACAGACCGCCGCTTCAATAGAACAGTTAACAACCGGTCTCCAAAAGACTTCTGACTTCGCCCACGCAATCGGTCAGGGCGACTTCTCCAGCAACTACCAGCCACTTTCCGACAAGGACGTCCTCGGCAACTCACTGTTGAACATGCGTAAATCTCTCCAAAACGCCAACCGCGAGGAAAAGAAACGTCAGTCGGAAGATATCCAACGTAACTGGACGACTGAAGGACAGGCACTCTTTGCAGAAATCCTGCGCCACCACCCCGAAAACGTCACGGAACTCGCCGACGACATCATGGTTAACCTTGTGAAATACATCAAGGCAAACCAGGGCGGCATTTTCTTCTATCAGGACCAAGACCCCAACGACGTGTACTTGGAGTTGCTTTCGGCATACGCCTACAACCGCAAGAAGTTCATAAAGAAGAAGATACACTTAGGTGAAGGTCTTGTTGGCTCCTGCGCCCAAGAAAAATACACAATATATCTTACTGACATTCCCGACGACTACATCGAGATAGAATCGGGCATCGGCTCGGCAAACCCGAAATCGCTGTTGATTGTGCCGTTGAAGATAGAAAACGACATCCTCGGCGTCATCGAGCTTGCGTCGTTCAACGAAATGAAGCCTTTCGAGATAGAACTCGTGGAGAAAATCGCCGAATCCATCGCGGCAACATTGCAGACCACACGTATCAACACCCGTACCGCCGAACTCCTCGAACAGTCTAAGAATCAGACACAAGCGATGAAGGATCAGGAAGAGGAGATGAAGCAGACCATCGAGGAAATGCAAGCTACTCAGGAAGACTCGATGAAGCGTGAGGACGACTTCCTCCGCGAACTCAAGGAGATGGAGGCTATCAACCGCACCCTCGAACAGCAGGCATCGCTCCAAGACAACGAAATCGAAAACCTCAAGAAAAAATACAACACTTCCAACAAACTTGTAGGCGAGCGCGAAAACTACGAAAAAGCTCTCTACAACATCATCTCGGCTGCAATCATTACTACAAATGAAGACGGTATCATACAGTATGTCAACGAGTTGTTCATCGACCTACTTGGTTACAAGTCGGCGGAAGTAATTGGACGAAGCGTATATACAATTCTCGGTTTTGAAACCAAAGAAACCGAAATGGCGAAGGCTCTGCAAGCTGAATACGGCAGCATTGTCAACACAAAAGGCAGAGACATCACAGTGAAACACAAAAACGGCAACGGCATTGGTTTTTGGCTCACTGTTACCGCCAATATCTTCGACGAAAAAGTAACGTACACCATCGTGCTGAGCGACCTCACAATGCTCAACAACGAGCGCAACAAGGCAAAAGGATTCGAAGAAGAAATGCTCGTTTCGAGATTTGAACTCGAAGTCAAGACAGAAATGCTTGAAAATCTGCTCGTTAAAAACAAAATCGAACTGCCGAGCATCGACCAAGAATACGCAATCGTGGATTACGCTCAAAACAAGATTGGGCTCAATATCATCGACTCCCAGACCAAGAAGTGGGTGGAGCACATCAACAAATTCTACGCCGACTTCAAGAGAAAGGCTGCACCAAAGATGATTCTACAATCATTGGACGAGTTGATCGACTACACCGGCTACCACTTCGGTTTTGAAGACAAGTACCTCAAAGACTTCAACTACACGAAGTACGACGAGTTTAAGCAAAACCACGACAATTTCATGTTAACACTGCAAAACCACCGCGCAGAATACGCCAATGGAGAAAATATTGCAATTATCAGGGCAATTATATTCATAAAATCGTGGATGAGCAACTATAAGAGTACAATAGACACTGAGTTCATCAGTCTATTTAAGTCACACGGCCTGTCGTAAGCAGCCACAAACACAAAAAATTATGAAACGAACATTGCTCATCTTATTATTGTCAATCTTCACAATCGCCGTCGGCAACGCGCAGGACGACGATTTTGAGGTGCTTGGCTTTGGCGAAAACCAAGAAGAAAAAGACAAAATGACCGATTTTCTCGGTTTTATGCTCCTGCCGGGCAGCAGCAGCCTTGTAAGGTACTATGAAGTACATTTCAATTACAACGGCACCATCAAATACACACAGCTGACGATGGACAGCTTTATGAACAGGTGCGCGGGACGGGAGCGCAGTATGGCAAACCCTACCAAAGCCAATTTCTTTGAAACCTACGGCATCAAAGACCCAAACATCGTCGGGCAACTGTGGAAACTCCGCTATATGGAATACCCGTACAAAAGGATGGACAATGACACCCTCGGCTGGTCAAACAACGTAGAATGTCCCGAAATGCCGAGTCAGGAGCAACTTGCAATGCTCAAACAATACGGCATCACACGCGTACAAGACTTATGTTATGGGCACAATATGTTTATGCTGCTCAAAGATATGAGCAACAACCAATGGATAGCGCGTTACAAAGGCTCGGCGGCGTCATCAGCCATCCAACCAGGCATCATCAACGAAGAAGGCGAAACATTCATAGATGCCCAGTAACAAAATATTCAACAAATCCTTTGAACAGGCCATCAATAGTTTCTTGATGGTCAAAATATTGTTGGCGGCAATAATTGGTATTTTAATAGAGAGAATCGCCAATTTCGGAATTATATTTTCAATAATTGGAATGTCTGTAGCGGCAGTATTGATAGCGTTTCTCTATGTAAAAAGAAAAAAAAGAATAAGCCACCGATACAATTTCCTCAATGGATTGTCATTCTTTTCGCTGTGGATATTCTTCGGAATGTTTATCACTGAGTATCAAAGAGTTGACGCGCCTAATCTAAGTGATTTTGGCTATGGCGTGAAGATAGGCGTAATAGTAGAACCCACAGAAGAAAAACCAAAAACCTTCAAATCGAGGATTAGGATTATTGACAGCACGGCAAGCAACAACGTCGAAATCCTTGCATACTTTGAGAAAGACAGCACTACCCCACCCCCGCAGTTTGGCGATTTGATAGGTTTTTACTCTGACGTAAGGTACATCGAGAGCAATGGCAATCCGTTAGAGTTTGATTATCAGCAATATATGTCTCGGCAAGGCGTCTATTGCCAGACTTACATCAAGAAACAAGAATACGAAATTCTCCAGCAAGCATACCAAAAGGGAATCAAATATTATGGCGCAAAGATAAGAAACTCATTGATAGAAATATACAGGCAGACAGGCATCTCAGGGCAGCAATTGGCTGTACTTGAAGCACTTACACTCGGCTACAAATCCGACCTCGACCCCGAAACAATCACCTCATTCCAAAAAAGCGGCGCAATGCACATATTGGCAGTTTCGGGACTGCACACCGGCATTATAATGCTGATTACCAACTTTTTATTGAAATTTCTCGACCATTCGCAAAAAACCCGCTTCATCAAATGCATTCTTATAATCTTAATACTCTGGATTTTTGCAGCAATAACGGGATTTAGTGCAAGCGTCTGTCGCTCGGCGTTGATGTTCAGTATGATGACAATGTCGCAGATACTCGATAGAAGCTCATCTACGTACAACACATTAGCAACATCAGCGTTTATATTATTGATATTCAATCCGTTATTGATATTCAATGTCGGATTTGGATTAAGCTATTTGGCGGTATTGGCAATTATATCCACAATGCCATTCGTCAAAAAAACTCTACCAAAATTTGATCCCGTGCACGATACGCATTGGATACACACAAAAAAATGGTTGATACGCTATTTTTTAGGCATCGTTTTCGTATCAATTGCAGCACAATTGGGAACAAGCATACTGAGTATCAGGACATTCAACTTGTTCCCAACATATTTTTTACTCACCAACATAATCGTAATCCCCCTCTCCTACTTCATTATGGTAACATCAATCATATTATTGGCGGTGAGTTGGTGCGCACCGTTAGTGTGGTTGGCAACGAAAGTGTTAAAATTTTTCCTAATGCTCTTGACCGACTCAGTAAGCTGGATAGAAAGTTTGCCGGCGGCAAGCATCGACAACATTTTCATCACAAACACATCTTCACTGCTATTATATGCGGCGTTGGCAATGTTGGTAGTGTATGGACATTATAAACGAAACAATCATCTGAAACTTGCACTTGCAGCATTGTGCTTATTTACTGCAAGTATTGCTATATTTGACAGGGCTAAAAATATTAACACACAATTAATTATCTATAATAAAACAAAATCTCAACTATACACCATAAAGAACGGCGACAAGATGTCAATTATAACCGACAATGCAAAACCCGACGAGAAATCATTATCCCCTGCCACTATCAACGCCGCGCTCACACACGCAAATCTCGTCGAGATATTGAATACGGATACTTTAAGCTCAATTAAGGAGTTATTTTGGCAAATTGACAACAAAACATTTTACAATGTAAAGTCCCATCAACAAATCGAAATAATGGACGGTGAAAGTCTGCCGGTCGATTATATTATAGTCAGCGACAACACGATAATCAACGCCGACGACCTGTCAGAAAAATTTGGATGCAACAATGTAATTTTCGATTCGTCCAATACAAAAAAATTCGTAGCCGCACGCACCTCAGAATACGAGAAGCAAGGTATCAATTGTTTTGACGTTGCAAAAGACGGCGCATTTGTATTCGGCGACGGCGCAAAAACTATTTGGTGGTATTGAGAAGAGGAGAGATTGGGTAAGGAAAATCAACAAATCAATAAATCAACAAATAACTACGCATTAACATAAAAATCAATTCCTAACAATGTGATGTCGTCGAACAATTTTGTGTTAGAACGCTGAATGTCAAGCGATTGGATAATTGATGCGATTGTAGTTTTGATGTCGGTGTCTTGGGCGACGCATTTTTTTACTACATTCAGACCAAAATCAAGGTCGCCAGCGCTTTCAAATTCCACGACACCATCGGTGAAACAAAGAAGTTTGTGATTGTTGTCAAAAGTGATGCAGCCTTCTTCGAGGGCTATTATCTCATCCAGCATACCGATGCCGACACAACCTGTATTGAGATACTTCACTTCACGAGTAGCGCAATTGTAGAGCAAAGGCGCATTATGACCTGCATTGATATAGCGTAAAGTATTGGTTTTGAAGTCGTAACGTCCAATGAAAAGCGTAATGAAACGGTCGCCATTAGAATTTTTTACCACAATACGATTCAATCGCCTTACCAATGTCTTCAAATCCATATCGGGAACGAACAACGCTTTGAGGCTCGCCTGGAAATTGCTCATCAATATCGCCGCCGACATTCCTTTGCCCGATACGTCAGCAATACAGAAAAACATCTCGTCTTTGCTGAGGTAATCGAAGTCGTAATAATCGCCACCTACCTGGAAATGAGGCATATAGAACGCATCTACGCAAAGCCTTTTGTCATTGGCAAAAATATCTGTCTGCGGCACAAGCATATTTTGCATCTGCGCCGCCATCTCCATCTCCTTCTTAAAACGTTCTTGTTTCATGTTTTCCTCCACAAGACGGTGGTTTTGGATGGAGACTATGATGAAGTTTGTAAGTGTCTGGAAAAACTGTAAGTTCCTGATTGACGGCGACATACCATCATCCTCGGCATCAAAATCGTCCATAAGCATATAGGCGATTATCTTGTCGTCGTTGTAGAGAGGAATCACAAAATCAAACGCGCTGAATTTCGGGTCGGTGCCGGAATAGACCACGGCAATATCCTTGATGCTTTCAAAATCACGTTCCGGGACAATCTTGTCGTAATCTTCTGGAGTAACGCCGTATTTGAGAATGATTTTCCAAGAGTTTTCCTGAAAGACATAGATGAGTACCTTGTTGATTTTCAGGTCTTTGGCAAGCATAGTATGGAATCGGTCTATTAGTTGCTCAACAGGCATATTGGTAATAATGTTGTTGGTAACCTCCAGCAACATCTTCAACTTGAAGTTGAACGACCGTAACTTGTTAAGTGCCTTTCCGTCCGACATAACTATGCTTTTTTATAAGGAAACCTGCCAAATTGTAAACATCATGGGAAAAGGCAGGTTTCCGGATTGATTGGATGAATAAAAACCTAATTAGTTGGCTCTCTCGACGTAAGACCTGTCGCGAGTGTCAATCTTGATCTTGTCGCCCTGGTTGATGAAAAGCGGTACGCGAATCTCTGCGCCCGATTCCACAGTGGCGGGTTTGAGAGCGTTGGTTGCAGTGTTGCCCTTGAGACCCGGCTCGGTGTAGGTAACTTCCATAATCACAAACGGAGGAAGCTCCACCGTGAGGATGTTGTCGGTCTCCTCCTGAATCACAATCTCCACATTCTGACCGTCGAGATAGAGGTCAGGGTTCTCGATGTGCTCCTCAGGTACGTTGATCTGCTCGTAGGTCTCCTGCTGCATGAACACGTATGAGTTGCCGTCCTTGTAGAGGTACTGGTAGGGACGACGAATGATTTTCGTGATGTCGATTTGGTGACCCGCAGAGAACGTATTCTCCAACACACGGCCGTTAGTAAGGCTCTTGAGGCGGGTGCGCACGAATGCCGGACCTTTGCCGGGCTTTACATGCTGAAAACTTACCACTGTATAAATGTCATTGTTGAAATTGATACAGAGTCCGTTTTTCAAATCTGCTGTTGTTGCCATTAATTTTTACTGGTTTGTTTGTTTATATATTATTTCACGATGCAAAGATAGATATTTTTTGCGAATTAAACACAGATTTTTACATTTTTTTTACAATTGTGATATTTTTTTTGCCGTCAACAGCAATGCCGATTGCACAACCGCAAGAATCACTTTATTTTCAGCGGAAACATAAAAAAAAATGTTATTTCCGCTGGAAATAGCAATATTTTTATTATATTTGCAGCGGAAACTTAATAAAAGCAATATGATAATAGGTCGAGAAAAAGAACAAAAAGAACTGCTCGGACTTCTTGAAAAAGAGGAGTCGCAGTTTTGCGCCGTCTATGGCAGACGCCGCGTGGGCAAGACGTACCTCATCCGCGAAACGTTCAATTACCAATTCTGTTTTCAACATACAGGGGTTGCCAACGGGACACTTCGCCAACAATTGACTTCATTCCGAAATTCACTTATGTCGTTAGGAATGAAGTGCGCCATCCCTAAAAACTGGTTTGAGGCATTCGAATTGCTTAAACAGCATATCAAAAACGCACCCACTGGCAAAAAAATCATTTTCATAGACGAACTCCCGTGGATGGACACACCGAAAGGAAATCTTATAGGCGCGTTGGAAAATTTTTGGAACGGCTGGGCTACCGCCCGCCCCGAAAAAGACATCGTACTTATAGTATGCGGCAGCGCAACTTCCTGGATAAGCAAAAAAATACTTAAAGACAAAGGTGGTCTTCGTGGTCGGCTCACCGCAAGAATCAAGATAGTACCCTTCACACTCCGCGAATGTGAACTATTTGCCAACTCTGCCGGACTTGCCTTGGGCAGAAAAGATGTACTGGAACTTTATATGATTCTCGGCGGTATTCCATACTATTGGAGTTTTTTAAAAAAAGGATTAAGCACGGCGCAAAACATTGACCAATTGTTCTTTACGGAAACAGCACAACTACGCGACGAGTTCGACGCACTGTACGCAATCCTTTTCAAGCGTCCCGAAAACTATCTGAAAGTGATAGAATGTCTGAGCAACGGCAAGAAGTCGGGCTCCACTCGGGAACGGTTAATCTCGGAAAGCGAACTCTCGGACGGCGGCACTTTTTCCTCAATATTGGAGGAGTTGGAAGAGTGCGGTTTTATACGACGCTACGCCTCCGCCGACACGTCTGAAAACAACGCACTATACCAACTTATAGACAATTACACCTTGTTTTATTATCTATGCATCCAAAAAAATGCGTTCAGCGATGAACATTTTTGGTCTAATACATACACATCTACGTCGCACAATGTATGGAAAGGGCTTGCATTTGAACGTGTATGCCTGCAACACATCCCGCAAATAAAAAGCGCACTCGGCATCTCCGGCGTACAGACCAACGTATGCTCTTGGTACACTCGCGGCAACTGCGAACACAAGGGAGCGCAAATTGACTTGGTGATGCAACGCGCCGACGGTTTTACGGACATATTGGAGATGAAACATTCTACGCAACCCTTTGCCATAAGCTCTGATTATGCCGACATCCTCCAAAACAAACTCAATGCATACCAACAGCTGTCAAAAGACAAACGCACTCTACATTTGGTCTTGATAACCACCAATGGCGTTATTCACAACAGCAACTACAACATCATACAACGAGAAATTACATTGGATGATTTGTTCGCAGTGTAACAAAATCAGCCACAAAGACGACTCTGCTTTCTCTTTGTGGCTGATTTTGTATTAATATCGTAATAACAACCTCACATCTTGTACCCTCCCACCAACACATCGTCCATCTGCATGAAGTCGGCGCGCCACTCGTCGAGGAAGTCGGCGAGCATTTTTTCTTGTTCGGAGGCAATGGAGGTGCGATTGTAAATGTCGGAGAGAACGCCTTTGAAGCGTTTGTAGGACATTTTTTTGCCGATTTCGCCGCCAAACTGATCGGCGTAACCGTCGGAAAACATATAAACATAATCGCCGGGCTGCGTCTGTATTTCCGTGGTCTCAAACTGCAATAACTTCGGATACAGACCAATCGGATTTTTGACGGGGCGATATTCGGTGAGTTCGCCGGCGCGGACGAGGTACATTGGATTGTTAGCACCCGAAAAACGAAGGACGCGGGTGCGGAGGTTCAATGTGCAGAGCGCGATGTCCATACCGTCTTTGGGTTCGAGAATGTCCTCGTTTCTTTGTTTTAATGTGGTGATTACCAATGTCCTAAGTTGTTCGAGAATGTCGGACGGACGGACAGATTCATCAATCTTGGCGCAGATTTCGTTGAGAAAGGCAACGCCCATCATACTCATAAACGCGCCCGGCACACCGTGTCCCGTGCAGTCGGCAATGGCAAAAATCAGGACGTCGCCTTCGCGTTTCATCCAATAAAAATCGCCGCTCACGGTCTCTTTTGGTCGCCAAAACAGGAAATAATCGGGCAAAGCGTCGCGCAAAATCTCCGTGCGCGGCACTACGGCATCTTGGATGCGCTTTGCGTAAGCGATTGAGTCAGTGATGTTTTTGTGCTTTTCCTCAATGTCATTTTTGAGGAGTTGGATGTGCTGTTTTTCCTTTTGGATGGAGAGCGACATCTCCCAAAGTTTTTGGTTGCGGACGGAGAGTTCCTCCTTGTCGGCTTCGAGTTTTTTTTGGGCAAGGATGATGTCGCCTGCGTCTTGGAGCGTTACGGTCTCGATGGGCAAAGTGCGCTGAGTGTCAGACGGTTCGGCATGTTTGGAGGTTTTGAGGTCGTTGTACAAATACATAAAACGCTGCAAATCTGCATTGAGGTCGCGTATCTCGCCCGCATTGCGCCGGTGCTCGTTTTCCACGGCACGGTCGATGCGGCGGCGAATGGTGAGGCGTTGAAGTATGCAAACTACAATCAATGCCACAACCACCGCAACCATTACTATAAATAATATGTCTGACGTACTGAAACTCATAACGTTATCTATGCAATAAAAAGTTTATAAATTTTTGAGGAAGTCGCGACCAAGTATCAGTTCGAGTTCCTCCTTTTTCAATAGCGGCGGCATCTGTTTTTCAATCTCGGCGACATTTGCCTTGATGTCGAGATTGAAATACCGTATCGCATTGTCCTCTGTGAGGGCGTAAATCGTGTTTTTGCTTGCCAAACCGATACTAAGGATGTTGGAACGGTTGAGCGAATGTTCCTCGATGACAACGGGTTTTTCAGCAATGGAGCGCGTCTTGATGACCGTGATGCGCTTGTCGAGGCTCGAAATCATCAAGTATCCAGTTTCAGTGTCATAGACCGCCTCCTGAAACTCCGAATGTCCGCCAAGCATCGCATCTGCCTGAGTATCAGTGGTCATATCAACAAACTCAATGTTGCCGTTGCTGAAACATACCGCTGCCTGACGCTTGTCGGGTATGGCTACAATGCACGAGGCGTGTTGATCCTTGTTGGCAAATATCATCCTCTGACGACCTTCCTTGATGCTCCATTTATAGAGTTCGCTGCGGGTGGTGAGGATGTAAACGTCGTTGCTATTTGGCGAACAACACATTCCTAACAATTTGGTTTTCAGGTTCAAAGAGCTAATCAAACGACCGTTTGGCTCCTTGATGTCGAGCACAACAATGCGCCCGCCTTCGTATGCAACCACGATTTTTTTGGCGTCCATCGTGATGCAGGCGGCTTTGGCAATTTCGCCATACGAACTCAACTTGCACCTCGTCTCGGTCTTGATGTTGAGGTGATAAGAGTTGCGGTCGGCGGTGGAGTATATCACGTTGTCGGGGTCGAGGAAGATGGCATTGACGACTGCCGCCTTGCTCTCAAACTTTGTCAACTTCTTGATTTCCTTCGTCTTGCCCGACGACGGCGAATATGTCAAGATGTGCGCGTTTTGAGTGATGCAGACCAAATTGTCGGAGTCGTCGATGGTGAATTTGATGATTTTGAGACCAGTGGTTTTCAACGGCTGAATCATTCCATTCTGTTCCATCGCAAACAACATCGCGTCATAGAGCTCCGCCAAATTGTCAACATTGTTGTCAACCGACATCTTGTAGGCGGTCATCACGAGGCGGAGGTTCATCCTCTTGTCGTCGTAGATGTTCTTAGCCTTCATAGCCAAGAGGTTGGACATCGCCATCATATTGAATTTTTCTGAACGAGCGTTGGCGGCGGCGGTGAGGTCGATTTGGTTTTGGAGAACGCTGCGGTCGTGCCGCGCACTGTCAAGAGCTTTCATTGCAAAGATGTAGTTGGAATCGGCACGTTTGCTCTGCTTGTCGGCCTCCTGACGGCGCAATTCGGCAAGTCGATAGGCGGAGTAATATTGTCCCTGGGCAATTTTGGCGGCTTCTGCGGCGGCTTCTGCCTCCGACCGCAAACTGTCGGCAAGTTCATACGCATCTTTGGCAATGCGAGCCTGTTCTTCGGCGTTACGACGCTGCAAGTCGGCAGTGTCGCGCTCGTTTTGGGCAATTACAGCCTGATCCTGAGCGTTGGCTTTTTCGTTCAACGCCCAATACACCATTCCCCAAAGCGACATTATGAACAGCAACATTCCGTATATAACAAGTTGAGTGCGTTTGCGGACTGCCTTTTCCTTGGCGAGGATGGCGGCGTTGGAGGCTTCGAGGAAGTCGATGTAATTTTCATACTTGCTCTGTGCGTTCTTAATCTTCTGTCTCTGCGGCAATTGGGAGTTGTCGTATTTAACGAAAAGATAAGGATTTGGATTGCTGCGATTGAACCATTGATTGAAGTACATATAACTTCCCGAATTGAGCAAAAATTCAGCCTGTTTGTCGCTCTTAATCCACAACTGCATCTGCGTATTGAGGTCGTGAAAATCTTTCATATCGGTGGCCTCCTCCACGTCCCATTCGGAGAGTAGTTTCCAATTTCGGATGAGAGCCTCGTGCGTTACGTCCAAAACCGTGTCGCCGGAAAGGTACTCGGTCTCAGGATTGCCATTTACAGAAAACGGCTTTACCAACGCATTTTCGGGCGTGCGGAATATGTTGATGACGCCGCATACAGTGGCGTTTGTGATGTGCTCCTTGTTGATGATGCCCGTTATCTCGCTGAGTGTGCAGCGGTTGCGGACGGGGCGGTTGTTGTCGATTTTGGTGAGGCTCTTGAATGTGGTCTCGATAATCTCCTTGCTCTCCTCGGGCGTGATGGATTTTTCTGCCCAATCCGCATTCTGCATAAAATAGTCGTAGGCGGATTCGTAGAGGATGCCCGCATGAGCGTTGAGTACGTTGTTGAGGTCGGGCTTTTCGTAATACTTGCGTTGATAATCAGGCAGATTGTTGAACCAACGGTCAAACTCGCCTTTCTCGTCAATGCTTAAAGAATCACTTGAAATGCCCGCAATTTTCGCCAAGTGTATCAGGTCGATTTCAGTATCGCCATTGTCGGCAATGCGCCACAAGAGATTGAGCGCGTGTTGGAGCACGGGGAGTTGGTCGAAGCCGGAATTGAGGTTGTTGATGATGACTTCCGTAAGCCTCGGCGAAACCTTGCCGCCCGCCATCAACGCCGGCTCCTCGATGACTTGTCGGATTTCGGTGCGCTTCAATTGAGGTACAAAAAACTGCGAATACGCGATGTACTCGGGCAGGTTTTTGAAGAATGTGCACTGCGAAATGAAGTCGCTCCTCATCGTGAAAATCACAAAAATAGGCAGATTTTCGGTGATGGAGATGCGGATGGTTTCGAGCAAGAGATTGACGGCTGTGTAAGCCTCGTCGGATGGGCGACCTTGCTCAAAATTGTCGATGTTGGTGAATACTTCCTCAAATTGGTCGGCGACAATGAGGAGGCTTTTGCCACTGTTGGAGATGTCGCGGCGGCCGTCGTCAACAACACAATACCCCGATTCCTTGTAGAGGTCAACGAGAGAGGAAAAACCGTTGTAGAGTTCCGATTCGCATTTGGCGGGGTCGATGTCGAGCTCCTGCGCAAAGGCGTCCGACAACGATTTCAACGGATTCTTCTGCGGCTTGAAATCCACAATCAACCAACCATTGAACCTTGCCTTGAAGAAACCAGCCCTAATATACGGAATCACACCGGCATACACCATCGACGACTTGCCGTCGCCAGACGCACCGGTGATGAAGGCCATCTTGTTTTTCTCCAAGAGCCTTACGATCTGCCTGATGTGCTGATCGCGTCCCTTGAAGAATATAGATTCCTCCTCCGTAAACGGCCTAAGGCCAGGATATGGGCAAATACGGTTCATTTTTCCCTTATTACTTGATTTTTTGTAGGTTTCAGTTTACATTATAGCAAAGAAAATGCCAAAAAACCGCTTGGGTCCGATTGGATAGCGGGCGGACACGAGGTCCGCACCTACGATTTTCCCATCAACTTGTCGAAATACACTTTTACCTCCAATGGGATGAGCGATTTTTCGGTGAGGGTGTAGTCCATAAAACCTTTTAACGCCCTCATATCCTGTGCGTTGACGTGTGCGCTATTGGCGGCGACGTAGAGTGGCACGTTTGACGACTTGCCGCCGCTGTCTTTCCACAACTGACGCGCAAAGGGCATCGCCCAATCCATCGAATAATCAAAATATATGACGCCCATCTTGCTCGCCTGCAACTGCGAATTGATGTAATCTGTGTAACTCGTCGCGCTACTCATATTGATGCCGAGCGACGTTACTTGCTGCACGTCCTGCAACATCGAGAGCACTTCGCTCGCCGTGTCGCGGTCGGCGTCGTTGTAGATGAAGAAAATGTCTGCCGTGCCGATGTCGAGGTTCATTTTGGGGTTCAACGACATCACAGTCCGCAAGTCCTCCACAAACACTATCGGCGAGGTTGCCTGCGAATAGATGGTGTTTTCTACTATATCGCGCCTAATCGCAGTGATGTAAGCGTTGTGTTCGTCGATGACGCCCGACGGATTCCACAGAAACATTTTGAAATCGTCGTCCCTGAAACTTTTGGCGGCGCGGTACTGTATCTGCGATTGCGTTTTGACACCCTCGTCGCTGTCTTCAAAAATATTGACGCCGCCAAGCAAATGCACCGAACAATCGCACGTGCCTATCAATCTCCTTGCCTCCATAGCCGAGCAACCGTCTGGCGGCGACACGACACCCATACCCGCCTTGCGCAGTACACGCCCGAGCCGCATCCTCGCACCCGCCATATCGTCAGTGGCATCGGCAAGGAAAACCTTGATTTGCTGATTATAGAGGTTAAGAAACATTTTCGCTTGATTTTTTGTAGTTTACAGTTTACATATCAAACAAAGTGCCAAAAGAATAGGACAAAAATTCCTATACTCAATACTTTCGCGTGATTTTTGCATTGAAGTATTCAAAATTATTATAACTTTGCGACTGTAATTATGCATAAAAATTTAATGACAACATTATGCAACTATCAGATAAGAAATACCTCAAACGCCTGAAAGACTTCGGGATGAGCCTGATAACTACTTACAAATCAGGCAATGACATTGTTGAGAAAAATAGTTTTGAAACGCTGCGCACAAACATCGTCAACGGCATCCGTCTCGAAAAAAATTATCTGCGCGGCGGGCAGTCGGTATATAAACTCCACAACTTCGACCCTCGCATTAAGTACACATTCGTAAACGCCTCTACCGCAAACAAATGCCCAAACTGCGGCGCGGACATCGACCACACGAGCGGCGAATGTCCTTATTGCGGCACGGCTTACAATATGGATTACGAATCCAAATCTCTCGGCGCAAAATACCACACCGACCTCGTGATGAACACCACGACTTACAAGACTGTGGCGTGGGTGCTGTCGCTTGTTACGGCGTTCATTATCAGTTATATATACATCAAGACTACGGGGCGCACCTTCAACGGTTGGGATATGACAAAAGTGTTGGTGGGCACGGCGTTGTTTGGATTGGCGTTTTATTACGTGTTTTATTATTTGGATTCGTTTTTCATCTTGTTGCCAATCAAGATGTACAAGGAACGCATCAACGCCGCACAGACGCAATTTTGGGCGCAGAATGGCAATGACATCAATAAGGATGTATTTTTCACCAATCTCAATTACGAACTCCAAAAATACTATTTTGAGGGCGACCAGACGCGCAATGTGCTTGATTTTGACCTTGTTGACTACACTACAATCACCCGCGACGGCGACATTGTAGAAATTGAAATCCTTGTGCGCGAGGTATATTACACCGGCGGCAAGGTGAAATGCCGTCAAGTTTCCAAAAAAATCCGACTCAAACGCGCCAAGATTGAACATCGGTTGGAAAATGTTGGCGGCGTCGCGCTGCGCTGTCGCAATTGTGGCACGTCGATGGACGCATTCGCTCAGGTATGTCCGAGTTGCGGCACAAGACACAATTATTTGCAGGAATGGTATATGATGTGAATTTTTTTAACGTTAAATCAATTATATCCAATGAAAAGAATTATTATCCTTATTGTCCTGTTGTGCCTTGGCGTAGAGACCATTACGGCGCAGGGCAAAAAGCGGGTCTCCATCCTTGGCGATTCGTATTCAACATTCGAGGGCTACATTCCGGCGGAGAATGAGCCGTGGTATTTCCAAAAAGTTGACACTTCGCGTTCCGACGTGGTCAATGTGCGCCTGACGTGGTGGTGGCAGTTGATCAAGGACGGCGGCTACCTCTTGGAGAAGAATGAGTCTTACAGCGGCGCAACAATCTGTTACACAGGTTACAACGACGAAGATTATTCGCCGCGCTCGTTCATCACGAGAATTGAGGAAGGCGATAAAATAATAAAAAAAACATCAGCCGCAGGAGAAAGATGATAGTTCCCTTGCGGCTGTTTGTTTAAATGTAATTGTGTGTGTATCGTTATGCTTTGTTTTGCAAAATTTGGCGGCTTATTTGTTGAGCAAATCGTCGATGGTCTTGATCAGTTCCTTCTGGTCGTAGTCGCTGGCAACGGGGTTGGCCTCCACAGCTTTCTTTATGGTCTCAAGGTTTTCCTTGGTGCCGATTTTCGCAACTTCTTTTATTGCGGAAGTGCGTACCTGTTGAGCGGCATTGTTGTCGGTGGCGAGGTCGGTCATTATTTCAATCCATTGGCTCTCTGAATAGAAGTCGTTTTTGGATTTCCATTCGTTGTATTTTTCGACGTAGTAGTCAGAACTGAGAGCTTGCGCGAAGTACATGTACGAGATGGCGTCGGGGACGGGAATCTGATTGGTGCGCGGCTTTTGGGTCAGGTATTCGATTGTGACATTGTATGCCGCCGGTGATGACTTGCCGCTTGTGTTGTACCAGAGTTTGAAGAGGCTCTTCAATGTTGATCTGTGGCAATATGCCTGGGCAACGTCGTTGAGTATTTTTGCAAGGTCTGCTATGAACGTCTCGTCGCCCAGATTGCCGATAAGTTCCAATATTGAGGAACGCACTCTGTTTTCGGGGTCGGTCATGAGCATGCGTATTGCGTCCGTAACGCCCGGGACGCCCAAGTTGCTCTTTTTGCATATCGCCTGGGCTACGGAAAGTCGAATCTGGAGGTTCTCGTGTCCTGCTTTTGACAGAATGAACTTTGCCACGTTTGCGTCGTTGCTGATTTCATCCTGGAGGGATTGGATGCCTGCATTAATCACGTACAGGTTGGTCTCAGAGTTCAAGGCGGTCAGGATTTTGGGTGTTGTGGTGGGCGAAGGTTCCAGGTAGTCGATGGCCTTTCCCTTGAGCTGAGGTGTCTTGCTGGTCAGGAGCGAAAGGAGGTACGCCTCGACGTTTGGCAGTTTGTAGCGCATTTTCAATTTCATCAATACCTTGTCAACGGGGTTGCTCTGCAGAGCGAGTCCTTTTTCGTTGATTTCCACCTTTGCGTAGTTGTTGAATACGGTCTTGTATTCGAGCAAGGTGATTGTCTGGCCTTGGGCTGTCTTGATGTTTTTCATCAGGCTCTCCTCGGTCATTTCGGTTGTGCCCTGCGCTTGTACTGTCGGTGTCAGTCCGCCAGCACCGCACACCACAGTGGAGAATGTCACTGCAGCTGCAACAAAAAATCTGAGTGTTTTTTTCATTTTGTAAGTAATTTGTTGTTTTTATTATTGGTTATTGATTAGTTGCGATGCTATTATGTAGTTGCTAACGCATCGTTGCATATACAACCACAAAAAGTATGCTTTTGTTGTATGTTTTTCCAGTTTTTTTCTGACCGAGGTCAAGATTCTTACTAATCCTGTATGATATTATAAAAAAAATCAGCCGCAGGAGAATGATTTGATTCTCCTTGCGGCTGAATTATTTACCACAAACTATTTTCTATGAAAAACTAATCTTTCGTTTCGTCGGTGGGGGTGGGAAGGTCGTCCAAGAACTGCCACTCAAACATTTCTGTTGAGCCGTCTTCGTTTGGAATCTTGATTATGCCGTCCACGATTTTTATTGTCATGCCGTTGTCAGCATATACAATGCCGTCCTGGTAGTCGCCTTCGTTGAGTTCGCAGAAGCCGGTGTATTCTATCTCCCTCGTCACGTTGCTGTCAAAGAGGTTGTATTTTGCCTTTGTTACAACGAGGGTGTTGTCGTTGAAGATGAAAATGGCGAGAATCTTCAATTTTGAGTTGCCGTCAATGTTCTGATATTCGTACCAAGCCTTAACTTCTTTATCGGCGTATGATTTTGGGAGGAACGCTTCCACATATTCGCCGTCGTCGTCGCCGTCATCGTTGCCATTTCCGCCATTGTTGTCGCCTTCATTGTTGCCGTAGTCGCCTTGTGCGGTCTCGTCGGTGGCTGTTGGGAGTTTGGCGTTGTCCTGCTGCTTGAATGTGGCGTTGCCCATTGCAAGAGCCACAAGAACGCCGTCGGATATTGTAACGTCAAAGAGTGTTTCTCCAGTGACGCTCTGCACTGTCACCGTGCCGTTGGAGAGTGAGCCTGTAACGGTGTATGCGCCTTCGAAGTCAATCACACGTTCCAATGAGTTGTTGTGGGTCTTGTACTTGTAGGTGGTCTTTGCCACTGTGCCGTCGTCAAAGAGGAATACGGACTCGGTCTTTGTGCGGTCGTTCTCGATGTTGGTGTTGGAATACCAGGCAGCAACCTTCTTGTCGGCGTACTTGGTGGGGTAGAACGGCTCGATGATTTCGTCGATGTCCTCGCCGTGCTGAGTGTCGTCCATCATCTCGTCCTTGTCAGCCTTGGCGTAGGCGGGGATTTTGGAGTTGTCCTGCTTGGTGTAGGAGTAGCGTCCCTGAGGCTCGCCGATGATGCCTTTTTCAATCTTCATCTCCGCAGCCTTGATGCCCATTACAGTGATTGTGAGAGTTCCGTTGTCGTAATCGCCAGTGAGTGTGTACTTGCCATAAAACTCGGTGATTTTGGTGACGTTGTCGATGGAAGTTACAACTACTGAACCGTCGTCAAAGGCATATACGCCTTCGGGCTTGTTTTTGGTGGGGTCAACGTTTTCGCAGAAGTACCACGCCACCACCTTCTTGCCCTTGTATTCTTCGGGGATGAAGCCCTTGATACTTGCGTCGATGGTCTGGGTGGTGTTATCTTGTCCGTTGCCGTTGTTGTCGCCGTTGTTGTTCTGCTGCTCGTTGGAATTGTTGCCGGTGTTGTTCTGCTGCTCGTTGGAATTGTTGCCGGTGGCGTCGTCAATCTCGTCGTCGTCGCCGCATGATGTGAAGGTGAGAGCAAGTCCCGTCAGCATCACAGCCGCAAAATAGAATATTTTTTTCATAGCTGTTTGGGTTTTGGTGAAACTAAAAGCTTTGACAGACCGTTTGCCTATCCAATTGGCTTTAACGGAAATCAGTCTGCGAATGTTCCCGAAAATCAGGGGTTTATTTGTTAAAAAAACGGAAATAATATTTTTTCCAAATTTACGTTTTTATATCAATGGCATTAATGTCTGACATCAATACTAATTGTATTAAATCTTATCGTTATGAAAAGGTTATTATTAATTGTGGCGGCAGCCCTGTTGGGTTTCACCGCCGCTAACGCGCAGGCTCCCAGTGATGTCAACGAGACATGGGAAAAGACCATCACCGTGCCAGCATCGCAGGCTACAATCGTCGAAAAACTCTTCACTGCGTGGGGCAAGCAATTCCCCGGCGACTATGTGGACGCTTTCGCCGATTTCAAGAAAAAGCCGACGTGGTACACCAATGGCGAAGGTCCTTATATGATTGATTTCGCCCCGAAAAACGGCTACCTCAATATTATGGCAACCGTTCAACTTGAACTCGCGCTGACGGCAGTGTATTGGAATCTCCCTAACGGCAACAAACTCTTTGGCATTACCATCAACGAATGTCACGAAGGTGAAGGCGGCACAGAGGATGCAATCTGCGATTTCGCTCTTGCATTCTACGAGTACAACGCCACCAAAGGCACGATGACTCCCCGCGCCGACCTTGTCAAGAAGGTACTTGGAAAGACCGACCACGTAAATCTTCCCAAGGAAGGCCGCGACCTCGAATATTGGGACGAGAAGACCGAATCGCACAAGACGATTAAGTGGACTGGAAACGGATTCTAATTGTCTGATTGTGACATAAATTGACGTAGAGACGATGTGCACGTCGTCTCCCAAATATGATCATTTGATAAAAAATGGGCTGTCTAAATTTTGGGACAGCCTATTTTTATTCGTTAAAATTTTTGATTGTAATAGAAAATCGTTTACATTTGCAATCATAATATAAAACGTTGGCTATATGACACAATGGGATAAACTCTTGCAACGGATAAAGACTCATTATGAAATTTCTTGACGAATATATGAAGATGCCGTATAGGTTGGAAATTGTGCTTGACACGGAGGAATCGGGTTTTGTGGCGACCTATCCTGAATTGCCTGGGTGCATTACTTGCGGCGAAACCCTTGCAGATGTCATTCAGAACGTGGAGGATGCAAAAAGGGAGTGGCTTTTGGCGGCTATTGAGGACAATATTCCAATCTATGAACCAAAAGATGACAGTTTGTTATGCAATCATTGAGAATTGCAAATACCTTAAAATCCTGTATGCTATGTTGTTTAATGATATAACAAATTAAAATGGGAAAAAATATCAATCTTTTTTTCAATAAATTCAACTCAATTCCATATTTGGATAATGCCGATTATACACAAATCGACCTTATAATCCAGATTGCAGAATCAATTGTCAATATGACAGGACTGGGAGTTTACATCTTCGATTATCATAAGAAAGGTGTAATATATCTATCTAAGAATATACCGAAATGGTTTGGTCTGCCTGATACAATATGCAGTGATTATGAAGCATACCTTCAATATATACCTGAGGAGGATTTTAATATGTTGGTGGAGATTAATAACGCTGTATTTGAGTTTTGGAGCAAACTTTCTACAACGCACTATGAAAAATATACGGTTTCTTATGATTTCCGTTTTAAAGGTTTTATGGTGCATCAGCATTACGCCCCTCTTTTTATTGACAACGGGAAAATATGGTTGTCGATGTGCATTGTTTCGCTTTCGGCTCGAAAGAAAACTGGGAACGTTATAATGAATGCCTCTGATAGCAATTTCCATTATGAATATTCTTTGAAAAGCAAGAGGTGGATGCCTAAAAAAAATGTATCCTTGACAGAGAGGGAAAAAAATATAATACGTTTTTGTGCCCAGGGATTGTCTGTAAAGCAGATAGCTGAAATCGTTTCAGTCGGATATGAAACGATAAAAAGTCAGAAGAAAAAAATTTTTGAAAAACTTGGTGTGACAAGCGTTGAAGAAATGGTTAGTTGCGCGATGAACGATTGTTTGATGTAAAATAATCACCTATTCAGGGGAAGAATTTTTGATAATTTCCCCTAAATGGGGGATTGCCGGATCGAGTGGACTATCGTAACTTTGCAGACGTAATAGTTCAATTAATTGTTTAACTCAATGAATACAAAATGAAGAATAAATATTGCATTTTAGCTAAGTCAATTGTTATGGCGGCGTTTCTTTTCTTTTGTATGGCTTGTCAGAAGGACGATACACCTATTCCTGATGTAGGAATGTCAACGGATGAGACTAACTGGTTGTTTCGTGCCGACACTACAAATGAAACGTCGTTCAGTATTTCCAAGAAGAGTTATTGGAGAAAATCTTGGGACGAGGATACGTGTTGTCGTGTACTTATCTTGGGTGAAAATTCTGAAAGGATGTACAAGACCGTCAAGTTCGCAAATATGAAGAAGACCATTTGCCAAGAATGGTTGCTTGAAGATTTGCAGACAGATTTTTTTAACAAGTATAGAGTCATTCCAAGTAATGACGGTCCCACCCCTGGATACTATTATCTTTGGGAAGACAATTTTGGCGATGCAGATTCTGAGGTGTTCGATGAAATTGTCCGTAATTATGATGATCCCGAAAACGTTAGCGAAAGTGGTTTCCATATACCGACTCGCGATGATATTGTTACCTTGGGAAAAATCATAAAGAATACGAGTAAAATTCCGGAAGATTTGGTGTTGAGTTATCAGATTGTTACGTGGAACGGGGTTCGTACAAAAATGTCGCGTTTCTGGATTGATTCTCCAGACCCTGACAAACAGGAAGGCTGTGGTGTCTGTGTTCAGTGGCTTTCGTGCCAAAACGACAAGATGGTTTATGGTTTTCCTAATGACAGAAACGCGGAAATGAAAGTTCGTCTGTGCAGAACTATTACCAAACAGCAATGGTAATCAAAGACATACCTCTAATTAAAGCGTTAATCAGTGTAGTTCTGGTTAACGCTTTGGTTGTTTGTGCCTCTGCCCAAAACGCTCATCTTTCCAAATGGCTTTTTTGCAATGAATACTATTTGGATTTTGGACAAGACAAAGTACAAGTAAAGAAATTGGACAATCCATATACAAGGGGAATGAATGTTGCGTGGTATCTTGATGGAAATGGCAATATTGGGCTTGAAACAAGGGACGGGGAAATCTATAACAAAGACGGCGAAAGTATTGGTGAATATGACAGTCGAAATTATTCGAGAAGCGTTTATTTTGTGCCGCTTAATAAGAATGTGGTGTATTGTTTTCGAAAAAAAATATATAAAATTGATTTGTTAAACAATGCAATTGCTGGTGTTTATGACAACCCTTGTTCAAATAATAATTACGCAGTGGTCAAGAGTTCAGATTGTAGTCGGACGTGGCTCTTTGACGTAAAAAATAGTGTTGTCTCCAAGTATAATCTTACAGATAATGGTATCGAAAAAACTGACTACCAATATGTCTTGCCTGTGACCACAAAAAATGGTTTTGAGAATGATAATTGGTGTTTGAATTTTTCAAAAAATTGTGATTTTTTTACTCTGTCGTATATAAAATCGCACGACAAGAATCCACAAGTTTTTTTTGGAAAGTTCGACCGTCTGAATGGCATAATTACGGATTTGTATTCTTACACATTCCCTAACGACATCACAACAGTCAACAATTCGATTGTTGCCCCTGACGATTCACGAATATACTATATGGTTTTGAGGGATGTTAGCAATATATTCCAATCAAAGTCCTACTATGAATACTTTGAAGTTCCCATCGTTGATGGCGAGCCGATGTACGATATGGGCAAAAACATACACGCATACGAACAAAGAGGTGGTCATTCTATATGTGATATGCTTTACGGTCCAGACAATAGAATATACTTGATGAATTATGCCAAAAAGAGGATAGATGTGATTGAGATTCAAGAAAACAACGAAACCAAATTCACAGAAAGTTTTTTTGACGTTGGGTATGTTTTTTGGGACAATAGGTTGCATTTTCCAACAGATTGGCACACTGACAATCCGTGTCGGGAATACGAGCCTTGCAATGTTAAGGCCCCCGTAATTATATGTGAATAAAAAAATCCGTGGGTTTTGACGCCCACGGATTTTTTTATGTTATGTTAGTTAATCCGATTATTTAAACAGCAACTGGTAAACCTCTGCCAAATAATCTCTTGCATTCATCCAAGTATGTCCGCCGTCGGTCTCTTTGTATTTGTAGTCGATGCCTTTTTGCTTGAAGTAGTCGAGGTGGGTCTGGACGTTTTTGTAGAGGAAGTCGTCCTTGCCGACGCCGTACCAAAGAACCTTGAAGTTTTTCTTCATATTCTCTTTGGTCATCAATGACGAAAATTCCTTGTCCATAGCCTCAGGGATGAGGTACGAACTGAAGGAAGCCATATTTGCAAACTTGTCGGGATTGGAGAATGCGGCGTACTGCGACTGTCCGCCGCCGCGTGAAAATCCGGCAATTGCGCGGCTCTCGCGGTCATTTTTGGTGCGGAAGTTTTTCTCAACAAAGGGCATTATCTCATTGGTCAAAACCCTTGTAAATTGCTGATACATAGGTACCGCGTCCATTGTGGCGGGGTTGGGCGTGCCGTGGAGCATATTGCCGTATGGAAGCACCACAATCATCGGCACAGCCTTGCCCTCGGCGATGAGGTTGTCGAGGATTGTATTGAATTTGCCGACCTTGTACCAAGTCTCCTCAGTGTCGGTGGTGCCGCTCACGAGGTAGAATACTGGGTATTTCTTGTTGGGATTTTGGTCGTACTCGGCGGGAGTATAGACGATAAGCGGACGGTTTACTTTGAGTTCGTCTGACTTGTAGGTCATATACGTAACCTTGCCGTGCGGCACGTCCTTGATAGTGTAGAGCATACGACCGTCGGGCACTTCAAAGAGCGACGCCTTGAAATTCTCGTTGGGGAACACGTTCATATTGGCGGGGTCGGAGATCGATACGCCGTCAACAACGAAATTGTAGGGGTAAATGTCTGGTTTGGCGGGCGTGAGGGTGATAGACCATACGCCGTTGGCATTCTTGACCATTGGCTTGAGACCGTCGGTGAATTGGCTCGAAAATTCCACCTTTTTGGCGTTGGGAGCATAGACATTGAAAGTAGCCGAGCGGAGTGTGCCACCGTTTTCGTCCTCCACCATTTGGTTTTTGGCGCGGTCGAAGCGGAATTTCATAATGTGCATCACGGGCGAGACGAGGAGGTTGGCGCGAGGGTTGGAATTGTCCTTGGGCGTGATGCCCTGCAATTGCAACATCTTGAAGGCGTAACGTCTGCCGAGCATACGGTAGCCCTCGGCGGTGAAGTGGAGTTGGTCAAAATTCTCAGGACACGCGCTCGAACTGATTGCGTGGGCGTTGGGGATTACCTCGTGGAGACGGTTGATGAGCGGATTGTGACCCGCGCAGACGCCGCCACGGTCAGAATTGACCACCTCGCCGGCGAGCAAAGGCACTTCGTTGGGGTTGAGGTTGAGGTCTTTCATCAGGTCGTCATAGACCGACTTCACCATACCGAGCCACGGCTCTTGTCCCGTGTTGGTCTCGCCTTGGTGGAGAAGGATGCCTTTGATGACGCCCCCTTTTTTCTGTGCAATTTTCGCCATATCAACAAGTCGCTTGTAGGGGTTGTTGTCGTATGCCTTCAACATCCCAACCATCCAATCAGGGCATTTGGTGCAATAGGAGGCGATGCTGTCTTTCATAAACGCCTTGATGTCGCAGCCGCCGATAGCGACGTTGATTACGCAGATAGAGACGTTTTGCGGAAGGTTTTCCACCATTGTCCTGCCGAAATAATCCACGGGCGTGAGGCCTGTGTTTTCACGGCAGAGGGGCGGCACGGCGGGGTACGTCTTGCCCATTTTGCGTTTCATCTGCGGAAAATCAACCGCCGCCATCATCGTGAAGCGCGGGTCGATGTTTTCGCGGTCAACGTCCTCGATTTTGGCGTTGCCCTCCATGTTCGATTGTCCGAAACATAGATAAACGTGAGTTTCGGGTTTTTGCGCCGAGGCTGTCAGTAGTGTCGCTGCGGCGCAGAGTGTTAGTAGTAGTCTTTTCATAATATTAAGTGATTATTCTTAGAATCCGTTGCCGTTCCACTTGATTACAAAGTCGGTCATCTTTTCGGCTTTGACGTCGTAGCCTTTGTACTTGATGTCGCGTCCTACTTTGGGGAGTTGTACGAAAGTCTCTGTGTCTTCGCCGATGATGCCAAAAATTTTATTGGTGATGTCGGCGCGGGGAGTGAGCGTGCCTTTTGCGGCGTTGTATTCGTAGAAGAATACGGCGCAGTTGGCGAAACACTCGCCGTCTGCCTTTACGCTTACGCCGAATAGTTTGTTGCCGTTAGGAAGATTCCAATACACGGCTTGGAGAATGTTTTCCCTTGTTATCACATCGCCTTTTTTGAAGTTGCCGTCTTCTTCCGCTGTAATCGACCACGAGCCGTAGATTTCAATGAAGCCGTTTTTGGGGGCGTAGTCAACCTTGTAGTCGCAAAGGCCTTGATTTTTGGTGTCGCCGGTCTTCTTGTAAGTGTCGAAGATTTCCGCAAAAGTGGTTGGGAACACCTTGCTCCACGCCGTGAATAGTTTCTCTACGACAGCATCCTGCGATGTGGGTACGGCGACTGACTTCTCCCAATTGTCGCGGAGTTCGTCAACGTCGTAGTCGTAGATCTGTGCGCTTGCGGTGATTGTTGCAAATACCGCCAAGAGCGCGATGAGAAGGATTTTTTTCATAGTTGTTTTGGGTTTTATGTTTGACATTATTTCCCTTCGGCAAACCTGATGGTCTCCAATGTGCAGATGGATTTTTCTTTGGTTGTTGAAGAGAACAACAGATAAACGGCGTGTTTGCCGGTCAAATTGTTGACGCCGTCGAGTTTGATGGGCTGTTCGGCGGAGGTCTGCGGCATATCGGGGGTTATCTTCAATGTGCCGACGCACTTGCCGCCTTGCTGTGTCCACGGACGATCGATATAAATATCAATCTGTCCTTCAATGCCTTGCGGTATCATACCGAGGAGGAGATAGACATTTTGTTTGCCATTGAGACCATCAAAATTGAAATACTTATAACCCACAATCGAGCCGTCGGTATTGTTGACAACGGGATTGATGTTGTTTTTGAGGGCGTAAGGCTCTTTGAGGTTGGATTCGGTGCCGTAAGCGGCGGCAACGTATGAGCCGTAAAATTTGTTGTTGGGCCAATTGTGTTCGGCGGTCTTGGGTCCCGTGTGCCAACAACAGATGCCGGCGGGATGTATGTCGGTGGGGTTCAAGCCGTTGACGCTAAAACCTTCTGACGTGTATTCGCCTTCGGAGATTGTTACCTTGCCGCCTTTGCCTTCCTCCACGGTTACGGTGATTGGGGCGACCATTGCCTGACGTGAAAATTCGTTCAAGCCATTCTGACGGTGGTAAAATACCCACCATTTGCCGTTGATTTCACAAATAGAGCCGTGGGTGTTGCCGCTTACGTTTGCAGAAGCGAACACCTTGCCGTCGGGGTCTTTTTCACGTCCGCGACCGTCGATGATTGTTCCGCCGTAAGTCCACGGGCCTGTTGGGGTGTCGCTGTATGCGTAGGCGAGTGTGTAGTTGGTCTCAGGCAATCCGAAGTCGCCGTCGGCTGTCCAACGGCTGTAAATGAAGACGTATTTGTCTTTGATTTTGCGGATTGACGACGCCTCAAAGAATCTGAACACGCCCTCTTGGTTGCGTCCGGGTATCATATCCTCGATGATTTTTGCGCCCTTTTTGACGGTTGCCATAGTCTTGGGGTCGAGTTCGGCGGCGTATGAACGTTCAAATCCCCAATAGCCATACACTTTGCCGTCGTCGTCCACGAATACCGCCGGGTCAAATTTCAACACGCCGTCTGTGGTGTCGGGGTTTGCCTTGCTCCAATTGATGACTTCAAAGGGGCCGTCGGGGCGGTCGCTCTTGGCTACCATTCCATTTCTGCCGCCCACTTGGTTGTTAGGATAGAGATAATAGGTCTTTTTGCCGTCTTTCTCCACCATCGTGACGTCGGGCGCAAAGAGCACATCAGCCTCTTTTTGCGGCTCGCCCTTGCCGTTTTTGTCAACTTTGAGGATTACGCCGTCCATGCGCCAATGATTGAGGTCGTTGACGTCTGCCGACCACACCACTTGGTCGCGTCCGCAGTAGTTGGTTACCTCGATGTCGTGCGAGCCATATACATACACGCGGAATTTGCCGGGATTGTCGGGGTCTTCAAAGACGTAAGGTTCGCCGTCGGGAATGTGGTCCCACAACGGGATGTAAGGGTTGCCAATGGTTGTGAGCGTAGTCGCAGGCGCGTCAAATTTGGGCGTATCCACCTGCCCTCCGCACGCAGCGAGCAAAGTAAGCCCGCCAACGAGTAATAATGTCTTGTCTTTCATACGAATTAGATGTTAGTTGTTGTATTGAGCGCAAAGGTAGTATTTTTTTGGAAAAGTGAGAAAATTTATTAAAACAAATCCTCCATCTTCACTTGCCGTTGCACGATTCCGCTGTACATATTGAATTTTACGCCGTAGGTGGTAATCAGCGTAAGATGAACGGTTTGCTTGGGTGAAAGGGTGGTTTTGAGGGTTTCGATGCGGTGGCGGAGTTTTGCGGATTCATCTTTGTCGATTTCGTATGGCGACGACGCAAACTTCATTTCGCAGAGGTTGACAACATTGTCGGCGCGAATTATCAAAAGATCTATCTGTGCACCAGACGTTTCGCCACCCTTGACGTTCATCGCCGAAAATTTTGACTCCACGCCACCAATCTCCAACGCCCGGCGGATTTGCGCAATATGTTGAAAACAAACTTCTTCAAACGCCACGCCGCGCCAATTTTCCATAATTTGCGCAGTCATATTGTCGGTCATAAAACTGCCGTTGCTTTGGTTTGGTTCGACGTATTTAAGCCAAAACAGGCAGAAATTGTCGGTGAGTTTGTAAGTATCGGACTTGCCCTTGCTGCCGTAAGGCTGATAGCGGACGATGAAATTGCTCTCTTCGAGTGCCGCAAGTGCCGACGTAAGCCCGCCGCCGTATGGAATTCCCGTTGCCTTGGAGATTTCGTCGCGAGAAAACCCACCGTGCCGCGTCGCCAAATGCCTGACAATTTTTTTGGTGTCGTCGGCGTTGGCAAATACGGCGTTGAAAAGCCTATTGAACTCGTCTTTGAGCCGCGGATTGCTGCCAAAAAGAATCTTGTCGGCGTTTGCCTCAAAACTCATCCCTTTGCAGAAATAACTCAGGTAATAAGGTATTCCGCCAAATACCATATACGCCTGCACGATGTCATAGCGCGAGATTTCGATGTCGGATTTTTTGAAAAACTCCTCACATTCGCCGAGTGTGAATGGCATGAGTTTTATCTCCGAAGTCAGGCGTCCATACAATCCGCCCTTGCTTCGCGAAATATTTGACAATATCCACGATGCCGCGCTGCCACAGACAATCAACATCATATTGTCGCGCCCGCTGCACCATCCGTTCCAAAAATTTTCAAAAGCTGCCAAAAATCCCGACCTCGGCGTGTCCATCCACGGCAGTTCGTCAAAGAAGACCACCTGACGGCTACCGTTGTCGTGTTTTTGGAGCAATTGACGGAGTAGGAAAAATGCTTCTGCCCACGTTTTTGGCATAGAAACCCCTTCGAGCCCGCTGTCGAGGAGGTCGTAGTAAAAACTTTCCAACTGAGTTTTCATTCGGTTTTTGTCGCTGCCACCGTCCACGGGCGACACACCAGTATGCTGAAAAGTAAGCCTGTCTTTGAAAACTTGCTTTATCAAAAACGTCTTTCCCACGCGCCGCCGTCCATAGACCGCCACAAATTCGGGTTTGCCACTATTGTAGAGCCTTTCCAACTCTTCAATTTCGTTTTTTCTGCCAACAATCTTGCTCATAATTCAATCATATTTTGCCGCAAATATATAAAAAGTATGAGAATTGGCAAAATATAATATACTATATTCTGCCAATTCTCGCAATTTTTATGGGAATTGGCAAAATATAATCAAAAATCACCACCCCCGAAAAAACTTTTTGCCCCGTTGAAAAAGTTTGTTACATTTGCAACGTTGCTTCCGCAAAACCGTGAAGGCGCGGGGCGATGAAAATATATGTTAGGCGTTTATGACGCTATGTTTTTGACGTATTGGAACTTAGCACATTTCAATAATAATCGTACAGTCGAAAATGTGGCAGCGATAGACGACCGTGGACGTGTAATATCGGTACGCGAAGTGTATTCGTGTGCCCGGATATTATACTCTTTACGGCGTTGGGGTTCGCTGTCCGATTCAACTGTACGGGTAAGTGCTAAGACCTCAATGCGTGGGAACGGGCAGAATATGAAATTCCACGCCTTTTTTGTGTCCGGTCTGAAATAGGGATTTCGTCAGACGTAGCATTTTTATTTAGGGAAAATGGCGCATATCGGCAACGAAATCAGAGAAGTTCTCAAACAACAAGGTCGCACGGTAACGTGGTTTGCCGAGCAACTCAACTGCAATCGTACCAACATCTATAATATTTTCAAGAAAGAAGACCTTGACACGCAACTCCTTAAACGCATTTGCTTAATCCTCGACTACAACTTTTTCCAAGAAGTCTGCACCGAAATCAACACCCAAGTGTCGAAAAATTCGTAACATTTTTGTCGAAATATTCGCTACGGGGAAGGCTTGGAGGATTCAATGATGGGGTTTAACTTTGCGGTGTAACAAATAACGAAAACTATGGCACTATTTCAAGTTACTACCAAAAGGAAGAAATCGTGTAACGGCGTTCATTTGGAGCCGGGTATGTCCGTCCAAATTGCCGTTACGAATGCGGTCAGTCCGCTTGTCAACAACCAACAAATGATTGTTGATGCGTTTATGCGTGTGTATGGCATTGACCTGCGGAAGGCAATGGCTTTGAGTACGATTGACTTGGATGTAGTGAAGGTAAATTAATATAAAGAGTAAAATTATGATTAGGTACAAGAAAGCAATATCAATAGTTATCACCATAATTGTTGGGGCACTTATGGCATTCGTAACTTTACATTCGTTGTGGGTTACAGTTCCGTTTTTGCTTTGTATGATTGCAGGGTTTGATGATACTGATAATAGTAATATTTGCCTCGGTATTTTAGCAATTACATTAGATGTTATTGCATTTGTAACGAATGTGTGGTTCGGAGTAAGTTTTTTATTGGCGTGTATTTTATTAATGGTGGGATTCAGACAATTGTGTAATGATGATTACTGTATCATAGGAATTGTATTGTTTAATATTGGTAATGCAATATGTGGTGAATTTGACATATTTCTATATGTGTTGCCGAGTATAATTGCAATTTTTCTTGTATTGTGGACTGTTCATTATAGTTGTGTTGATAATTATCTCCTATCAAAATTACCTATTGACGAACAAATAAAAATTGCAAAAGAACGGTATAAGGAGGAGCCTTGGAAGAGTGGATATGAAGAACGGATACAAGAACTTAAAAATAAGAAGGTGGCACTTACAGCCAAGTCCAATGAAGAACGAGCACGCCAAGACCAAATTGAATTTAGAAAAAAATATGTCACCGAAGATATGGAGCGTATTGAAAAATTGCTTGGCGTAGGCAAATACGATAGGAAAAATATTATGAAAGGGAAATTCACTGTAAATGATGAAGTGTTTGACAATCAGCCTCTTCCATCAAAAATATTTTCACTGCAATTCTTTAATGATAATTTGCAAAAAACAATCAATGAGTACGTTGCAAAAGCCGACAATATAATTGGAGAGGCGTACAAAAGCGTATTACGTACCAATTCCGTTAACAATTTGTTTTGGAACTATGGCAGTATTTCGCAACAATATTACTACGAATTGAACCCTGTTGTTGCGGCAGCGTGTGATGCGTCTGTGAAGAAGATTTCGGCTTTTGTGCAGCGAAAGCAAGATATAATCAACAAGAATAACGCAGATATTGCGAAGTACAATCAGTTGATTCAGAAGTTGCAAAAACAATATGATGACGAATTGGCATTGCAAAAAATAAAGGAACTCAACAAGGATGTAAATTCCCAAATGGAAGATATATCCGACATCGAAAACAAGGAAATAAAGAACTCCGAATTCCAAAGTATTATCAGCGACATTGACCTCTTGGACAAGGAGGTCAACGAACGCAGACAATACGAAATTCAGTTCGGACAGATTGAAATATGATAGTTCACTAATGTTTAACAATAAAACTTTTACAAAATGACGTTTGACAACTCATTGCTTACATCGTTTTTGAACGACTGCAACATCAAGTACCAAGTTGAGGACGGTTTGGTCAGTTTTGAATATGACCAAAGGTTCTTTTGCGGAACAATCAGTAGTCTTGCACCCTTTGACTCGTGCTTGTCTATGATTTTGCCGGGATTGTGTGAGGTATCACCTTTCGATGCTAAAACATATTTGAAGTTCATCAACAAACTCAATGATGAAATGGACCTTGTTAAGTTCGTGCTCAACGAGCGAAACAATAGCATCTATGTGGAAGCATCTATACCACTTGATTCAAGTCCGGAATTGGACGACTTGGTTCCGGGACTTGTAAAGGTGCTTCTTGCTGCACACGACAAGTTCACCGCCGCACATCAGTAACAAACAATCAGAAGAACCTGGGAAAGTCTCTTGAATGTTGGGTTTAAGGGACTTTTCTAAGATAATAACATAAAAAAATGAAAGAATATGGAAGTTGTTATTCTTCACGGGCATAAACACGTTGGCAAAACCTCTGTTCTTAATTTGTTGTATGACAAAGTAAAAAGTAATGGTTATGCAGAAATTGCCCCAAAAGAAAGTGCAATCGACTTCTTGAAAAGAATCAAACTGCCATCAATAAACGTTACAAGATTGGAGAAAGAAATTGTCAAAGGAGCGAAAGGAAATATAGGCAATGATTTCAATGCACAATTTTCTGTCAATGGCAAATCTGTTTGTATATTCTCAATGGGTGACTATGCAACCGTACTGAAATATGTTTTAAAATTTACAGTTGACGTTGTTGTTATCGCCTATAACGACAACTTTCTACCCTTGTCGAGATATATAAAACCACTGCCTAATCCTCTAAATGTTTTTTCACAATCAGCAAGTTCATCACCATTTGTAAGTGACAACGAGAGGAAAAGGGATGATATATTTGACAGAATAATTGACTTAACTAAATAGTATAGCAATTACTAGTTATATTTAATAAATCAATAGAAAAGAGTTGAATTTAAACAATCACTGAAAATGGCAATGGCAACTTGTGTTTTGATGTTCAAGAATGGTAACAATCAGTATGTGAGGATTCCTGATTATTACGACAGATACGAATGGAACGAAGACGATGGCTTTTTTTCGTTGTTTGGTCTAAAATTGAAATATAATTACGATACGAAAGAATACGAAGTGTATCAACGTACAAGGCTTGCTAAGGTTAGAATGAAGGCAATCAATGGCTATTTCTTTGAGTCGGATGATGATTGACCGCCTACAAAAATACCTTGCCAAATCCCTCGAAATTTGGCAAGGTATTTTTGTTTCTAACATCGCCGCCGTAAATTGTACATTTCTCTAATGCAGCGTTAATGCAGTCAAAATCGAGAATAAATCCGAAAATCATATAAAAATTTCCGAATCTTTTCTATCTTTGCAATCAGTAACCGGTCACCAATTACGACTGGTTCGTAAAAACTTGTTATCAAAATGGAAAGCGAAATTTCGGTTATACAGAATAAGATATTAGTAATTCGTAATCAGCAAGTTATGATAGACAGAGACATTGCTGAATTGTACGGAGTGGAGACAAAAGTGCTTAATCAGGCGGTCAAAAGAAACATCGAGAGGTTTCCTGAAAACTTTATGTTTCAATTAGATGAGATAGAATTTAAAAATTGGAGGTCACAATTTGTGACCTCCAATTCAGACAAAATGGGTTTAAGACGTCCACCATACGCATTTACAGAACAAGGCGTTGCAATGCTTAGTGCCGTATTGAAAAGTGAAACTGCGATAAAGGTAAGCATACAGATAATGAATGCTTTCGTTGCTATGCGAAGGTTTATGCAAAACAATTTGCAGTTGTTTGACGAAATTGTTGCAATCAAGCATCATCAATTGGATACCGACCGCCGCATCGACGAACTTTTTGCGCGGATGGACAAATACGCCATAGACGATACACAGGGCATCTTTTTTCAGGGACAAATTTTTGACGCATACGCTAAGTTTGAAAATTTCATTGCACAAGCGCAAACTTCCATTGTGTTGATAGACAATTATATAGACCTTTCTGTGCTTGAACGTCTTACTAAAAAACGCAGCGGGATTCCAATCACAATTTATACAAGTGCACAATCCAAAATTACTCAACAGGATATTCAAAGTTTCAATGCACAGTATCCATTGCTTAATGTCAAATATACCAAAACAATTCACGACCGATTTTTGATAATTGACAACCAAACTCTTTATCATATCGGCGCGTCTCTCAAAGATTTGGGTAAAAAATGTTTTGCATTTGATGTGTTTGATTCTAGTTTCATCGTAGATATTATGGCGAAATTGTAGGCAACATATATTTACCACCATCATTTCTGTAAAATTTCCTTACACAACCTGTAAAAAATCTTTACACTTTTACATCACTCACCAATCGTTACAATACTAACAATCAACTACTTGCCGATATTGGCACAAAATCTGTAACGTTACAATCAAACAAAACAATTACATTATGAAAAAAGCGATTAAAATATTCTTCATCAGCCTGTTGTGCTTGATGATTTTGGCGGGGGTGCTCGTCTATATGGCGTTTGGCGACTTGGTGAGCGGCGCGTTGTCGGTGAAAAAAATCGACGACAAGTTTTATTATATGGAATACAGCGGCGACGACGGTTTCGACGAGTTTATCGAGACTGGCGGCGCCAAGGATGCCGGTCAACTCGTGGAAAAAATCACATATTTCCTCTCCAAGGGTCATTACAAGCCTGATGCTCAGCCAGATTCAATGAAATTTGGGTGTGCAGCCTTCACCGTCAAAACCAACGGCGGCGAAGTCCTGATGGGCAGAAATTTCGACTACAATTCGTCCAACACGATTGTACTGCACGCCAAACCTAAACGCGGCTACCAGTACATTTCGACCTTCAATTTGGAGTTTTTCGGATTTGGCGACGATTATATGCCGGAAGATTTTGTGAGCAAATACAGGGCGTTGAGCGTGTTGTTTGTTGCGCTCGACGGCGTCAACGAAAAGGGCTTTGCAATCGCGGACTTGATGGCGGGCGACGACGTGGAGACTCATCAAAACACCGAAAAACCCGACCTCACAACAACCGCCGCAATTGCCTATCTCCTGAAAAACGCCGCTACTGTCAACGAGGCAATCGAACTTCTCAACAAAATTGATATGCACTCCGACATCGGCTCCGCGCACCATTACGCAATGTCAGACACGACAGGCAAAAGCGTTGTGATTGAATACGTTGACAATCAAATGATAGTAACGCCCACGCCCGCCGTCACCAACCATTACCTCTGTGAAAAAAAGCGCAATGTTGGACTTTGGGAAACCGACCACCGCTACGATAATCTCTGCGACCGTTACGAATCCTCGCACGGCATTATGGACGAAAACCAACTTTTTGAGTCCATCAAATCCGTGGCGCAATATCCAACCACTCAATACACTATGGTCATCAACCTCTCTCAAAAGAGCGTAACGTATTATTCACAGCGCAAATTCGACGAAGGGCACAGGTTTGAACTGAAATAAAAATACAATGCATAATTCATAATGCATAATTCATAATCGCCGTCCGCCAGAAGCCCAATTATGCATTATGAATTATGAATTAATTGTTATTGTTATTATTATTGTTGTTATTATTATTATTGTTGTTATTTGACGAGCCGCCGCCGGAGGAGTATGATGACGAACTACTTGATGATGAATACGATGTGTAGGACGACGTGCTGCCGATGTAGCCGATGGAAGACCCACCGGAAGAAGGCGAGATAATGTGTTCTTTGGGAATGACATAAAACTTGCCGTCAACAATTTCAACATCCTTTACGTTCTTTGCCTTGTCTGCGTCCATCTTAATATTGACAGCTTTGATTTGTCGGGCTTGGACGTAAAACAAAATATGCGCACCCGTCCCCACGACCTTTGCACCGGCAGTGTGTATGAAGTCAAAAATGTAATTCAACGTCCCGTTGTCCATCGTTGGGTAATACGCCGCAAAATCATACGTATTTTTGGCGTGGACAAGATCCTTGTATGTCTCTATCGGTTTGTTAATCATAGTGTTAAGCCCTCCAAATAATTAAACTCCGCATTTTGGAACGGCAGGTTGATTGCCGCGATGTGGTAGTATGCGTTGTTTTTTTGTTTAACGTAATGATAATCACGCAGATGCGTGGTCGTGAAGAAAATGTTGTTGGGATTTTCTTTCGACAAATATTTCTTGAAACCGCTGAGGAAAGCGGTCAAATCATAGACATAAAAACCGTCTTCCTCGCAGTCTTCCAAAACAAATTTATAGACCTGCAATGTCGCCACGTGCTTTTGTTTCAATCGTTGTTCGTCGCCATAGACGTGGCAGTCGCCGCTCAGGAGTTGAACGAAAAGCGCATTGTTTTGCGGATAGTCGCTTTCGGCTTCGAGCACTTCCTTGCGGACGCAGATTTTCACGTCAAACCCGCTGAAAATCTGCAATATCTGACGACTATTTTTCATCAATTGCGATTGCAACGGATACCGCTCGCCGCCCACCTCCAAAATGAACGCATCCGGGTCGTAAATGTAACGCAGTTTTGGGTCTTTGGCTATCAAATCCAACAACGAATTTTCCTGATAAACCGTTGGTACAAAGTCGTTTGCACGGTTTGGATGCATTTTCAGGAGATAATTGTAAGCCGTCGCGGAAGGATTGTCGTCGGGGCGGAAATTGCGTTTTTTGTACAATTCCTTTTGCAAAAGGCATGTGTAAGACTTGTCGGAATGGTAAACATTCTTTACAAACGGACAACCCGTCTTGCACAAATAAAGATATTGACAGGCGGCGCACTCATCGTTGAATCCAACATTATTATGAGCCGTAAGTATTTTAATTTCAGCATTTTGCAAAATCTCATCGACAGAGTTTTCATAAATATTTCCATACTTGAACTCCTCGTGCCCCTGCCCACGCACGCACGAATATATGTCGCCATTTTTTTCCAACAGGAAAAACTTTTCGCCGCAGTTGTCGCAATTAGTGCAATAATCTGGCGAGAACTCCGCAAACCACGCCCCGTTGACGCCCTTGTCCAAATCCGTGCCGTCAAACTCGCGGTGCATCCGCCTGAAAAACTCCACTTGGTCGCTCTCGCCGAGCGCATGGAGGACGCCGTTGCTGTTATAATCGAATCCAATCATAAAATTGAAGTCGTTCATATCCAAACACGTCTCGCGATGCAGAAATTTGATGTCTTCAATGATTTGGTCTATATGTTGGTAATGCTCGTTGAAAATGGTTGCCGAAACTTTTTTCCTGTTTGGGATAGTGCGCAACAATTCAACATTTTGCAGTATCTTGTCTAATGTTTTGGTTCCACCCTTTGTAACGCGGTAATCCTCATGCAACGACAACGGCAAATCGAGGCTGCCACTTATTGAAACGTTGAACTCCCTGATTGTGTCGATGTGCCTATCAATGGAATAGAGATTGGTCTTGATATGAGGCCGCCCGACACGGAATCCCGCAGTGGATATTTCATCGTAATTATCATTGTAATAATCACTTATATATTTGACGACATCCCTAAAATCGTCCTTGCTCAACGTCGAAACCTCGCCGCCGTGCAGCGAAATATTGAAAGGCATCACTCCCCCACCCCTGAACTTCTTGACCGCAAAATCCAAGGTTTCCAACGGCTTGTATTGCTGCATACGGTCTTTGGTATTGTCTTCGAGGTAACAATACCTGCAAGCCATATCACAAGCCAACGTCGGAACGTATAGGAGGTGGACGAATTTCATTTGGCGATTTGTTGAATTGTGAATTTTGAATTTTTAATTTCTAATTTCTAATTATCAACTCAATACTCCGTTACTGTTGTCGGCGAATCCTTGAACACCTTGTCGGAGAGATTGCAGGATTTGGGAATGGAAGCGGATTTCAGTTTTTTGCAACTTCGGAATGCCGAGCCACGGATTTCCTTCACGGAGGGCGGTATCACTACTTCCGTCAATTCCGTATCAAAAAATGCACGTGAGCCGATGCGCAGAAGTTGGGATTTGTCCTCAAAAATCAATTTGTTCAAGCAAGTAAGGCTAAACGCCTGTTCGCCAATGCGTTGAACAGAGGCAGGAATTGTGATTTCTTGCAATCCTGTCCGCGAAAATGTGAAGGCGTGGATTTCGGTGAGGTTTTTGGGTAAGGTGATTTTCTCGATACCAAAACACCCACAAAACGCATACGCGCCGATTGAATCCATTTCGGATGGCAAATCACTGATGGTCATCGACGCACACTCATTAAAAGCGTATCCACCGATATACCTCAGCGACGACGGAAAATCGACGTGCGACAACATATAGCAACCGTCAAAAGCGTGTCCGCCAATGTATTTGAGATTTTTTGGGAGGTTGATTTCCATCAAATCCTCGCAACCTTCAAAAGCGTGTCCGCGCAATGTGTCGATGGAATTTGGCAACGTTACCGACACAAGATTGGTCGAATTGAAAACATCGCCACGGATGCCCTTGACGGGGATTCCGTCGATTTCGTCGGGAATCACGAGCGACTCGCCGCCCGTCAACCCCTCGGTATAAAACCTCACATATTTGCCGTCGGGCGCGTCCTCGTAGAAAACGTGCGGTTTTAGGAACATCAACGCCGGTATCAGGAACGTGAAAGCCACGATTATCCCAAGCCGCAACCACTTCTGATTCTTGCACTTATCATAAAGCTGAGGCGCAATAACGTCGGAAAATTTTTCGTCGGGGCGTGCCTTAATTTCCTTCGTCAAAAACGCTTTGAGATCCGATTTTTGGAACTTATGCCATATCCAAAAATTAATCAAAATCAGAACAATAGCCGAAAAATTTGAATAATGGAACGTCCTAAACAACGTAATGATTATCAAATTGATAGGCGCAGAAATGAGCGTTGCCGTCAGTTTCTTCTTCTCGAAATGTGTGAGAGAATCATTCTTGACGTCAAAACCCGACGCCGTGAGTTCGCGGTCGATAATTCCATCGAGTATCTGCGCCTCCGACTTGCCCACAAACATCGGGTCAATCACCGGCTGCCCCTGATACGGCGGCGTCTGCGCTTTCGACTGATACTGCGGCGGTATTGGTGGTGGTGTATCTGGGTTCATAATCTTCCAATTAAAAATCAATTGCACAAATATATGCCATTCAAGGAATATTTGCAAATATTTTTTTGGGGGGATGGGGAAAAATATATATTTTTGCATTGTACTCAAACAACATCACTATGACACCGCAGAAATTCATATCGCTACTCAGGAATGAGGTGGCAACATACAAAAAATCCCTCGAAACCGACAACCACGATTGGATTGTCAAAGGGTTTATTGATGTTGATAAAAACGTCTATACCATTACCAACGACACAAAAGTCGTGTCCAAGATTATTGAGATTCTACTAATTCCTAAACTTGAATCATTTGCAACCAAAAACGACTTACAATTGGAATTGCCGTCTAAACAAAACTTTTACCCCGATTTGACTTTCAAAGACAATCAGGGGAATATGTTTGCAGTTGACTTAAAATCAAGTTATTATGATGGGGAAACAGTCAATGCACTCACACTCGGTTCGTATTGGGGATACTTCCGTGACAGAGATTCCATTAAAAATATGGATTATGCCTATAATTCGTATAAAGCGCACGTTGTATTGGGAATGTTATATAAAAAAAATGTTGTTGTCAGCAACGAAAAGAAAATTTATTCTGTTGAGGAATTATCTGCAATTCATTCCGTTATAGAACAATTCGTATTCTTTGTTCAACCCAAATGGCGAATTGCCGACGACACTCCAGGCAGCGGCAACACTCGAAATATTGGCGGCATTACAAATATAAAAAAACTCATTGACGGAGAAGGTCCGTTTGCCGAGTTGGGCGAAGATGTTTTCGATGATTATTGGTGTGGTTATTTCAACAAAACTGATGCACGCAATGCAGGTATCGGACAACCGCATTATCATAATTTGGCGACCTACAAAGAGTATCTGAAATCCCAATCTGAAAAACTTAACAAATTGAAGTAAAAATGGCCGTTATAGTTCCTCCCATAAAATCGCAAGGTATTAAGACTAAACTCGTTCCGTGGATTAACGACATTATTTCGCGGTCGGGGCTCGATATCAAAAATGCCAATTGGATAGAGCCTTTTTTCGGTACGGGCGTTGTGGGTCTCAACACAATTGTGGGCGGCAGACGAATTGTTGCCGATACCAATCCGCATATCATCAATTTTTATGTTGGAGTTCAAAACGGAGAAATCACGCCTTACAATATGCGTGAATATCTTGAACGCGAAGGCAAATTGCTTTCGGAGGCTGACGAAAACGGTTACGAGCATTTCCGGACAGTAAAAAATCGTTTCAATACCGAACATAGTCCTTTTGACTTTATTTTTTTGTCGAGGGCGGGGTTCAATGGAATGATGCGCTTCAACCGCAAGGGCGAATGGAACATTCCTTTCTGCAAAAAGCCCGAGCGTTTTGCACAGGCTTACATCACCAAAATCTGCAATCAGATAAAATCTGCGGATATGGTTTTGCGCCGTTATGATTGGAAGTTTTATAATCAGGATTTTCTCGAAACTATCAAACAAGCCAAAAAAGGCGACCTGATTTACTGCGACCCACCATATTTTGGGCGTTATGTGGATTATTACAACGGTTGGACAGAAAAGGACGAAGAAAATCTTTTTCGCGCATTGTCAGAGACCGAAGCACATTTTATTTTGTCAACGTGGCATCACAATGAATACCGCTCTAATGATATGATTGACAGGCTTTGGGGACAATTTCACATCGAAACGCAGGAACATTTTTACCATACAGGCGGACACATCGAAAACCGACACGCGATGGTTGAGGCATTGATTTATAATTTTGATTTGCAGGCCGCCGTAAAGCCTTATTGCAAAAATATTCAATTGGATTTGTTTGAGGTGGCATAATTGCAAAAGTCATACGACTTTTGTAAAAAAAATTGCAAAAGTCGTATGACTTTTGTAATTTTGTGGCATTATGAAACGTGAAATTATAGAACAATTAGCCGAATGGAAGGACAACAGCCGACGCAAGCCGCTGTTGCTGACAGGTGTGCGTCAATGCGGTAAAACGCACACACTCAAAGAGTTTGGCTCCAAATATTTCAAAAACGTTTGTTACATCAACTTCGAGGCAGACAGCAAATACGCCGCCGTGTTTGAATATGACTTTGACGTAGAGCGCATCATCAGGGAAATCGCATTGATTCAACATTGCCAAATAATCGAGGGCGAAACTCTCGTGATTTTTGATGAAATTCAGGAAGCACCACGCGCATTGACCGCCTTGAAATATTTTTGCGAAAACAAACGCGGACTTCATATCGCCTGCGCGGGGTCGCTGTTGGGCGTCGCCATCAAACACCAAAACATCTCGTTCCCCGTCGGCAAGGTCAACCGTATGCAGATGTATCCGCTGAGTTTCAAGGAGTTCATCACCGCGCTCGGATATGAAAATCATATCGAGATGTTTGCCAATTGGCCCGCCGACCGCGAAATTCCGCCCGCATATATCAAAGAAATGGAACATCTTTTAAAGGAATATTACATCGTTGGCGGCATGCCCGAGGCTGTGAAAGAATACGTGGAAACGCGGAATTTTGAAACCGTGGCGGAGATTCAGGACGAAATTTTGGCGGATTATGCCGACGATTTTTCCAAACACGCGCCCACGTCAGAACACGACAAAATCCGTATGATTTGGGATTCGGTGCCAAAACAGTTGGCTAAGGAAAACAACAAGTTCGTTTTTTCGCACGTCAAGGAGGGCAAACGCGCACACGAATTGGAGGGCGCGTTGCTTTGGCTGAAATACGCCGGATTGGTGCACATCGTGGAACTTGTCCAAAACGCCGAATCGCCACTGTCGGCATACGCAGACGCCACAAATTTCAAAGTTTACTTGTCGGACGTCGGCTTGCTATGCCGCCGGCTTGGTATTGGATATAGGAGTTTTTTTGACGACGACTCACACCCAACGACTTTCAAGGGCGCAATTACCGAAAACTATGTGCTTACCGAACTGATAAATTCGGGACGGCAGCCGTATTTTTGGCGGTCGGGCAATAGCGCGGAACTCGACTTCCTGTTTGACGATTCTGGACTTATAATTCCACTTGAAGTAAAAGCCGCAACCAACACACAAGCAAAGAGTTACAAACTATTTTGCAAAAAATTCCGTGTGGGTACAGGCTTCAAACTTTCGCTTAAAAACATCGCAAAAAATGACGTGGAAGGCGCACAGACAATCAGTCTGCCATTGTACTTGGAATGGAATATGGATTATTATATAAAAAGCAACACTACACCCTAATCCCCACCATCGTCATATCGTCTATCTGCGGATTGCCGCCGCGCCAGGCGATGATGGTCTGTTCGAGGGCTACGCGCTGTTCGTTCATCGGGTCGTTGTGGATTTCGATGAGGGTGGCGGTGAGATTTTTGAGGAGATATTTGCGGCAATCGCGCCCACCGAGTTGGTCTTGGAGACCGTCGGAAAACATATAAACCATATCATCCTTCTCAATGCCAACTACCTGAGTCTTAAAGTGTTCCTTCTCCCTCACATAACAGCCCACCGGCATTGCGTCGCCCTTCAAACGGATGGCGTCGTTGCCCCTGATAATCAACGCCGTCTGATTGGCGATGGCATAGCGGATTTCCATTTTCTCAAAATCAAACGAACAGATAGTCATATCCATACCGTCGTCGAGGGAGCCACCGCCACTTTTCACGAGCGTCGATTTTATGAAAGTCCTCATACGGTCGAGCACAGTGCCGGGGTTTTCGGCGTCCTGTTCTGTCACCATATACTCCCTCAGAGCCGAAATACCAAGCATCGAAAGCAACGCGCCCGGAATACCGTGCCCCGTGCAGTCGGCGGTAATCATCACAGAATACCTGCCGCAACGCAGGGCGCGGTAATAGTCGCCGCCCACAATGTCGCGTGGACGGTACAATATAAAATTGACGGGGAAAATGGCGTTGACATCCACAATGGACGTTATCACCGCGCCCTGTATGCGGCTTGCATAGTTGACACTGCCGAGCATCTTGTTATTGACATCGCGGATTTCCATATTCTTCTCGGCGAGTTTGGATACCGACTTGCGCTTGATGATAATAATCCTGTAAATCGCTATTATCAAGGCAATTATACATACCAACGACACCGCAACCAAGCCAAGGAGAATATCAATATTCTCACCCGCCCAATTGCGGAGGCCGTCCAGCCAAGTAGCCTCATCGGTATATATGTCAAGCAAAATACTCATAATGCAACCATAATGCAGCAAAAATTACACCATTTTGCCACCGAAAAATTCTATTCCGGCGCAGTGTAGAAACTTGCGTTGACCTTGCCCAAACGAAGCCCATCGTCCGCAACTTCATAATTGTCGATATTGATGCCTTCCGCGCCGCTGTCAGAAAGATAGATGTACAACTTGCCGTTCTCAACTGTCGCAAAATCAAATCCATAGCCGTAAAACTCGCCGCCGTCGTCCACGCGCCATGTGGACTCCTCGTTCCATTCTCGCGCCAAATCGAGCGACCTGATGCCGCCGTCGGGCATTACGACCGCCACAACGCCAAGTGCCTGAGTGCCTTTGTTTTTGAACTGAATATTGACAAACTTGTACTCGTCGTTGTCGCCAAATGTGCAACCCAACGTGCCGTGTTGTATCTGACGGCCATACTTTTTCTCAAACTTTTCAGCCAAATCCTTGGGCAAATCCATCGGAACACCGTCTTTGAGGGTTCTTTTGGGAGCATAGACCTTCACAGAATTTTTGAAAGCATCATCCACCAAAAGTGGATATGCCCAACAAGCATCGTACTCATCCTCAGGCTTTTCGAGCAATCTGCCCGATTCCATTTCATAGACCCAGCCCGCCATATTGTTGAAATTCATCCACGTCTCGCGGGAATTGTCGGCATTCTCGTTGCCCACCTGATAGCCAACCAACTTGACAGGGTAATACTTGCCGTCGTTGATGATGTACTTGAAATTCTTCAACGTATCGGGCGTCTGCGCGGGCATCTTGCGTTTTGCGTCGTCGGGAATGTTGGGGTCGCAGAATATAAACTTGCCGCCCAACCTGTCCGCAATCACATAGACGGGTTTGTTGGGCTTGGTTTGGACATCCGTCTTGCCGGATTCTGTGGGCTTTGCAGCCTCCTGAGTGGTTGCAGTAGAGGCATTGTCGCCCTGAGTATTGTTCTGATTTGCACCACCACACGACATAAGCGTCGCGGCAACGAGTGCGGAAATTATTAATTTTGTATTCATAATCATTAGGTTTTGTGATGTATTACAGCGCAAAAATAATAAAGTATTGATAGTAATGCAAAAAATTATTTCAACAACTCCTCAATTTTTTTCTGATAATAATCAACGCCATTGAAAATGGAATGTGCATCCCTGACCGCGCCATCCTTGCCGAAAATCACATACGATGGAAATTCGGTCAAATTCCATTTGTGCATCAACGAGCGCATCTGAACATCACTAAGGCGGTAATGATGACCTTTCATCTGCATTATCAACCCGCAGATTCAACCCGCAAGTGCAACTTTTTTCATTAATCTTTGAAACACGGTTATAGGTGCTTCAAATTTGAGTTTTTTTCTTGGTCTTTTGTTAATTTTCATTTGTGTTTGTTTTATAAAATTATCGTCATATTGGTCG
>ODAI010856100.1_pt1 | contig 51009 bp, 93 predicted proteins | sample 1539321 | NCBI WGS metagenome assembly ODAI01 (sample SAMN02144231, study PRJEB22623) | gut metagenome | biome: sheep rumen | host: Ovis aries | place: New Zealand
CTCGCTTCCGTTTGATGATGTAGAAGCCGAAGCGCGGGAAGCGTTTAGAGAGCGTTACGGTAAATCATTTTTGTAAAGGAGCTTTAACGAATGTCAAGACCACCTCCCTTTGAATGTCTCTGTAACAGGAATTAGATTATCACGGTCACAGGGCGTCAATAAAAGGCGCCCTAAAAAGAGGAAATATGAAACCACAATTTGATTTATCAAAAGCGGAAGGGATGCCGCATTTCACAATAGAAGGCACGATGCCAAGTTTAAACGAATACCTTGCCGAAACAGGTCGCAGACCGCAGATAGGCAACAAGCTTAAAAGAGAATATAAGCAGCTTGCGGAACAATACATGAGATTATCTGATTTCAGATTTTGGGAAGCAAACGGTCCGATTATCATACATTACGTTTTTTATGAACCGAACAAAAAGCGCGATCACGATAACGTCTTTGCCTTTGCTTCAAAGTGTATTCAGGATGCGCTGCAAGAGTGCGGACACATAAAGAACGACGGATGGGGAGATATTCTCAATTTCACGCATGATTTTTATATTTCCCGCGAATATCCGCGTATTGAAGTTTATATAGAGGAAATCGACGACGAAAGGGGATAAAAATGTACGAGTGTTTTCATTGTGGCGAGAAGTTGATTCCTATTTCACAAGCAGGGGAAAACGAGAGAGTTGAGGTATAAAAATTGGCTGAAAGAAAACCATTATCAAAGAAAATACGCTTTGAAGTGTTTAAAAGAGATAAATTCACTTGCCAATACTGCGGACGTATGGCGCCGGATGTGATTTTGGAAGTGGATCATATAAAACCTGTTGCAGAAGGCGGAAAGAATGAAATTTTAAATCTTATTACTTCTTGCCGTGACTGTAATAGAGGCAAAGGAAAAAGAAAACTGAATACATCGACTGAAATAAAAGTACAGCAAGATCGTTTAAAAGAACTTGCGGAGAGAAAAGAACAGATAGAGCTGCTTGCAGAGTGGAAATATGAATTATCAGAACTAACTACAAAGCAAGTTGAGGCACTAAACGATTACATAGGCAGCATAACAGAATATAAGTGTAACGAGGCCGGCAGAGCGAAGATAAGAAGCCTATTAAATCAATTCAGTTTTAATGAGATTTACGAGGCAATAGATATAGCGTTCTCACAGTATTACGAAGGCAGCTCAGAAACTTGGAATTATGCTTTTAATAAAATTGGCGGGATATGTTATAACCGCCACAATAACAAAAATGCTTGGGATTAAGAGAGGATGTGTGAAAGTTGGCTATATTTAGAAATGTTCAAATGTCCTTTTGGACGGACACGAAAGTTGTCGATGAATTCACGCCTGAGGATAAATACTTTTACCTTTATTTGTTCACCAATCCACATACGAACTTATGCGGATGTTATGAGATAAGCAAAACACAAATGTCAATAGAACTTGGGTATACAAAAGAGACTATCGAAGGGCTTATAAACAGGTTTTGTTCGGTTCATAAAGTATCAATTTACGATCGAACCACAAAGGAAATGCTTTTATTGAATTGGCATAAGTATAACTGGACAAAATCACCTGATTTTCAAAAGGCACTTTTTAAAGAAATTGCAAATGTTAAAAACGCCGATTTTAAGAGATTTTTGAAGGAATTGGCAGACGGTGTAGAGACGGTCTCGATACCGTCATTAGACGGTGTGGGGACAACTGTTACTGTTACTGATAATAATACTGTATATATAAATAACAATAAATTACCTAAAGATAATAAAGTAAATTATCAAAAAATCGTAGACCTGTATCACAAAAATTGTCCTTCATTACCCAAAGTTACAAAAATAACAGAAGCCAGGAAGAAACTAATCAACGCCAGACTTAAAGATTATTCAGAGGAAGGGCTTGAAAATGCTTTTAGGTTGGCAGAAACATCGGACTTTTTAACCGGCAGAAATGGTAAATGGGGCGGAGCTAATTTTGACTGGGTTATGAATACAAACAATATCGTGAAGATCCTGGAAGGCAATTACAAAAACAAGAGCAAAGGCAACGATGCAAATAAGGGATTACAAACAAGTTATACGCCAGATTTTTTCGCAGAGCTTGAAGCGGAAGTCAACAACAGAGGTAAATAATGAAAATTTATAGTCAAAATAAACATTACAAACTCTATAACGGAAATATGTTAGATATGAGAGAAGTTATAGAGCCTGAGAGTATAGATAGCATAGTAACGGATCCGCCGTATGGTCTAACAAGTATAGTAAAACGTTTTGGAAGTGACGATGCAAAACCAGCAGGTGAAGCAAAGGACGGATCATTTGCAAGATTATCAAAAGGCTTTATGGGTAAGACCTGGGACGGATCCGGTATTGAGTATAACGTCGAAGCATGGCGCCGCTGCTATGAAGTGTTAAAACCCGGTGGTTATCTTTTAGCTTTTGGCGGTTCAAGAACATTTTATCGTATTGCTTGCGCTATTGAGGATGCAGGCTTTGAGATTAGAGATACCGTAATGTGGCTTTATGGAAGTGGTTTTCCTAAATCAATGAATATTGGATTGGCTATTGACAGGAAAAACGGCGTTGAAAGCGAAATTGCTGGAACAGGTAAATGGGAAGGCTGGGGAACTGCTTTAAAACCCGCTTTTGAACCCGTAATAGTAGCCAGGAAACCTTTTAAAGGAAGTTGCGTTGACAATGTTATTAAGTACGGAGTAGGCGGAGTGAATATTGACGAGTGCCGCATAGGAAATGAAACGATTAAAGGCGGTACAGCGCCAAGTTTTAGAGATATAGGGAAAAAATCAAAGGAAGCAATAGGTATTGATAAATTATCCTTTGGACAAGTACAAAATGCAGAAAGAATTGAATATCCAGAGCATACAGGCCGCTTTCCTTCAAACGTGATGTTCACTTATGACGACAACGATTTTGAAGAAGTATGCGGCGGACTCCCGAACGGCGGAAAGAACGGCAGCATTTCTAAACGATACAAGATGAATAATCAGGTTTACGGAGAATACGGAGAGTGCAATACCTGGGATGCTTATAACGACAGCGGTTCTGCAGCAAGATACTTCTATTGCGCTAAGGCGAGTACGAGAGATAGAGACGAAGGCCTCGATGGTATGCTTTCAGTGAAATGTAACGACGGAAGAAATAAGCCGATAGACAACGCCTTTCAAAGAGGCGAGACGCTAAGAAAAAATACGCATCCGACAGTAAAACCGACAGACCTGATGCAATACCTTGTAAGACTTGTTACACCGGAAGGCGGGACAGTATTGGATCCGTTTAACGGAAGCGGCAGCACAGGCAAGGCTGTTATGTATGAGAACAAGGACCGCAACAAGAATTACAAGTATATCGGTATTGAAATGACTGAGGAATATTTACCGATAGCAAAGGCCAGGATCGAGTATGTAATAAACGAGGAAGAACCTGAACCAGAGAAAACAGGGCAGATGACAATATTTGACTTAATGGGAGTGTAAAAAGTGGAAAAACCGTTTAATGAAATAGAACAGATCGAAAGCGATTATATCAAAGAAGGGAAGAGATATGCAGATTGGCAAAAAGAACAATACCCAGTCAGGGTTGACGGCTATAAGTTCAGAATACCGCAAACGGTCGAGAGGCATCGAACCGATAAAGATTAAATCCAAGATAAAGGAATTTTACGAATACGATATCGAAGTGGACGAAAACGATGATTACGATGTGGAGGTAAGCGACGATGATGACTTTGATATATGAGTTTGCAAATCGTGGGAGCGACTTCAATTTAGTATTCGAAGAGTTCATGGTTAAGAACTACGGAAATGCAGTAGTGACGATAACCGGAAGAGATATCGTATGTATGATAGTCGGATTTTTGATATGCCTTATTTTATGGGCGATATTCGACGGGAAGGAGATCCATGTTATACGAAGGCGAAAGAATAAAGATATTTCCTGATACGGATATTAGGACGTATAAGAACTGGATAAGTTCACAAGGATTTTCATATTTTGTTCACGGTGAATACATAGTAATAGGACGAAAAGGAAAATGCTTTACTTATGACGCTACCGCATTGGGAAAATTGATTAGCAGTCACAGAAAAGCTAAAGGTATGGACCGGTTTGAGTTGGCAGACAGGATAGGAGTCATCGAAGATTCCGTGTTTGAATGGGAAATTGGACGAAAACAGCCCAAAGAGAATAATTTATTAAAGCTAAGAGAAGTTTTAGATATCACGAAGGAGGAATTGGAAAAATGTCTGATATGAGAGCGGCAGAAATTCTGGGGAATGTAAGATCCTGCAGAAATAATCATAACTGCGATATGGACTGCGAGAAATGCCAGTTTAATTATTCAGTATCGGAGTTAAACGAAGCAATATGCGCGGCAGTAGAAACTCTTGTTGAGAGAGGAAAGGAATGAGGATAGAAAAGAGAAAAACATTTTGGAAAGAAAAACAGAGATACCGCCACTATAAAAACAAGGATTTTGAAATCTGGCGGGTTGGCGATTTTGATTTAGACAAAGCATTAGAAAAATTCAAAGGGGGTAAGAGCCGATGGACGAAAAGAAGATGACGGCGACAGTGTTAAACGTAAGCAAGGGCGACAGCCCGTATGTAGTTGCCAGAGTAAGCGAAGGTAAGTTGTGGTATTGGGGCAGATGGGACGACTACGACAAGGCGTTAGAAGTAGCCAAGGAAATCGACGGTGTAGTTTTAATTGACGAGGTGTAGAGATGGTATTTGTAGCAGGTTTTATTATTGGATTTTTGACAGGCGGGATCGGTGGGACTATATGCCTTGCTTTATGTATGGCAAGAAGAGAAGCCGAGAATGAAGAAGGCGTGAAGGAATGAACTTTTTAGAGATAGTAATAATCATATTAACAGCAATATTAGCAATTAGAGCATGGTCTGTTTCTATGTATGTAAAAACAAATTTCAGAAGATTGGCAGAAGCCATACAAGCAGATATTAGAAAAGCGGAGGAAATAGAAATGACAGCAGAAGAAAAGATTAAGAAAATCGAAGAGATTATCAAATGGGCGGAAGAAGGCCTCAGATACAACAATCTTAAAGGCAACGAAGAATTTGAATATAAGGCGCATAACTACGACAGCATCAAAAAAATCATTAAGGGGGAATGAGCATGCAGAAGCATAGAGTAGTAGGCGGGCTATCCGAAAGAATCCAGGAGATAGTTTTAGAAAAGAACGTAGATATAACCATAATTGCGAAACAGATGGGAATATCGAGAAGTCTATTTTATAGCTATATGTACTACGATGTTACGCCGAACGCCGCAAACCTTATGAAGATAGCAACTATTTTTAATGTCAGTGCGGATTGGCTTTTAGGTTTATCGGATATCAAGAGAAGAGAGGGGAAACAGAAGTGAGCGCTTGGAGCGAATACAGAGTAGGAGCCTTAACCGAAGATGAATATAAAAGCAATATGCGCCGTGAGTGTGAGGATCCGTACGATAGACCGACATGCCGCGACTGCGCAAGTTATAAGGACTGCTGCGAACAGGTTTGTAAAGAAGGTTATCCGCAGTGCGAAGAAGGGATGAATCACGAAGAATGGTTTTCCGACAGTTTTGAAATTTACGAAGCTATGCAAGAGCCGGAGTTTTTAATATCCAATTATGGCTGTGATGATGTGGAAACAATACTTAGAGATAATGACAGCGTAGATATTCAGGCAGATTATAGGGAGTGGAAGAATGAAGATCATCATAGCGATATTGATAATCATAGGCGGGATAATAGTGATAGCGAGAAACAGCGAATGAGCGAGACTGAAAGATACTGGGCGAAATTCTTTAAAGATATTTGCCCGTATACAGGAAGAAAATGCGAGGACTGGAATTGTCCGGAGTGTAAAGTCGAACAGGCAGAGCGTGAGTGGAAGGAGACAAAGTGGTGAAAAATTATATTGACGACGATAACGTTTATCACAATTTTGAGAATAAAACGTTAAAGCAGATATACGACGAAGGTTTCGTGAATGGTTTAAATGCCGGGGAAGAAACGACTATTAAAGAACTCGAACAGATAAGAGCCGAGATAGACGCTTTGGACAAATGGGGCCAAACTTTTTACAGATATAACATGGCTCTCGGAGATTGTATTGAGATTATTGACAATCACATCGAAGAATTGAAAGGGGAAACAAATGCCGAATAGTTTAAAATGCCGTTTAAAATGGTTTGTCCATAAAGGCTTATTAAGTGAAAAAGACTTGTCAAGATTATACACCGACAATGATGTTGTTGAAAAACTTGAAGCAATAAAGGCAGAAGTAAACGATATACATAATTGGTGTAATCCACGAATGGTTAAAAATGATATGGTTAAATTGTTAGACAAACATATAGACAAACTGAAAGGAGAAGCAGATGAAAAATAGATTTGTCATAATTCATTGTCCTTATACAGGAAGAAATTATATTTACACCAAAACAATCGTTAATGGCAAGATTTGTGTTGATATAGTAAGGATTGATTAGGAGAAAAGATATGGATAAGGAACTACAAAAACTTATTAAGAAAATTGGCTATAAAGGATGTAAAAACTGCAAACATCAAATATCGCCATTAAGAATGTGCAGATGGGCTGAACAAGGCGGTGACGGACAAATACACTTTTTATGTCCCAAGTGGGATAAGGCAGAAAGTGAGGATAAGGAATGACAAGAGAAGAAGCAAAAGACTATATCAGAGAATGGTGTCCGTATGACAGGCAAGAAGAAATCATAAAAGCATTAGAGCAAGAGCCTGTACTTGACAAGATAAGAGCCGAGATACTACAAATGCCGACAATATCTTTAAATGCGAATGATATATACAAGGCTGATGTATTAGCAATTATCGACAAGTACAAGGCAGAAAGTGAGGAATAAATGGGAATGAGTTGTTTTGATTGCCACGATTATATGGACGGATATAACCGTGGAAAAAAAGAAGGTACTATTGAAGAACTAAAAAAAATAAAGACAGAAATTGAAAACCCAAAGGAAATCAGTTTAGATTTTTTTGACGGATTGGCTTATGCGGAAAGAGTTATAGACAAGGAGTTAGCAAAACTGAAAGGAGAAATAAAATGACTGATTTTTTGCAAGTAAGTTTTGATAAAAATGAAAAGACAAACGAAATTGGAATATGTGTGGCAAGACAGACCAAAGCAAAAACGAGTGTCTTAAAAATGGAATTAGATGAACAAGCAGAACTGTTATACAAAGCATTGACAGACCAAAGTTTTAAGATAAAGGAGAATAAGGAATGACAGTTAAAGAACTAAAAGAAATACTAAATAATTTTCCTGATGAACTCGAAGTAATGACAAAAAAGACCGAAATTCTCGGAAATGTTGGGTATATAAATAGTGTCAAACAAGAGACATACGGCCTTATCGGCGTTGATATTCCTTGTATTTTACTGACAGACGAATTGAAATAAGGAGAATGAGAAAAAGACGACCAGTAATGGCCGCCTTTTTTGTTAATCGAATATTTTACCACATTTAGTACATCTGTATCGCGTCACTGTAAATTTTTGCCCTGGAATAACTCTTGTCTTTTCTTCCACAAACGGTTTGAAAGGGTTTAAAGGGTGTATTTTAGTTTTAGTTTTGTATCTGTCCATCGTCAAATTGCGTTCTTCATAATAGAACTCACAATAAGGACTTTTACACTTTGGACAAATTATATCCTTGCCGTTTTTTGTTATGCCAGGATGATTGTCGTTGTGTTGAGTTCTCGATCCTGACGATGCAGAAGGTGAGTAGTAATTCTTTGCAAGAACAATTATTGCAAAAATAAATATTCCAGAAATCATTAAACATAAAATTCCGCCGCCACCATCCATATTGATTACCTCCTTTTTAATTGTTTACATTCGTTTATAGCATCTTGCAAAGACATTTTCTTGTCAATAAGCCTATATCTGAGCATGCTATCCGATATCTTTTCCAATTCGGATATTTCTTTAATGGTTAATTTCATGCCGCGATACTCGAAAAACAAAGTTGTTCGGCGGTTCCTTGTTTGTTCGGTTGCAGTCGCCCAGTGGCAATTATCCGGGTTATAACCCTTTTCATTGTCAATTCTATCGAGAGTTAACCCTGGTCGCCATCCGCTTGACTGCGCCCATTTATGAAAGTTATAGAATCCGTTTTCACCAGACCATTCATCGCATACAGTAATACCACGTCCGCCATAGTGTTTAAAATGTTTATGGTTGGGTTTTTCACAACGAGTATGCATAGAATAGTATGTTTTATATAACGGACTGTCTGTGTATCTTTTTAACCCTATGCTGGCTTTTTTTATTTTATTTTCTTTAATTGATTTTTTGATTGCTTCATTTTTACCGTGTTTTGCCTTATTCCCTTCACCAAAATAACAGTTCTCAGGCGAGTAGTCTTTAGAAGAGTCTTTCCGGCACAACCTTAATCCCTTTTTAAAACCATTATCTTTCGCCCATTTGCGGAAAACTTCTCTATCATGCCATTCGTCGCAAACTTTTATTCCGATAGCACCAAAGGAACTATAAGCTACGCTATTGGGATTATAACAACGTCGCATCATTTCGTAATGTATTCCACCGATAAAATTCTGATCCGCCATGGTTTCTCCTTTCATTTTTCCAGATGCAGATTATTGCAAGAGTTTGAAGTACGCCCCACGGTAGCGGGAAATTGCGGGAAAGCCCCACCTATTTTTCCCATCTACCATTTAATTATACTATGTTAACCATCTTATTTATAGCAGCCTCTAATTGAGCATCAGTTCTTCTGATATATGCGCGGGTAACGGCAGTCGAAGAGTGGTTCAAAAACTCACAAACCGCTTCTATATCGTGTCCGGTTGCCGTGTAGAGAGTCTGTGCTGCCATTTTCCTCAGCGAGTGTGTCGACGTATTATCGAGTCCTAAGTATGCAGTAACAGCCCTGAGCTGCTTCCATACTGCCGGCGCCTTAATGTCAAACAATGGACCGCGGTAAATGTTCGCTTCCCTGGTGTAGTTATCAATAAAGGCCTTTACGGGTTTAGGTACGATAAAATTACGCTTTTTGCCTGTCTTTTGTTCGGTGATGTTTAACTTATAGATTCCGCCGTCGTCGATAATAGAGTCCGTCGTCAAGTTCATTATATCACCTATACGACAGCCCAGATTTGCTTCCAAAACTAAGATCGTCGCAAGCTGCTTGTTTGGTCTGTGCTTTACGCCGTCAAAGTCGGTATAACCTTCTCTGATAGTCTCGATCATTTCTTTAAATTGACTTTCCTTTAAAGTTGCTGTAACGTAACGTCCCATGTGTTTTTCCTCCTTTAAATTCAAAATGAAAAATATTACGATTGTTTTCGATACGTCCCACCCTCTTGGAAGAGCGGAAAAATGCGAGAATAGTTTTTATCCGTTCAAAATTCAAGTTCGATTGTAAAAAAATTTTTTCAGACGTCTACCAGGGCAAGAGAATTTTTAACCCCCCGGGGTATAGGCTCCGCCCAGGATCCGAAAACAGTTTTTGCCCGTTCACTTTTCGATTTTCACTGTAAAAATCATTTTCGGGGCTTTTCGGCGCCCTTTTCGGGCTTTTGTCCGTCTTTCGTCGGCCGGTTTAAAATTTGGGCCGTGGTTGCGTTTTTGGGCGTCGGCGTGTATTTTATCGGCTTTCGCTCGTTTCGTCACTCTGTGGGGCTTCTGTTGCGCTGCCTGTGGTCTGTGGTTGTTTCCCGTGTCCGTTTTGGCAGTCCTGGCGCCGCTTCTGTGGTTCCCGGCTTCATCCGTGGACCTTTGGCGCCTTCTGGCAGTCGTTCCGCGTTCCGTTCGGATGCTTTGCGCGGTTCCTGTGTGGATCCTTTGCCGCTTCCAGGTTTGCCGGCGGTGGCTGCCTTGCCTGGCGTCGTATATGGCCCGCTATTGGCTTTTATTTTGTTTCGCGGGTTCTTCTTCGCCTGTGGCGGCTTTCGTCGTTCTGTGGGCTTTTTGCGGCTTCGGCATTTGGCAGCGGTTCCGCTTTTGGGCCTGGTTTCCCTGTATGAGTTCGGGCGGCCTTTGGGCGTGGTTTGTCCGTCGTTTTTTCGGCTTCCTTTTGGGATCCTTTGCGGCTTCTTCTCTTGTCATGGTTCAAAAATACCCGGCGCCGGGCGTCGTTCCCGGTTGCCGTTCTCCGCGTCGGGTGTGGTTTTAATATGTCTTTATAACTTGCCCGCGTTCGTTTAATATGTCGCAATATGCGCCGCGGGTGGGCGTGTATCCGCTGACTTGAAATATAAAAAGGTCGCCGCCTGGCAGCGCTTCGGCTGCGTAACCTATAACGCCGGGCGCGGTTGCTTTTCGTGCGGCTGCTTTCGTTGTGGCTCTTGTCCATACTTCGCGCGGCGTGCTTAAAATGTCGCATTTTATACAGTCGCGGCGGTATTCTTCGCCTTTTATGGATGCTTTCAAAAAATGAGTTTCAAAAATCATGTTTTATTTTTCCTTTCGTGGGTTCCTGTGGTTTATTGTTTCGGATGCTTTCGGGCGTTCTGTGGCGCTCTTAGGCGTTAAAAATAAGCCCGCGCCGGCTGTGGATCCTTTGCGGGCTGTTTTGTTATGCTGCGCGGCTTCTTTCGTTTAGTTCTCTTTTAATATCGTTAGGAAGTCCCGCCGGGATGCTTTCGACGGTCAACGCGCTAAAATTCACCTTGTAATATTTCGCGGTTTTGTCTGTGGTGTAATAGTCCATTACAACGCGCCCAAAGTCGCGGCGGCTGTCGGTCAACTCTTCGCGGCTATATAAATAACTGCCGCTTTCGCGGAAAATAATATAAACTTCTTTTGTCTTTTCGCCTGTGTGGCGCATGATCTCGGGGCGGTCGTAATTTTTCCAGTCTGTATAATAATATTTAATTGTTCGCTTTGCTTGTCTTTCTAAGTAGTTGTGTAAATCATCAATATTTTTAAATTTTTTCATGTGGTTTTTGCTCCTTTCGTTTTATGCTTCTTTATATGTGACTATGTGCGACGGTTTGCAAGCGTTGTAAAGTCCTTTTTTCTGATATAATGCGCTGTAATATTGCGCGGTTTTCAGGGCTTGCGCTTCTGTGGCTGCCGTTGCTATTGTATAGACTTTTTCAAACATTAAAGCGGCGCCGGGTGTGGTGGGCTGCTTCTTGTCAATTTTGCAAAGTAATATATTATACATTTTGTTGTTCTCCTTTCATTTTCTTTTTTAGGATCCCCGGCGGACCTTCTGACGGTCTGACGCTTTCACGCTGCGCCGGGCGTGGGTTTTAATCTTCAAACATAGCGGCGCGGGCGTCGTGCTTCTGGCTTTCAATGACTGCGGATATATAACCGGCGCCGGCGTTCTTGTATGCTTTCGCGGCTTCCGCTTTTGTGGCTCCGTATGCGTAAATATAAGCGCTTATAAAATCGGCTTTGTTTGCGGCTTTAAGTGCTGCGGCTTCTTTTCTTCTTTCGGCGTTTATTTCCTTGTGTGTTGCCTTTATTGCTTCATTTATTGCGATAACTTCGCGGACTTCTTCAACGTGTGCGGCTGCGATCGTCGTTAAAATTTCGCATTTTTCGCGGTTATAATATCCCGCGTTTGACTGTTTAATAAATGCGGCTTTTAAGTTTTCCAGCGTTTCAAGGTCGTTTTTGTTGGCTGTTGCCTTGTCTATTTTCTTTGATAAATTTGTTAAAATCTGTAAATTTTCGGTATATAATGACATTTTTTTAATCCTCCTTTTATTGGTTTTCGATGTAGTCAAGTAAAAAATTGATTGCTTCAAGTGGGTTTTTGCGTATTTCTTCGGCGGTTTCTTCTGGCGTTGTTTCGCAACGTTCCCAGGGTTCAAAAAAATAATATAAGCGTGTCGCGGTTTCATTTAGTTTTTTTTCGTCCATCTGTGGCGCCTCCTTTCATGCTGTGCGGCGGTTGCGGGTTTATTCTGTGCGGCCGTTCGCCTTTAAAACTGCGCGCGCGCTGTGCTTTATGTCGTCCAGCGTTGCGGCGTTATATTTTCCGGCGTTGTTTTCTATCATGCGGATATAAGAAGCGATAACATTTAATAACATTTCTTTTGTATATTCTTCTTTTTTCATGGTTTAAACCTCCTTTATTTTGATTTTTAAAAGCCTTGTAAAATCAATTTGTGCGGCTTCTGTTGTGGTTTCTGGCTTCGTGGATCCGTTCGGCGTTATATATCCGCTTTCGGTTGTGTATGTGGGCGGGTATTTCTTCAAGTGGTTTTTAAGTTCTTTATAAGCCCACAAACGGCGCTTTATATCGTCGGATGCTTTAAAAGATAACATGCGGATATAATAAAATTCGTTTGTGTTTGCACTTTTAAAAGCATATATAAAACGGCTTTCTTTGTTTCTTTCCTGGCGTGCGGCTCTTTTGATCGTCTTTACTGCTTCCGCGTGTTTCCCTGTGCAAATTTGCAGCGGGGCGGCGGTGTCTCTTATATTTACCGGCTGCCCGTTACAAGTTGCGCGGGCTGTCTCTGGTGCGTACTTATACGCGTAAAATGTTATTTTATCCATGTTGTAAACCTCCTTTTATAAATATATTTCGATGTTTTCGCCGTTCGGCTGTCTTACTTCAACGCGTGCGGGCTTGCCGTTATAATATCCCGTTATTTTTTGGATACTTTCGGCAAACTCTCGGCCGTTATAACCGTACTTGTCAAGCCTGGCGGCGGCTTCTTGTTTTACTTGCTCAAGTTCCGATAAAAGGCGGACTATATAAAATTTTTCTCGGTTCTCAGCGGGTAAACATTTTTTTATAAAGTCCTCGGCGTTGTATGGATCCTCAAAAATTGCAACGGTGCGCACTTTGTCGCGGTGGTCGTCCTGTTGGCAACCTGGCGCGGTGTGGTCAATGGTATGGCATACAGCCCACGCGGGGCGGCTCTTGCTGGCTTCCTTTTGTACTTCTTCCGGGGTTAATTGCTTGTTATGGCTTTCGATATTGTAAAAATCAATCATTTTTTTGTTCTCCTTCCTTTGTAAAGTTCAATAATAATAAGGTCGTCGCCCTTTTCAAGTTCTATTATTTGCGGCGTGTAGGTTATTAAAAAATAACCGTTTTTTCGTGCGATCTGTGCAAGCTCTCGCATGGTTTCGGGGTTGTTTGCGTACATTTTCATTTTTTTAACCTCCTTTTTTTATTTTCGATAATTCCCGCCGCGCGTCTGAGGCTGTGACCGTTTCCGGCTCCGGCGGGCTGTGTTTAAAATCTTATATAAAAACTTTTTATATATTCAGGGTTAGGAAGTCCGGCGGGTAACATGTCGCACAACTCGCGGCGCTGCTTCTCCAGGTTTTCGACGGCTTCACTATATGCGCGGATCGCGTCGGCAGTTTTGGCGGCTGCTTCGGCGGTGTCCTCGGTGTACTTGTCGCCGTATGGCTTTATAATTACATTTGCAATATTGATTTTATTGTCTTTTGTAATAATGCTTTGAATGTGTCCGGCTTCATCATATGCGGCGCCGGTTGTCTCGTCCGCGTGGGTTTTGTAGCCGTTTTCGTCAAGGGTATATATAACGATTCTGTGTTTGTCGTAACCTTCAATATAAAAGCTATAACCGGCCTTTTTTACTTCCTCGCGGATCTTGTCACGGGTTTTTTCTCCGTAGGGCTTGCCGTTGTACTTTTCAAACGCTTTAAGGATTACCGGCAGCGCCTCAGATAATAACGCGGTGCGGGCGTTGGCTCTCAATATGCGGCGCTCGATCTCTTTGTTATATATTGCGTTTGATAAGTCGCGGATTTTGTCGGCGTTGGCCTGCGCGGCGTTGTAAAGCTCCTTATATCCTTTGTTGTTAAAATATCCGCCGTTCTGGGCTGCCTGGCGGCGCTCCTCGGTGTAGTCAAGTTTCATGATCTCGGCTGTCATTGTCTCGATTGCTTCCCCTGTTTTTTTGATTTCTTCCAAAATGTTTTTATACTGTTTCATGTTTTCGCCCTCCTTTTATGGCTTTTATTTGTTTTCGTTCCTGGTGCCTGGCTTCCGTTTTTTCAAGCGATCCGCGGCGGCTCTTTGGCTCGTCTCGTCGGTTTTACTCCGTATAGTGTCGGCTTTTGGCGGGGTTTAAAGGATCCCGCCGGCCCTGTTTAAATTAAATGATTGTTTATTAAAATATTTCTAATTCTTAAAGCAGCAGCGGCCGCGGCTATGATGCAAAGTAAAATACAAATCATTTTTTTATTTTCCTTTCGTTGTGGTTTTATTAACTTTTTGTATAATTTTTCAAGTATGACGGCGGCGGGATCTGGTCCCCGCGTCCAGCCTTGCGGCCCGTCGTCGTTGCTTACTGGATGCAATAACCCCGCTAATATTTAGCCGTTGGCGGTCGCTGTGTGCTAAACTCTACGCGGTAGCAACTCCGCGAAAATAAGTTTTATTTACTTATCTTGATTACATTATATATATAACATTATATATTGTAAATAGAAAATAATAATTTTTTTTGTTTTTTCGTTCGATTTGTAAAAAGTGCCGAAAATAAAGCGGTTTTTGTAGTGATAATTATATAATGTTACATATATAAATTATAATATATGTATAAAAATATATAATTGACAAGATAAAAAAAAGATATTATTTTATTATTAAAGGATGTTAAAAAGATGAACAAGACAAAAGATTATATTTTACGCGCACAAAAAAATTATCAAGATAAATTCGATAGACTCGTTATATTAACGCCGGCCGGCACGAAAGAAAATATAAAAGCCGCCGCGCCGGATTTGTCAATGAGTCAATATATAAATACTTTGATAAATGAGGACTTAAAAAAGCGCGGTATTATTTAAAGCGTTTAAACCTGGCGCCGGGGATCCGGTCCAGATTAAAATATAATATAATTGTGTGGAAGTCGGACCGATGGCGGGCCGCGTGTGGGACTGCATAAAACAATTATTGTTTTTTTGTGGTTCCTTTTTTATTTTCAAGGGGTTTTGATTTATGGAAGAATACACGCCAAAAAAGAAATGTACATTAAAAGAGCGGCGCGCGGTGGCCCAGATCCTGGCAGCCCGTGACGGGTTCGAACGTGCACAAGATAAACATATAAAAACAGTTGGCAATATGTCCGACGCTGAAATATTGCAATTTTTAGACGACGACACACAAAAAGCCGCGGCAGCGGTGGAAGTCCTGCAGCCTGGAAGCGTGGAAGAAATACAGCCCGGCGGCGGTTCCGATTATGAATTGATATATAACAATTTAATTGATATCGCAAACAATTATATTATTTCTAATGGTTGGGATGCTGAAAAGATCAGCCCGCTACAATGGGGCGCGGTCTGTATGGCTTGCGGTAGGTTTGCCCGGTCTCGGTCGTGGTTCCGTGGTACTCCTGAAAATGAAAACACACAAAAAGGTATTAAAGAAGTAAACGCACAAAAAGGCATAGACGCGGCAGCGGTGGCCGGGGCGGTCCCTGTTTGGCTTGAATTATGCAGCAAATACAATAAAGCGCCTTTAAAATCGGATTTTATGCACTTTTGCGGGATTGCGTTTGATTGGTTGTATGATTACCGAAGCGGGGCCGGGGTAACCTCCGAACGTGACAAACTTTTACAAAAATTAGATAAAATACAGGCCGACGGACTGCGGCAACGGGTTATAAATCCCAAAGAATCGCCCATTGGTGCCATTTTCCTATTAAAGGCAGATCACGGACTGCAAGAGACACAAAAAGTCACGCATGAATACATAAAAAACGATGGAAGCGCGGCCGCTTTGCCTGTTTTCGGTCAAAATATGGAAGAAATACCCGAAAAGCCTATAAAATAAGGGTTTCAAGGCTTTAAAAAGTCGCTAAAATTATACATTTATTAACTTTTCGGCGGTTCCTGGCATAAGATCACACCCGCGGCCGGTGTCGGTGTTTTATTTTAGGCGGTAGCAGGCCGGGGTAACCCCTTTCCGCACCCAAAAAGCAAACGGGGTACACCCTTAAAAGAGTCAGTGATAGCAGCGGTTACGAGCGAATTCGATGGTAAAAAAGATAACTAATAATCTGGGAAAATGAGAGGGGTGTACCCAATGGAAGCACATAATTTAAAGATTGACGGAACTTTGAGTGGCATGGGAACCAGGATTTATATTGACGGTAAAGAACTGCATGGAGTCAGGTCAATCAAATATGAAGTTGGTCTGAATAGAATAACAACAGCGAGAATTGAGCTTGATCTTGCGCTGGCAGGAGAAATAGAAAGTGATGCGAGGTTTAGTTTTTGCTCAATGAGTGAGAGTATTGACAATCTGATACTCAACAGGGAAACAGGCGAGTTGCTTAAATTCGGAGACCGTATTCTGGACGAATTAGAAAAAAGGAGAAAGAAAGATGCCAACCATTGGTTCAGTGACAAAGACAATAAGGTTCAATCCCAGTGATTTAGGGATAATTGAGGACATAATGAAGAAAGAGGACACGACATTCAATAACGCGGTTCATCTTTTGATAGAGAACGGGGGTACACCCAAAAATCAGTCAAAAATCGACAGGGGTACACCCAAAATTGAAGAAAAAACGGAAGAACGGGGTACACCCAAAGGGAATTATGAACTTATAGAAGAGATGGCGAGTCTTATGCGAGTTCCGACAGAGAAACTTTTGGATGACATTAAAGAGCTTTTAGAAGAAGGAACCTTGTATTACTCAAACGGGAAATTGGTAAATCCCAGGTATGAGGAATTTGAGAGACTGTGCGAGGTTAAGAAACAGGATGCCGACAAGATGATTAACAATGTGGTTCGGCAGATGGGAGGGTGACGATGTTTAGTGAAGTAACGATTATTTTTCCAGATAAACCGGTAACCATAAATGATGTTTTATGGATTTTGTTCAAAGGACCGTTTGTATGCTTCGTTTTAAAGAATGGCGACGAAGAAATGTACCCTTATAAAGATATCGAGAGAATTTACGCGATAAAAGATGGCAAGTAAAGAATTAGTCCGAGCATGGACCTCTTACGAAAACTACATAGAGAGACACGGGGTAACGGATGAAGTCTTAGAACCCATGGTAGCGGCTACTCGAATAGCTTTTCAGGAAGGCGACAACGAGTACGGAATGAAACTCAAAGATTTTACCTTAGAGAATATCGAGAGGATCATCCGCGAAAAGACAAATGGAACCTTTGCTATGTTGGAAAATTACGCCCAGGAGAACAAGGCCGACTATCAATATATAAATTGGCATTACGACACCTTACTTGGGGCTGCGGTTTATGACTTTGACAGTTATTACCTGTATATTGAGCGAGACCGATTAAGGAAAGAGCGATTTTACGAACCGAGAAGGGCGAAACTGAAACGCGTGTCAGATGCTTTAATGGAAATCGAGTATTCCGACGTTAAGGAAGCATTTTTGCATACGCCGCCGAGAATTGGCAAATCACAACTTATCACCGGTTTCGTATCATGGCATTGTCCAAAGGATAGCGAACACTCAAACCTTTATGTCACGCATAAGGAAGATTTAGGCGGAGCATTTCTTGATGGCGTTATGGAACTTTGGACGGATCCGACATATAGGTTCCATGATGTATTCCCACGAACAAAAATAGCATCGACGAACGCAAAATCACATAAAATCAACCTGGACAGAGACAAAAAATACGCCACATTGTCTGGTAAAGGTCTCGAATCCGGTCTGAATGGTGAATATGACGCTTACGGACTTTTGATACTCGACGATATTCTTGAAGGTGTCCAGGATGTTTTATCACCTGATGTTTTGAAACGAAAAAGAACCATCTATCAGAATAACGTTTTATCGAGAGCGAAGGAAAATTGCAAAATCGTTAATGTGGGAACCATCTGGGCGACAAACGATATCTATATGCAACGCCGAGAGACCTTAGAGACAAATCCAGAGTTCAAAGACAGGAAATTCATATCTATTGTAATACCGGCCTTGGATCCCGTAACGGATGAAAGTAACTTTGACTATGAATTTGGTGTTGGATATACGACAGCAGCTTATAGGCAGAAGAGAGCCGAGTTCGAAGCTAATGACGACATGGCGGGTTGGTGGTCTCAGTACCAGCAGACACCGATAGATCGTAAAGGCGCTGTATTTAATCCTGAACACATGAATTATTATTCGGTATTGCCGGAAGAAAAACCTTTAAAGATTATAGCCCATGGAGATACAGCTTTAGGTGGTGGCGACTATGTATCATTTCCTATCGTGTATGTTTATGAGGACGGAAGGAAATACTGCGAGGATGTTGTATTTGATAATTCGGAAAAGCATATTACCGAACCGCAGATAGTGTCCAAAATAAAACAGCATGTGATAAAAAATGCTCATTTCGAGAGTAACCAGGGCGGCGAAGGCTATAAAGACGATGTTGTTAACAAAGTAAAAGACGATAAAGAGATAACCTGGCGAGTTAATATCACATCGGACTGGGCGCCATCGACGAAAAGGAAAGCACAAAGAATTTGGGATCACGCGGAAGATATACGACAGATATATTTCAAAGATCCGCAGCATAGACACGAACAATATCGTAAATTTATGAATAATCTGTTTTCATTTACTATGAATATGACTAAAAAACAGCACGATGACGCGGCGGACTCACTTGCGGGACTAATCGAGTTTGACGAGAATGGTTCAGGTGTATCGACAGCAATCATCACGGGCAGTTTGTTTTAGGAGGGAAAATGACAACTAAGGAATATCTTAATCAAATTGGAAAATTGACATTTATGATTGAGGCAAAATTCGAAGAATTGTATCGCTTACAGACTTTGGCCTGTCGAATAACCGTAGCTACGGAAGGCGAAAGAGTGAAGTCGACTCCTGATCCTGACAGAATGGCCGAAGCAGTTGAGAAAATTATCAAGTGCGAGAATGAATTAAACGCTTTAATAAAGAGAACGTTAAATCAGCGAAACCAGATTATCAAGATGATAGACGAACTTGAAAATCCAAACTCGCATAAAATCTTAACCCTTAGATATGTTCAGGAATTAACCGATAAGGAAATCTCAACTAAGATGAATATTGCGCCTTCTCATGTGTATAAGGTTCAAAAAATTGCCTTAACCGAGTTCGAAGAGAAGTACGGTGACAAATATTTGAAGAAAATTGACACAGTTGGGTATGAATTTGAAAAACTGGATAGTAAATAATAGTAAATGATAGTAATTGATAGAAAAGTAGAGTGTCTATGTATGTTATAGTATAGACGTGGAAAGATGAAATCATAAGTACCCCCAATCGCATGAGTAAATTAAGGACCGTTATCGTTCGCGGTCCTTTTTTCGTGGAGATAAGACATGATAGGCAAAGGCCGTAACGTATTATTAACTTCATATAAAGAGATAAACGATGGAAACGTTATAAAAGTTGTCCAGGATGCTATGAAACTTTACAAGGAAAACGCGAGAGACTGTGAGTTCCTTATGAATTACGCATCAGGCAATCAGCCCATACAGAGAAAATCCGAAAAAAAGGTTATGAGTTGGATAGACTGCGAATCGGTCGACAATGTTGCCTTAGAAATATCGGACTTTTGGCGTGGCTTTGGATGGGGCAACCCTATAACCTTAGTCCAGAGAGGCGATACAGAAGATAAAGCAGATGCAATTAGTTTATTTAATTATTGCTATTCAGCAACAGGCAACGCAAGAGACCTGCAAACAATGGCTAATTTTATTGTTAAATGTGGACATTGTTTTACAGTCATTGACTTAAATACGGATTATGAACCGGGAGAATCTTACTTTACAAGAGACATAGTGGATCCCAGATGGGCTTTTGTGGTTCGGTCGACGGCTTATTACGATAGACGTGTCGTCCTGGGAGCAACTTTGAATGTAGTCGATAACAACTATTTCTTCACTGCCTATACCAAAGACAGACGTTATGACATACGAGCCGAGGAAAAAACCAATGTCGACACTTCAAGCGTTAAAGACCAGGACGATTATTATAAAAAGCATTTCATCTGGAAGCCCATGGAAGCGTTTGGCGTGAAAAACGCCTTAGGTATCATCCCTTTAACAGAATGGTATTGGGAACCTGAAAGAGTAGGCGTATTTGAAAACCAGATAAACGCACTTGATAACCTTAATTTAATTTCCAGCGATATCTCAAACGGTATCGAGCAGAATATACAGTCGCTTTGGTGGTCTAACAATGTCGAGTTTGAAAAAGAAATCATCAAAGATGAAGAAGGAAACGAGACAGAAGTAATAAAGAAACCCAAAGATGGCGACTGGGTACATACAAAGACAGCAAGAGAAGGCGTAAATCCTTCAATTCAGCCTTTGGTTATGGATTATCATGTAGGCGATATGCTTAAATCGTTTACAGAAATGAGAACCTTGGTATTGCAGAAATGCCACGTTCCGCAGCGCTCAGATACTTCTGGCGGTTCCTCCGGTGTTGCCATGGACTCGGCGTCAGGATGGGCGGATGCGGAAAGCATAGCTGCTTCAAGAGAAGAAATCGTCAAAGGTTGCCAGATAGATGAAGTCAGAGTTGCGTTAAAAGCAATAAAGGAATCTCCGTTTGTCATGCCGGACAATCCTATGCTTAATCTTTACGCTAATGATGTTCAGCCAGCTATTCGCAGACCGAAAACGTCAGATATAACAACGCGTGTAAATGGAATAACAACACTTCTTAGCCATGGATTCTCGCTTGAAGATTGTGTTTCCAATATTCCTTTATTTGCAGATGCAACACAGGTTGTCCAAAGAAGCGGTGAGGGCGTTTCGAAATACCAGGAAACAATATTTAACCAGTCTAACGATGCGGAAGCAGCGCCGAACGCAGACAGAACAACACAGGACATGTCAGATCAGGCGGAGAGAAGTCCTATTTTAAGTCAGGGATAGATAAATGCCACGTAACATAGATGAATTAAGCAATTTAAAAACGAAATCCGAACCGCCTGAGCAGTATTTCAAGAAAATGGACCTTGATGAAGAACAGGTTGAGAGACGTATTGAATATACTGAAAAGGCCAATGAATTGTTTGATGTAATTCTTATATTACTTCTTACAATGCAAGAAAATGGTCCGGTCGACTATGGTTATGCAAGAGGACTTCTTGAAAACTGGTTATTATCTCTTATTGCAGAGTTCACAACGCCGGATGATTACTTAATCGACTATGCGACAGATACGGCATACAATTTCATAGATGCGAGCGAGAGACACGAAGGGGATCCTTGGTATACATCGGCAGATAGGTCGTTATACAACGCTGAAAATTCAGCCAATGATGTTCTTAACTATGATGAATACCAAAGGGCTATTGAAGCGGGCAAAACACATAAAAAGTGGATTACCGAAAACGACAAAAAGGTTCGTGATAGCCATAGAGAACTCCACAACAAAGTTATTCCTATTAAAGAGTATTTCCGAGTAGGCATAGCGAGAATGAGGTTCCCTAAGGACTATGAATACGCAAGTATGTTTCCAGAAGAACTTGTCAACTGCCGCTGTTCAATCAAATATTTGCCTGAAACCGTAAAAAGTGATACAATAAATAAAGAGAAAATGAAATCTGGAGAATACCCTGTAACCAATGAGCAGATTGAGGATATTCTAAATAATGAATTAGCAGAATTTCAAATGCCTGTTATTCCTGTCTATAATCCGAGATTAAAGTCGCAAGGCTTAACAAGAGGAAAAGAACAGCCTTGGGGAACCGTAACAATTACTTCTATTCAAATAGGCAAACAGGTAAAAAATACGAGAGAATGTCTGATAGATACCCTTTTGCACGAGTATCTTGAAGCGCAAATTATGTTGAACAAGAATAGCGATCCCTTTTATGCGGACTTATATAAAAGCGGGGATGCGGCTATTCATAGTTACATTGACGATTTTATTGAAAGTTTCTTCAAAGCCAAAGGGTTAGATTATGGATTGGTTTGATATTGACGAAATTTTATATGATGGAACAAAAGAAGAAATCGGAAAAATCAAATGCCCTGATTGCGGAGGAGCTATTGAGTTTACATATTTCAAAGGGAGATTTGAAAAGAAATGCCAAAAATGCGGTGCTTTTGAAATAGAGCATAGCGAACAAATACCGAATTGTGTTACTTTTTATGGAAAAAGTCGAGTCTTAAACTAAGTTAAATGATTAAGGGAAGTCAAACGACTTCCTTTTTTATTTGAAGGAGAGAGTATGAGCCTTAATAACTTATTGGCAGCATTAGCAGAAAATTCGATGCTGTATATTGAGATTTCAGAACAAGAGAATACTTTAATCGAATTTGAAGCGCCCGGCTATGGTTCGTTGAGTGACGAGTTATTATCAAGGACAGTCGATAAGGTGATTATTGATTCTTCTAATATTGTAACGACAGTGAAAATACTGTTAACAGATAATTAAGCACTCAAAAGGTGCTTTTTTATATATAAGAAACGTCCGATAAGGGCGTTTTTTTATTTCAAAGCAGAGAAGCTTAAACACATGACAAGTGCGGAGATGCACTCAAAAAAGCGCAGAAAGGAAATTGAATATGGAAAACGAAAACAACAACACAACGACACAGGGAACTGAAACTAATGTTGCAACTCAGGCTAATGGTGATTTAGAGGCAAGATTAGCGGAAGCAGAAGAACGCGCCGCAAGAGCCGAAGCAGATGCAGCCCGTTTTAAGAAGTCAGTCGACAAATTGACAAGCGAAGCGGCAGAGAAGAAGCGTGCAGAGAGAGCGAAGATGACCGAAGAGGAAAGAATAGCCCAGGAACGCGCAGAAGAGTACGAAAGACTCAAAGAAAAAGCAGAAGCAGACGCCAAGGAACTTAATCACTTAAAGGCAGTATCAGCATACAAGAACATTTCGGAAGAAAAGATCGTAGAGAAGTTAATTGATGCAATCGCAGACAGCGACCATATAGCTATCGCAAAAATCATTTCTGACGAGTGCGAAAAGGCTGTTAAGGCCAAAGAAGCAGAGTGGAAGGTTAACAGACCTGCGGGATTTGTTGGCAGTGGTTCATATCCATCGAAAACAAAAGAAGAAATTATGGCTATTGCGGATCCGGTTGAAAGACAGAGAGCGATTGCCGAGAACATTATTTTATTTAGTTAGAAAAGGAGAAAAACAATGGCAGCTACAGAAGGCATGATCAAGAAGGCCGACCTTGCTAAAGCAAGAGAAATCGACTACGTATGGAAATTTGCGGATGATATCAGAGGACTTATGCTCCTTCTTGGTACAACGCGTCCTATCAAAGTTAAGTCAGGAACAGTTTTAACAGCTTACAAGACAACAGGCGAGCTTATTGACGGTTCGCAGGTTGCAGAAGGCGCTACTATTCCTCTTTCAAACTTCAAGACAGAAGTTGCATTTACAAAGACAGCAGGAATTAAGAAGTATCGTAAGGCAGCATCAGCAGAAGCTATCCTTAAGGGCGGTTTCGACCAGGCTGTACGTGATACGGACAAGAAGGCACTTTCAGAAGCACACAAGGCAATTAAGTCCGACCTTCTTACAGCACTTGTTCCCGGAAGCGGAGCTACAAGCGCAGGTGGTATTGGTTTACAGAAAACTCTTGCAAACGCAGCAGCTAAATTAGCTATCAAGTTTGAAGATACAGATTATGAGCCCGTACATTTCGTTAATCCTGAGGATCTTGGAGATTACCTTGGAAACGCTCAGATTTCACTTCAGAGCAAGTACGGTCTTAAGTACCTTGAGGACTTCCTTGGCCTCGGTATGGTAGTAGTAATGAGTGGTATTTCAAAGGGTACTACAGTTTCAACAGCAAAGGAAAACATCCAGTCATATTTCGTTGACGTTAACGAAGATAACGGTCTTGGCGAAGCATTTGAATTTACAACAGATCAGACAGGTCTTGTTGGTGTTCATTCAGTTGCAGATTACAGCAACTTAAGCTACGCAACAACAATGGTAGATGGCGTAGACTTCTTCCCTGAGAGAGTTGACGGAATCGTGCTTGGTACAATCTCAAACCCTTAGAAGGCCCTGCCGTAGAGCCTGACGCGGACGGGGCCACATACCCTTGGACGGAATTAACACCTGCTGATTTTCAGTCGGATATCGCAGTAGCAAATGGAAAGATTACGGGTTCCTTGAAGTTTATTGATGGTGGTTTATCACCTTCTGGACCTCTTTCAGGAGACGGACATTTCCTTGCACTCAAATTTATGGCTGACGATTGGACTGATTATACATCAGTTAAGGTTGGTTTAAATCCTTCACAGGGAACAGGCTTGGTTGAAATCATTGATGATCCGGATAAGAACGCTGTATTTAAGATTACTGATAATCAGTCACAGTGGGTTGAAATCAGATGGACTGACGGAACTAACGAAGGTTCAATGACATACTCTTTGAAGGAATTAGTTTTGGAAAGCGATGAGGCATAGTCAATATGAGTGAATATGTTGTTATCAAAAAATTCACGGATAAAGACGATAAGCATAAATACGCGGTTGGGGACAGATACCCCTTCCGCGGCTTTGCCAAAAAGGAACGCCTTGATGAATTATCTTCGGATAAGAATAAAAGAGGCGAACCAATGATAAAGGTTAAAGAGGCTAAAAAGTCAGAACCCGTTGAAGAAAAGAATACTTCCGAAGTTAAGGAAGAAAGACCGAGAAGGAGCAGACGATGATAAACGATATCGTAGCATCAGTAATCGATGATTTGAAAATAGAATTGAAGAATGAAGTTGATTTTGATGCTGAGATATTGGCAGTCAAGGTTAAAAATGCTGTTCGTGAGGTCATAGCTGCGAGAAATTATCCTAAAAGCTATACCGATGCACAAAAGAACGCGGATTTGCTTGAATATTACACAAATATTCGTGCTATCGCCTTGTATGATTATACAAAAATCGGAGCAGAAGGACAGTCGCAGTATTCAGCTGATGGTGAGAGTATTCATTATCTGGACAGAAACAAATTGTTTGCGGGCGTTTTGCCGATAGCGAGGACATGATATGCGCACACCTAAAAGAGTAAAACAGGTGATGTATTATTCATTACCGAGCGAAGGACAACCTATATACGAAACGGATGACGACGGCAACATCATTTACGATGAAATGCCGGATGGAAGCCTGGTGCCAAGAGAAGCGGGAGAAAAGCCGGAAGGCTATTCGGAACCGGTTATGTTTAAGAACTCTATCACAGGGGAATTAACAGCCGATGAACTGCAGGCTTTTGGTGCTGAGACAAAAGGTAGATGCAAAATGACCTATAAAAAGGGCGAGTTTCCTTTTACGATAAACACTTTAATCTGGAAAGATACGACACCGCCAGAAGGCGAAGTGGACGAAGATAGTGCGGATTATCGTATTATTGGAATCCAGGACACAGGCAGACACTTTTATAAGGCATTGTTGGTATCAGTAGTATGAACATTAAAATATCTCTTGTCGAAAAGAACTCAATACAACAGGCTATTTCAGAACTTGAAAAGTACCGGGATAGTTTGGAAACAAAGAATAAACTTTTTGTACGGAGATTAGCCGAAATAGGTGTTACGGCCGCAGAGACAAGGCTTGCAACAGGGCAAGGCGATAGCGATAGAGATTGTCGATTTTCTATGTTATTCGATACTGCCTTAGGCGCAGTGGAAGGGCGAATAATCATAACGAGTACGCCTAACGTCGACAAAGACGGCAGAGTATTCTATCCGCATTTAGCATGGGAGTTTGGCGCGGGTATCTATTATAACAATGGAAATTCCAACCCAAAGGCGCGTGAGTTTGGAATGGGTGTTGGCACTTTTCCCAACCAAACACACGCATATAATGATTATTGGTGGTACAAGGATGATGAAGGCAACTTACATTTATCCAAAGGTACACAAGCCACAATGCCAATGTATAACGCAAGCAAAGAAATAATACATCAGATAGAAGTAATAGCGCGGGAGGTTTTCGGTGGATAACACTTGGTATTTGCAAGTTCAAAGCAAAGTATTTACTCAGATTCAGTACATGATGAAGAAGAAATACCCTAAATTGAATTGCACAACTAAAAATGAAAATGGATTACCCGCAGAATTTCCTACATTGTATTTGCACGAATTAGATCCTATTGAAAGAGGCCAGGACCTTACAAACGAAACAGTCAATGCAGTGTTAAGCACTATTGAAATTCAAGTTTGGACTAACACGACGGAAGATGATTGTCGCAAGATAATGGCGGAAGCGGTTAATCAAATGAAGAAACTTCAATATAACATTATTGCCATGCCGTTTGTTATGACGAGTGACAAGATTTCACACGGAGTAATGCGATGCAGACGAATGGTAGGAAATGGTGACAAATTAGTTCAATAATTTTAAGGAGGAATAAAATTATGGCAGCAACAATCGCTGGTATCTCGACACTCGGGGTAAAATTCGGATATGGCGTGGAGACAGTTGCGGGACAGAAACCTGCCGCTTTCACCCAGCTTGAAAGATGCAACGCCATCGCCGGTATTGCATTAAACGCTGAACAGATTGACGCATCAGCACTTGAAGATTTCATTACACGTTACGTAGCAGGCCGTCAGGATTCAGGCGGAACATGGGGCGTAACATTCAACTTCACATCAGAGGTTGAGGCACAGTTAACAGCTATGATCGCAGCATACAACACTGGAAAGACAAACGGACTTTCAATGTGGTTTGAAGTTTGGGCACCTAACCAGAAGGGATTTTACGTTGTGGCACAGCCCCCTCAGAAAATTCCTATGCCTGAGATTGCACAGAATGGTCTTTTGACTGTTGAAATGACAATGACGATCGAAGATTACAAGGGAACCGATACCGCTATCGAACCTACGGCTTAGGGAGTCGCCCTCGATGAACATGCAATATCCATAGTTGACGGTGAAACAGAAACTCTTACAGCTACAACGTGGCCTTCGGGAGGCACCGTTACATGGACGAGTTCGGATGAGAATGTGGCTACCGTTAGCAGCGGTGTTGTAACAGCGGAAGGTGTTGGTTCTTGCAACATCACAGCAGCTACAACCTATCAGGGATTTACCTATTCAGATAGTTGTAACGTAGTTGTTACAGAAGAGTAATTGATGACGAGTGGGACGAGCTGGCCTAACGGCTGGCTCTCCCACTTTTCATATTTCAGGGAGAATAAATATATGAAAAGAATAACAATTAACAAGAAAGAATATACTTTCGAATTTACTATTGAAGCATCGTTATACGACGATTGCACAAAGTCCGTTATGGATATTTTTGTTAAAGGCGGCATGATGCAAGGCGCAGCCGAAACAAACGATATGGAAGGCGCTTTAGAGAATTTGCTTGATACGATAGCAAATATTCCACAGAAAGCACTTACATTATTTTATGCGGGACTTCTTGAACATCACGGACCGGAAGGTGATGGAACTATCCAGAGCAAATCCGATGCGAAAAAGGTTCTCACCGCATACATTAAAGAAGAAAATAAGTCATTTCGCGATATTTTCAGTGAAATGATGGAACAGATGGCGGAAGATAGTTTTTTCGACCTTATAGGTCTGGACAAGATGACGGAGGATCTGACGAAAACAGCGGAAACACCGGCAAAAGAACAGACCGATGGAAATGCTGGGAAGAGTTCATCTACAAAGAAGTAATCCCGCATTACCTGGCTATTGGGTTATCACTCAAAGAGATTAAGCATATTACATTAAGCAATTTATCCTTATACGACGAAGGAAACAAACTCCGAGATGAAATGAAGGATATGTGGTGTTGGATGAATGGCAGATATGTTTATGAAGCGATAGCAACAGTAGCATCCAATATGATGAAAAAACAAGGTCAGCAGCCAGACGATTATAGAGACAAACCTATTCTGGCGGAACTCAAAGAGAAAAACAGAGTTCTTACAGAAGAGGAAAAACAAGACCAGATTTCCTTATTATTCGGTAATCTGGAAAGAATGAAGAACAATTTTGAACGTTCTCATGGAGAATAACCATGCCGGATATAGATTCTTTACAGATTTCAATAACTTCATCAACACAAGGCGCAACAACGTCCATTAACAGCCTTATTAGAAAATTAGGCGAACTCAACATCGCATTAAATAACTATACTGGCGATTCTCAGTATATTAAGGGCTTTAATGGACTTGTTACCGGTCTTACTGGCATTTCCAACGCAGTAAAATTCATTGATATCGAAAAACTTAAAAACTTATCGACGACGCTTGGATCTTTGGCGACTTCTGGTACAAAGTTATCCAAACTTAATTTCGTACAGTCATTTTCACAATTAGGTTCAGAAGCACAGAAAACAAGCACAGCCATAGAGAATACAACGCGTAGTTGGCTTAAAAACTTTGATATTCCCGAGAGAAGAATTGGCAAATTTAAAATGCACATTCGGAGTTTATACGAGACAGCAAACGATCCGAAGGCGTTTGCAGATGCGTCTGATGGAATGTGGGATTTTATCAAATCATGTATAAAGGCACAAGATGAAACCAGGGAATTAACAAAAGAATGGTTAAAAACAAGCAAATTAAATCTTACATCAGGCTTTTATGGAAACTTTGGTAAAGATGTTGGAAATAGTTTAAGAGGCATAATCGGCATTAGTAATACCGGCATCGGCAACGGGGATGATTTTTTAACCGCCATGAAAGAAATGAAAGATCATATTGGCACACCCATTGAACTGAGTCAGGGGTATGCGGTTGCTGCTCGTTCATTGGCGGATTTTTTGGATAAAAAGAATGACCTCGCACGTACTTATGCCGAACAAGAGTCTTTGACTATTCTCTCTGGCTTGACAACAGAACTTTACGATTCTTTGAACAAAGCCACACAAGCAGAACAGGCATTTGGACAGGGCGGTTCTCAAATTAACAATGTAACGAACGCATTGTCGCAGATGGAAACCAAACTGTCAGGCGAAAATCCTTTCCAGGGACTTGTTACTGGTCTTGAATCCTTAAAAAACATAGAGATACCCGCTGAGAAGTTTGCAGGCGTAACAAATTTAGCAGCTACACTTAGCAAGTTTGGCGGAAAGAACGCACAGAACGCTATTACTGTTATTCCGCAGATAGGCCGTTCGTTTGCACAGATGGCGGCAGAATTGGCTAAGGCTCCGGCTATAAGTCAAAATCTTGTTAGGCTGGCAGAAGCATTAAGTCAGTTTTCAAGAAGCGCCAAAACCGCAAGTACATCGTCGACGGGATTCGGAAAATCGACAAACTTTTTAAGCACTGCATTAAGAAACGTACACATACCGACAATGAGAGCGCATAGGGGCTTTACAAGTCTTGCTGCAATCTTTGGTCGTTTATATGCAAACTTTTTCTTACTTATAAGAGGCGCAAAGGCTTTAGGTCGTGCGATGGATTATTCATCGTCCATGACAGAGGCACAGAACGTCGTCAGCGTTGTATTTGGTAAATCGGCTGATGTAATGGATGACTTTGCACAGACCGCTATTAAAGATTTCGGTCTGGCAAGATTATCGGCTGTTCAGTTTGCTTCACGCTTCCAGGCTATGGGTTCCACAATGGGGCTTACTGCCGAACAAATTGGAAAAGCTAACGATTTTATAGCAGATAAAGTTAAAGGCAATTCAAGAGCATACAAAGATCTGGGCGACAGCGTAGCGAATATGTCAATTAACCTTACAAAGTTAACGGCAGATATCGCTTCATTGTATAACCAGGATTATGCGGATGTTGCACAGGATATGCAAGCCATCTATACGGGTATGACGAGACCTTTAAGAAAATACGGTCTTGATTTAACCCAGGCAACACTTAAAGAGTGGGCGATGGCTAACGGTCTGGAAGCAGACATAGAAAAAATGTCACAGGCAGAAAAGACGATGTTACGTTATCAATATGTAATGTCAAGAGCTGCCGGTGCGATGGGTGACTTCCAAAAGACACAAGACACCTGGGCTAACTCATTAAGAACTGTTAAACAGTTAATGCAAGAAGTAGCAAGAACGATAGGTGAAGCGTTAATCAATGCCTTACGTCCCGCTTTACTTGCATTTAAAAACTTCTTATTCAACTTCCTTAAATTGACTGAAAGTGCATTAAACGCGCTCGGAAAATTGTTAGGATGGAAACAGATAGACTTTGGCGGTGCTGCTCTTGTTGAAGATACAGAAGATTACGCAGATGCTTTAGACGACGCGGCTGGTGCAGCTAAAAAACTTAAAGGCCAGTTAAGAGGAATTGATGAACTTAATAACCTTACTACCAATAAGGGTAGTGGTGGAGGTGCCGGCGGATTAAGCGGTGCGGGCGCTGGAATTGAAAGTATCTGGGATATGATTAAGGACAGCGAAAGAGATTACGAGTCGGAAGTTAAGGACTGGTATGATTTTGGACGCAGAATTTCCAATGCTTTCAAGAGCGGATTAGAGACTATCAATTGGCAAGAAGTTTTCGAAAAGGCAACAGGCTTTGGCACAAACCTTGCTTCGTTCCTTAATGGACTTATTGATCCTGAAACATGGAAGTTGTTTGGTAAAACCCTTGGCAACGGAATAATGACTGCTTTCAAGTTCGCTTTTGCTTTCAGCGAAGAATTTGAATGGGAAAACCTTGGCGAGGCAATAGCCGAAGGCATAAACGGTCTCTTCGAAGCATTAGACGGTGGAGAAATGGCAGATGCACTTGACTCTTTGATTCAGGGAATCCAAAAAACACTTAAAACTGCTGTTGAGAAGATTGACTGGGAACAGATAAAGCAGGTATTCAAAGACTTTTTCGCTAATATTGATATTGAAACAATAGACTTCTTGTTTGGTGCTGGCGTACTTGCTACGGCTGCGGCGACGATTACAGGTGCGATAGCAAGCATAATAAGCACAAGTGGTCTTTCTATTGGTCTTATTGGTATTTCAATAGGTGGCGCTTATTTAATCGGAAAGCACATAGGCGATTTATGGGAAGAAGCGCTGGGAAAAGATGAAATAACAGGTGAATCCTATTGGTATGAGTTCTGGGAAAAAATATTCAAGGCTGGTGGTGTTGTTTGGACTGCACTTGACAAGGTAATTGGCAAAGATACCGCGATAGGCTCCACGGCGGGCGCCATTACTGATGTTTTATGGTTCGGACTTAAAGGAACTGATAATATTGAAACGTGGTTAGGCAAATACTTTGAAATAGGAGAGTTCTTTAAAGGAGTCAAAGAAGATATAAAGGAAAACCTTGGACCGGTATTGGAAGAAGCTGGAAAGGAAATCAAGGAATGGTGGGATGACTTTATGCCTGACATTGATACTGACAGTACAGCTTTCAAGATATTCGAGTTTAACTGGGACAGTATCTTTAAACCTTTTCAGCTTGAAGAATTTGACACGGCGCCTATTGACACACTGATTGACAAAGTAACATTACTTGCAGCGAAGTTCGGAAGTTTCATAGCCGATGCAGATTTGACAAATATTACAACAAAACTTGCAGAAGTTCTTTCGGGTGTTGCGGCTTTTGGAGATCCTACCAATCAAACAGGCATTACAAATTTGGGCGCATCTTTCTTGAATTTGAGAGATACCGAAAACGAGTCCGGTTCAGCATTAGATTTGTTAACAGGCAAGTTTGAAGAGTTCAAAACAAACACTGCCGAGATATTACAGAATTGGTGGGATGATGACGTCGCTCCTAAATTCGATTTGCCGACTTGGGAAGAGATGGTTTCGTCAATAAAAGACTCTATTGAGAGTGTATGGAATGATACAGTTGACTTCTGGACACGAGCAGTTCCTGAGTGGTTTGAACAGGATGTAAAACCTTTCTTTACCAAGGATTATTGGGTTGGATTTTTGACAGGCATTAAAGACGCATTTTCGCAGATATGGGGAGATGCAAAAGAGTTAGCAAAAGGGTTCTTTAATTCGATTGCTGACTTTGCGGAGAACTTTATCAATGGTGCGATAGACGGATTTAGTGCTTTGGCATCAGCCAAGAGCATATTGTCAGAAGTAAACATAAACTTCAATGTTCCGCATATTAAGATACCGAGATTTGCACAGGGCGGTTATCCGAGTACGGGTTCGTTATTCTGGGCCGGTGAAGCGGGCGCCGAAATGATAGGTTCGATGAATGGTAAAACAACAGTCGCATCTAACGGTGAAATCACAGGTATTATATCGGCAATACAGCAAACATCGAGTGCCGAAATGGAACTGTTAAGACAGCAAAATTCATTGTTACAAGGCATACTCGAAAAAGAATTTGGAATTTCAAACGATGATTTGTTCAGATCGGTGAGAAATTCAGCAAGAGATTTTACAAACAGAACTGGTAATCCAGCATTTTAAGGGGGAGTTTCGGCTCCCTCTTTTTATTGAGGTGAAATATGGCATACGCAGGCTACTTAATAAAAGTAGGCAACTACACAATTCCATTATCGCTTATAAGGGCGGAAACATATTCGGTATTTAAGTCCGTTACAGACCTTGATTCTTACGTCGACGGAAACGGAGAACTGCATAGAAATGCTTTGGAACATATAGCAAATAAGGTTGAGTTCGAGACAGTGCCTATGCTTACAGACAGACAATTTGCAAGTTTAATGAGTAATCTGTATGCGAATATGATTACAGACCAGGATAAACTTGAAAGAAAAGCATCGGTTACTTGCTATATTCCTGAAATTGACGACTATGTAACGCAAGATATGTATATGCCGGACATAAAACCTGCATTGTACTACGCAGATGCAAACAAGATTTTATATAACCAAGTGAGATTAGCTTTTATAGGGTATTGATATGATAGATTACGAATATGAACCTCTATTCAGACAAAATAGTGTAAAAAAAGATTTTACCATTACGGATGGCGATTCAATAAATATTGACAATAGTGATATTTATTCTGAATCAATATCGTTAAAGGAAAGTCTTTGTTCAGAAAAAACGCTTATTTTTGGTTCTTGTGAGGCTGCATGTTTTAAATTTACAACAAGCGATACAGCGGATGTTTTTAAGGATAAAAAATTAAGCGTGATGGTTTCGCTTGATAATCACACTTCGGATCCTTTTCTTTATGGTTCCTATACAGTCGCAGAAGAAACATTAACAGCCGATCGCAAAAGAAAAGAGATAGTTGCTTACGATGACATTTACGTTATTCATAATACGAATGTTGCGGATTATTATAACAACTTAATTTATCCTGTTACTCTTAAAACATTTCGTGATGGCTTTTTTAGTTTCCTTAATATTCCTTGCGAAAATACAACACTCGTGAACGATAATATGCTGGTTGAAAAAACTATTGATGTTCAAATGTTATCAGGAACGGATGTAATTAAGGCTATATGTGAAATTAACGGTGTTTTTGGGCATATAGACAGGCAGGGTGTTTTTAGGTTCATTTCGCTTTCGGACACTTCGGTATATTCGATCTCTACGTCTATGTATAGCAAAGTGGAGTATGAGGATTATGATTTTGAACCAATAACACAGTTGCAAATACGCATGGAAGAAAACGACATTGGAGTTATAGTTGGTGTTTCTGGAAATTCTTATATTGTCGAAGATAATTTCCTTGTGTACGGCAAGGGAACCGAAGAACTGACACCGATAGCCAATAATCTCTTATCGCAAATAGAAGGAATATCATACAAACCATGTAAAATAGATTGCATCGGAAATCCTTGTTTTGAAGTGGGCGACAGATTTACTGTTACGAAAAAGGATAATACAACTTTTTCTTCATATTTGCTTGAAAGAAACTTAAAAGGACTTCAAGCATTATTTGATTCAATAGAAGCAGAAGGAGAAGAATATTATTCAGAGGATGTTAACGGTATACATTATGAAATACGGCAGTTAAAAGGAAAATCAAACGTTCTTGAAAGAACGATAGAAGAAACCCGGTCAACAATTACCGATGTCGAAGAAGCTCTTCAGACTGAAATTGTTCAAACAGCAGAAGGACTTCAGATACAGATTTCTGATTTACAATCCCAAATTGACGGTGAAACTGCTTATTATGAGCGAGAATCAGGGGCGCCGACATTGTTGAACTACCCTTATTGGGATTTTACGAGTGCATTTAAATGTGATGGAACGAAACGATGCGCCGCCATTTATGATGAAACAATGAACGAAGGTGGCGATCAATATCCTCATTTTTATTATTCGGAACAAAACAGAAAAGATCATCGTTCCGATCTGGTTTATGTAGATGATACGAACTTGGCTTATAGATTCGTTTTGGAGAATGGAGTTTGGTATTGGAAAGAAATAGCCGATTCTGAATATACACAAATTCTTTCGAGGGTATCAGCCCTTGAAGCAACAGCAGAGCAATTAACGAGCGAATACTCGGAACTTTCGGTCACACTTTCCGATGGCTATTATACCAAGGTTGAAACGGATTCAAGAATAACACAAACAGCAAATCAAATACAAACCACAGTTTCAGCGACTTATGCAACGAAAGAAACCACAAACAGTTTGCAATCCCAGATTACTCAACAAGCCGGACAAATTGCTGCAAAAGTTTCTGTCAATGGTGGAAGTTCTTCTTCTTTTGCATGGGCATTAACTCCAAGTGTATTTCAACTTATTTCAAACAATCGAATTGTATTTGAATGCGACCAATATGGAATAAGAATAGAAGGAAACGGCACTTTCGCAGGCAATATATATGCAGAAAGTGGAACTATCGGAAATTGGGTGATAACAAATGGTTCCATTACTACATCGAGCGGAAGTAATACAATAACCATTCAGGCAGATGGAACTATTGTGTGCAAACAAGGTAATAACATTAAATGGGCATTACAAAATGATGGTAATGTTCAGTTTCATGGTGGAGCTGTAATAGATGGATATGCCACAGCAGCAAGGGTTAGTGCATTGGAAGGTAGTTTTAACACATTAAATGCCAAAGCTATAACAACAGACAATTTGTCAGCGCAAACAATTAGTGGCGGACAAATTACAGGTAGTTCTATAACGGGTGGCAAAATAGCAGCTAACACAATTACAATCGATAAACTTAACTCATCAAGTTTGGCATCAAGCCGAATTGATTGTTATACATTAGCTGCAAGTCAATCATATATCTGGGTTGGTGGTAGACAATATTCCCAGACTTTAATAAATGGAAGATATTATTTAACAGCACCATATCAATAAAGGAGCAAACTCATGGGCGATAATTTAAAAATCGTAACACTCGAAAACGAGTTAGTTGATGTATTAAACAAGTCGACTCTGCCTATAACCGTCAAGAAAATGGTTTTAGACAGAGTCCTTGCAACGGCAACGGAGAGCATGAATCAAGTTCTGAAAGCCGAAGCCGAAGCATACGAAAAAGAAAAGGAGAGTGAAACAAATGGCAGTAGTACCGATAATTAGTCAAAGTTGGGACACAAATTCGTATTTCAACCCTACGAGGATGAACACTATTGAAACAAATATTTCCACACTTTCAAAAGCAACAGGAATTGAATATTCAAGTGGTGTTAGTGTTAAGGATATGTTGACACCTACGGAAATTATGAGTGCAAATACAAGCGATTATGTAACATACGCAAGACAAGTGGGAAAAATAATTTTCTTTTCATTTTTTGCCAAAAGAGAATTTACTCCTTCAAGTCCAATAGTGCAAATCCCCGTTTATGTGGGTGGCGAAGTTAATATTAACGATGCTTCTCAATATTCATATCCACAAAAATTAAAAATACAATCAAATGGGAATGTAATAGCGACAGATACTGTGATAAAGAATCAAGCATTTTATTTGATGACATTTATAATACCTTAATCGGAGAGAAAAGGACTAAACAATTATGTAAGCGAAGAAAATTGGTCTGTGTCCGTTATAGTCGGAATGAAAGGCGAAAAACAATGGAACGCACAATGATAATACTTAACTTTATAGCGGTGTTGGGGTTTCCGACAGTTTTTGCTATGGTGGCAGCTTTGACGAAAAAAACAAAGAAGTATGCCGAGCAAATAAAAACTTTGATGAATGCTCAACAGGCTCAAATGAGAAGCCAATTATTGAAGGACTATTACAAGTACAAGGAAAGGGGTTTTGTCTACGAAGCAGAACTCCAAGATTGGTTGAATCAATATGAAGCATATCATTCTTTGGGTGCTAATGGCATTATGGACAAGCGAAAAGAAACTTTAATGAACATGGAAACAAGAGCAGAGATTGATTGAAAGGAGATTTGGTATGAGCAATAAGATTTATGATGTATTGAAGTATTTGTTTTTCTTCGGACTTCCGGCAATCACTTTTTTGTGGGGAGTTATTTATGTGGTTTGGAATATTCCTTATGGCGAACAGATCTCAATTACTATTGCCGGGGTTCAGACAGCTCTCGGAATAGCATTGGGATTAACGAATGTCGCTTATAACAAGAAAATAGAGGATAAAAAGAATGAATAGTTCAGATTTTTTAAATATGCTAAAAACAGCACATGATGTTCCGAACTGTTATAATAACAAATTTCCGAAAAATCTTGGCTATTATGATGGTTCGAAATATTCCTTCGATTGTTGGAATTTGATAAAAGTTGTATTGTCTGGATGGAGACCGACAGGAGTTAAAGGAAGTTATATTCAACCTTCGAAACTCGTCACAGGCGATATTGACGGAGCAACACTTCTTAAAAAATGTTCGAGTCGGTCAAAAGACTTCACGAAATTATCGGTTCCCGGAACTTATCTTTATTTGGCTTCGAATCCACATTCAGGAATTTATATTGGCGATACTGTAATAAATGGCAAAATATACAATGTTATTGAATGTACTAAGAATGTTTGGGGAAATGGCGTTTTATATACATACGTAGACAAGGACGGAACCAGGAAAAAATTTAAGGGTTCTTCAAGCAAGTCTCTTAAATGGTCCGAGTATGGTTTGCTGACACCTTATGTGACTTATGATATTCCAGTAGAAAAGCCGAAAGAAGAACCGCCTATTAAAACAGATTATTCTAAATATCCAATAATCAAAATGGGTTCCAAAGGCGAGTGGGTTAAGGTTTTGCAGCGATTACTTTTAAACAAAGGCTATGATTGCAAAGGCATAGACGGAATTGTGGGCAACAATACCTTAGCTATGATAAAAAAATTTCAGAGGGAAAATGTTGACGCAAACGGAAAGAAACTTGTCGTCGACGGATGTGTTGGACCTAAAACATGGGGAGCGTTATACAATTAAATAGGAGATAAAAGATGTTACTGCGAGATTACACGAGACCTGAATTAAATCATCTTATTGAAAACTGTAACTTTACGGAAAGTGAGCTGCAGTATTTTCTCTTAAAATCAAAGGACTATTCTAATGTTCAGATATCTTTTGAAATGAACATATCGGAACAACAGGTTAGTCGCCTTGCTAAACGGGTGAAACAAAAAATTAACAGGATCCCGTCAATTTAATGATATATTTTGTAGAAAGAGTGGGCAATTATGCCCACTCTTTTTTTTTTACAATTTTTTCAAGGAGCAAGGAAAGGTATGTATGTGTTTTATAATCCAAACCCTTCGAAAAAATTAGTCGGTGATTGTGTAATACGTGGAATTTCCAAACTGACAGATCAGAATTGGAAAGACGTACACTTGGAATTATGTCTCCAGAGCTATGCCATGGATGACATTCCTTCGAGTAATGCGGTTTGGGGAGCCTTCCTCTATCAGAGAGGATATAGGCAACACGTAATACCTGACACTTGCCCTAACTGTATGACGGTCAAAAGGTTTTGTGCAGAGCATCCCAAAGGAAAGTATCTATTAGCGACGGGAACACATGTAATTTGTGTGGAGGATGCCAGATATTTTGATACCTGGGATAGTGGCGACGAAACGGTGATTTCCTATTGGACGAAAGGAGAAATCTAATGGTTCCTAACTTTAATCCCTATTTTAATCAACAGTATGGACAAAATTTGCCTACACAGCAAAGTCCTTTTATTTCAGTAAGAAGCGAAGCGGAAGCAAGGAATTATCCGGTCGCTTATGGTAATTCGGTGACGTTCAAAGATGAAACGGCGCCTTATGTTTATTGTAAGACGATGTTTTCACAGTTCGATAAGCCTTCTTTTGAGAAGTACAAACTCATTAAAGAGGATCCTTCCGAAGAACCGCCTAAAAAAGAGTGCGGATGCAAGAGATTGGAAGAAGAAATAGCTTTGTTATGGAAAGAAATAGAAACATTAAAGGAAAAGAGAGGTAGAAACAATGAACATACAAGAAATGGTAAACCAGTTCAAACAAAATCCGATGATGATGCTTTCCCAGAAGTATAACATACCGCAGAATTTGAATAATCCTAACCAGATTATCCAGCATTTATTAAATACAGGACAGGTTTCACAGAGTCAGGTTAACCAGGCTATGCAAATGAGAAATCATCCAATGTTCAAAGGAATGTTTTGATATTAAAGTGCGCGCTTTGATATAAACGGACTATTCGATAAGAGAGTAGCCCCTAACCTAAAAAATCTTATAGGAGGAAAAAGATATGGCTTTTACAGACACAAATTCAGATTTAGTAATGCCCGTAGCACCTATGATGGGCGGTAACAATGGCGGCTTTGGCGGCTTTGGCGGAGATTCTTGGGGATGGATTATCCTTTTGCTTCTTCTTTGCGGCGGCGGCTGGGGTAACGGTTTCGGCGGCGGCTTTGGCGGCGGAAATTATGACTTCCCTTGGCTTTTGACAGGCCAGCAGAATATTAACGCTAATACAAACAATGGTTTCAGGGATGCTATGATAAACGATGGCATTACTTCTATCCGTGATGGTATTAACGGACTTTCAACACAGCTTTGCGGATGCTGCTCAGATATGCAGATGGCACTTGCTAATGGCTTTGCCGGTGTAGAAATGGGAGCAAACGCAAGACAGATGGCTAATATGCAGACAGACTTTGCTTTGCAGTCACAGTTAGCACAGAATAGCAGCGATGTTAGACTTGGTATCGCAAACCTTGGTTCCGATATTGCAAGAGAAGCATGCGCGACAAGAACAAGCGATACACAGAATACACAGTCAATTCTTAATGTAATCAATGGCGGTATTCAGTCTATTAAGGACCAGTTATGCGCAGAGCGTATAGAACGCAAAGATGATGAAATCGCAAATCTTCGTCAGCAGCTTGCTATGAAAGACCTTTCAGCATCACAGGCAGCACAGAACGCATTTATTTCACAGGGATTCGCAAATGAGGTAGATGCACTTTACAATCGACTTTCCAGTTGTCCTGTTGGAACTGTACCCGTAGCCGGTAATACTCCGCTGTTCTCATGTAATCCAAGTTTTAATGGCAACAATGGTTGCGGCTGCGGATGCGGTAACTTCTAAGGGGGTGCGATTATGGCTTGCGAATTTTTGTACAATGAAATACAAAGCGTGGCATTGAATAATCCCGTTTTGTTCAGAACTTCTATTCCTTGCTCCAAAGGGTATGTTTACCACGAAGGAGAAACTGGGAATTTTATTCTCAAAGGAGCTGTAAACAATCCTAACTGTAATTGTTTTGCTCAGTACCAGGTAACTTTTAACGGAAATATCGCACTTCCTGAGGACGCTACCGATATAGTGCCTATTGCAATAGCACTTGTTGTAAATGGAGAACCCAGATTAACAAGCAGAGCAATATTCACTCCACAGGCGGCTGATGAATACGGAAATGTAACAAGTACGGCAATTATTAAAGTGCCTAAGGGCTGCTGCTTTGATTTAGGGGTTGAATCAGTAGTTGCGACTACGGATCCTACGGTAACGCCGGCGCCTATTATCAATGTTCAGAATGGCAATTTGACAATTACGAGAATTGCATAGGAAGGAGGAATAGATATGCACGTTTTAGATGAATTATGCTATGAACTCGAAGATATGCTGGAACCCATTGTTAAGAAGGGCGACATTTCACCTACGGAACTTGATAACGTTAAGGACGCAGTAAAGTCTATGTATTATATAGAAACGATCAAGGCGATGAAAGATTACGGCAACTCGAATGACTATTCTTATAGAGGAAGTTATCGTTATGATGGAATGAGTAATCGTGGCTCATACGATGGCAGATATGGAATGGACGGAGATAGCGACGGCAGATATTCAGAGAGAAGAGGTCGTGATGCACGCGGCAGATATACAAGTCGTGATTACAGCAGAGACGATATGTTAGACAAACTCGAAAGAATGATGAATGAAGCTGGAACAGAGGCCGAAAGACAGACTATCAGAGAGTGTATGAGAAAACTTGACAGATAATTTATCCATGGATAAAAAATTAGTGGATTTTATCACTTAAAAATGTAAAAATAGGTGGGCTTTGTTTCCACCTATTTTTTGTGCGGGATTATACCCACCGCCATTTCGTGGATAATTCGTGGATAAAAATTTTATGTTTTGAGGTATATATTTATGTGTTTAGGGTATATTTTTGAAGAAAAAGAAATAGAGCAAACCGCCTATTTACAGCGATTTGCCCTATTTTTGGTTATTTATCGAAAAATGCCGGCGGCGGGACTTGAACCCTACGAGATTAGCCTACAAAGCCTTATTTTAAAGGGTTTTCAGTTTTATCGTGGATAATTCGTGGATAAATTTGACAATAAATCAGATGCTTTTTGTTTTGCTTGTGCCATTTCCATTTCGTGTTGATAGATTTTTTTAAGGGTGTAATCTGACTTCCATCCGCCTAACGCTTCGATTTGCTTATCCGAGAATCCTTGTCCATGAAGATATGAAGCAAAGAAGTGTCGCAGCTTATGAAAAGGGAACCGGTGTATTCCAAGTTTTAATTGTACGCGTTGAAGTTTCCAATAAAGAGAGTGTGGTGTGCAAGGACAGGCGCCTTTTTCTCTTATAAGGTCGGCTACATAATCGGAAACAACAATTTGCCTTGTCGACTTTTCAGTTTTGTTTATGTATTTTAGTGTCCATTCGTTATTGTCGTTCAAAACCAGGGCTTTATTTATTGATAATACATTCCCTTCCAGGTCATCTTTTGTTAAAGCACAGATTTCGGATCGTCTTAAACCATAGGTGCCTAAAATGAAAGGAACTTCGTATTGCGTTCCCTTTACATCGTCAAGAATACGTTTAATATCTTCTTCGGTGGGAATATAATCGTCCTTGTTTTCTTTTTTGGGAAGTGTCGGAGATTTGACTTCCAGACCGTAAAACGCACATACAGACATAACAAAACCGCTTAAATTGCGCACAGTCTTTGCAGAGTATGAAATAGTCGCATTATTTATTAAATGCTGAATTTGGGGCAAATTAACGCGTTCTATGGGCGTGTTTTTAAAATCATCCGGTATTTGACATTTTAATATTGTCCTATATCCTCTTATGGAAGATGGCGACAGGACGTTTGATTTAGAATCTATATAATTTTGCGCAGCACTTCCAAAGGGAGTCCTATCGGATATTCCAGATGACTTTTCCTGAAGCAGATCCTCGGCCTCTTTTTTGGTGGGCTTATGATCTATGGTAATAGAAGTCGTCTTGCCGTTTCGCATTTGTTTAATTCGATAATTTCCGCTGGGAAGTTTCTCAATAGTCATAATGTTACCTATTCACATTTCTGTCCTTGCCTTGCCGGACATGCCAAAATAAGTTCCAATAGTTCTTTATGCTGTACATCCTTCTGGAATACCGCTTCGAGTAATTGATCCATTCTCTTATCTTTCAGCGAAACTTGTTCTTTAAGAAAATCAATTCGCTTGTAATACTGTTCGCGTTCGCTTTCAATTTTTTCGTGATATTTTAACTTTTCGTTAGCCAATGCAGCCCTGGCATCTTTTAATTGTGCTTCAAGTTCTTCAATTCTTTGTATCTTATATTTAAGTAGCGCCTTCATCGCCTGGATATCCATAGTGTCATTTTCTTCGATGGTTTCAATATCCAATAATGCTTTGGCGATAGGTCTTATTGTTTCTTCGTACTTAAAAGAACACTCTTCGGAACCTTCGGCGAACACCCTGGACAAAGTTGATTTTGCCAGATAATCTCCGTTCTGTTCCATTAGTTTCAGGATATCTCCATAGGATAAATTCTTTTCTTCACGGACCTGTTTGAGGTTAATAATGATTTCTTTTACGTTCGTCATCTGTTCACTCCTTAGAACTGCTGTTTGATGTTTAGAACTTTATTTTGGTTCTGTTTGCGGGTTACAATTTGTTTAAAGATAGGTGGCGGACATTTACTAACTTTGTCGGACCTGCTTTGGTCCGCTGCTTATCCAGAGGTTTTAATATGAGCAAAGAAGAATTACTACAACTTTATAATCAATTATCGGAAGAAGATAAAGAGTTTTTGGAAGAGCTGTTAGAAGAACAAACACAGCGCCCATAAAGGAGGTCTATTATGATTAACACAACTTTACTCGATAATTACATTAAAGATAGCGGATTGGATATTTCTGTTATTGCCAAAAATCTTAACTTATCTGAGCGTGAGTTCGTTCACAAGAAGGATAATGTTAAAGATTTCAGCGTCATGGAAATATTAACCCTTTGCGATCTTCTTCATATTGTTAAAAATCAAGAAAAGGTATTTTTTAGCCAATTTTAGAATTTGATTTTTTAATAACGACTTTTTTAGAACCGGGAACTGCGCCTTTTCTCATTAAAAGGTTTTTATCAAGTTCGTTGACGTCGATTGTTAACACATCGGTTTCCGGCACACTTTCATAAACATTATTATTCAAACCTTTAAGCATCTTTGTAGCGATCCTCACATTGTCTGGTGAGGATTTTCTTGCGACTTCAACTAATTCTTTTATGTCACTTCTTTCACAGATATAAGATGGAGTGTTAGAGGTCATTATCTTTTCTATTATTACTGGTCTTTTTTCTATATCATTTTCATTTTCCCATCCCATTAAATGACTTGGAGTAGTTTCGAGTGCGTTTGCCATTAACTGAACTTTTCTTAATGGTAAATCTCTTGACAATTCTATTTTATTAACGGAAGAACGAGACTTATAGCCGCATTTTTTAGCCAATTCATCTTGTGTCATATTCAGTTCTTCTCGTCTTAATTTAATTCTTTCACCTATTGTCATAGCCAAATACCTCCGACAATATTTATTTCTCGCCTATATTTTTATCCTTATCAGAATTATTTGAGGATAATTTCTTTATAAGAAAAACTATCCCAAAGATTAAAAGAAAGAATCCGCCCCAGCCTACAACAAGGCCGAGAATTAAAATCAATAACATTGAAACTACATAACTACCCATACTCATAATCTTGCACCTCCTTTGTCTACATTTTAACAAATTGTAGAAAATAAATCTACAAAAATATGAAAATATATGTTGACAAAGCGTCTACAAGGTAGTATCTTAATAAATGTAGACGAAATGACTACAAGAACGAAGAAAGGAGCGAAGATGGTAGATACTCAATTACTGGAAGAGCAGATAGAAAAGTCTGGAAAAAAACGCGGATATCTTGCCGAAAAATGCGGATGTTCCATACAGGCCCTTAGATTAAAGATTAAGGGCGAGTATGAGTTTACTAATACCCAGACAGATATTCTATGCGCTGAGTTGGGAATTACAAGCCTAACAATGAAAGAAAAAATTTTCTTCAAAAAGTAGACAAATATTCTACATAGAAGGGAGGTACAATGAACGATTTACAGATTTTCAATAATGAAGAGTTCGGAACGGTAAGAACAGTCCAGATAGATAAAGAGCCGTGGTTTGTCGCAAAGGACATTACGGACAGACTTGGATATTCAAACGGAAAAGATGCAGTCGCACGTCTTGTAGACGAAGAAGATAAGCGAATAATTCAAAGGTCGGAAATTCCTACCTTAGAAATTTCAAACAGAGGAATGACCTTTATAAATGAGAGCGGGCTTTATTCTTTGACATTATCAAGTAAACTTCCGAACGCAAAAAAGTTTAAACGCTGGATTACATCAGAAGTGATACCGCAGATTATGAGAACCGGGGAATACAGTCTCGAAGATAAGATCCCTAAAACTTTTTCCGAAGCACTTAGACTTGCAGCGGATTTACAGGAAGAAAAGGAAAGACTTGAAATAGCCAATAAGGAATTGGAAGAAGAAAAGAAACGAAACGAGCCTAAGGTGTTATTTGCGGATTCAGTTGTTGCGTCTGATGATTCGATTCTTGTGAGAGAACTTGCAAAACTTTTAAAACAAAACGGTTACGAAACAGGCGAACAGAGATTATACGATCAGTTCCGTCGAGAAGGGTTTATTTGCAAGTACAGTACAGAACCGACACAGAGAGCCATGGAACTTGGGTTATTTGAAACAACAGTCAGAACAGTCCAAAGGGGAGATTTAAGTCCTAAGGAAACTAAAACAACAAAAGTTACCGGCAAGGGCCAGCAGTATTTCATCAATAGATATTTAAGGAAGGAATTGCAGAAATGAGAAAAGTGACGAACGAATGTGTATCTTGCGGACTTCCTTGCCGCGGTGATGCTTGTCCGAACAGCCGTGTGGTTCGCTGGTATTGCGACGATTGCAAAAGCGAGTTTGATACTGACGAGCTTTATGTGGTGGAAGATGAAGAACTTTGTGCTGACTGCTTAACCGGCAGATTTAAAACAGTGGAGCAAGCGATAAATGCGGGGGACTACGACGATGATTAAAGAATTGATTTCAGTTTATTCAAACGGCAGATTTTGGCTGTTTATGGGAATTGCTTTTTTACCTGTTTGGGCGGGTTTAATTGGAACCACATATTTACTGATTAAGGGAAAGATAGATGAAGTTTTACAGCGTAGATAGAAAACTGAATAAGTTTAGCGATTATATCCGCGGAGAAATGAAACGCCAGAAAATGAGCCAGGATGAAGTTGCTTACAGATTAGGAATGGCACAAGGACAGTTTTCAAGGCGTTTAGCGGGAAAAATCGAGTGGTCTATGCGGGAAGTCATCTTATTATCAGAGATTTTGAACTTTTCATTGGGAGATTGGGAATGAAAGAATTTGCGAACGACCTTGTAGAAATGCAAGGAAAAATATGCGATGAACTTTGCCGGTATAGAGATACGGCAGATGCTTCTTGTATATGTGACTATATGCGAGAGCATGACGGGATATGTCCTTTAGACACTGTAACAAACATTGTCAGACAGATAGGAAAGAGTGATCCCGAACAAACGATTAAGAGAATTAAAGGAAGTATCGAGTGGTGCGATGAAGTTTTGAATAGAGAAGATGAAACGGCAGAGACTAAGAAAGCCGTCAAGCGCATCGCATACGATCAAATAAGAAAAATAATAGCTGAGAAATAGGAGGGTACTATGGCTAAAAAGAACGAAGAACAGGTAATCGAATTAAAACCGATTATTCCAAAGACAATTACGGTAACAATCGAAGGCACAAGTGACTTGGTGCTTAACAAAATGAACGATCCGACAGCAAAGGCGTTGACAGACGCAAGAAAAGACAAGGCGAAGAACCTGGAAAAGCCTAACGAGTGGGAACAGATTATTACAGCTATTCATTGGTTAAAGGGAAAGCCTACGGATATGTCAGAAGTGGGTTTGCAGGATGCACTTGTAAACAATGCGCCTTGCATTACGGCCTTTGGCTTAAAAAAGTCTTTTGCGGATGCGGTAGTAAGAAATGAAATATCACAGTATGCAACGAAGTTTAACGCTTCTGTAAATGTTATAGGCCAGGGCGACAACTTAGTGCCTATTAAATTCGCAGAATATCACATTGACGAGAAACTTATGTCGCCTAAGAAGGGTGCGCCGGTGCTTGTTCATTTAAGCAGATTTTCAGGATGGTCCGCAGATTTAACTATTTCCTTTATGGAAACAGTTTATTCGACGGAACAGATTATAAACATCATTAACCTTGCTGGTTTTGGTTTAGGAATTGGATCCGGACGTTCAAGCGGTTACGGAAGATACAAAGTAGTGGGGGTTAAGTAATGGACAGTATTAAGTGGAAAGTATCAGGAATTTTCAAGGCTGATGCACAAAAAGTTTATGAGGAAATAGGGGACACTTCCGTAACACCGGAAGAAATATTAGAGAAGGCCCGTAAAAAGAGATCCGAACTTCATAAGTGTTTTGAATGGGATGATAGTGTAGCTGCCGAAAGATACAGACTTCAACAGGCAAGACAGATTATCCAATTACTTGTTATCACGCCTAAGACTGACGACGACGAGCCAGTGAGAGTATTCCAGATAACGAGTGAAAAGAATGTATATCAGCCTACACGGATGATACTACAGCAGCCCGACGAATACGAACAGTTATTGAGAAGGGCAAAAGGCGAATTGTTTGCAATCGAGAAGAGATACAAGATGCTTTCCGAACTGGAAGCGGTATTTGCAGCGATAGACATGCTGTAAATAAATCTGAGTTTATCTATCTGTATCGGGGAATGATACCGATTAAATTCAACAAACTTTAAAACATTATATAAAAACAAACAACAGTTTAATACAACTAAATACATATCATTTCTCGTTTCAGGTAGATAAACATAGGACACTTTAAGAAAACATAGGTCAGAAAACTACAGTATAGCACACTATAACACACAACAACAATTTTTCAGTCTGTTCATAGATGGCGGATAATCCGCGAAGTACAGGAAAGAATACAACAGCGCAGTTTAATAAAGAACAGAATAAAACATTATACCACAATACCGATTATTCGCTTTTTATGGACAGACAACAACTTAGAACGTAACAAATCAGGAGAGAACAGTAGAAAACAATACATGTCAAAAAATAAAGAAAAGGAGATTTTAGATGGCAGAACAAAAGAACTATTTAATGAATATTTATGAAGGGCTTAATAACAAGCTGAAAATGCAAGCAGAAGCATTACCCAAAGATTTTAATAAGCAGCGTTTCGTCCAGAACTGTATGACAGTATTACAGGATGGCAAGGCGGATTTTTCAAAGTGCGATCCTAACTCAGTTGTTAGAACTTTGATGAAAGGCGCGTTTCTTGGGTTGGATTTCTTCAATAGCGAGTGTTACGCAATCCCATACGGTGGATCCGTTCAATTTCAAACGGATTATCGAGGCGAAATTAAACTTTGCAAACGCTATTCATCCGTTCCGATTAAGGATATTTACGCAAAAGTAGTTAAAGAAGGTGACTTCTTTGAGGAAGTTATCGAAAACGGACAGCAGTATATCAATTTTAAACCTAAACAGTTTAATGACGGGGAGATTGTCGGCGCGTTTGCTGTATGCCTGTATCGTGATGGTTCGATGATTTACGACACTATGAGCAAGGCAGAAATTGAAGCCACAAGAGAAAATTATTCAAAAATGAAGAACGGTCAGGCATGGACTAAATCATACGGAGAAATGGCAAAGAAAACAGTTTTGCGTAGGTTATGCAAACTTATTGACCTTAACTTTGATTATGCGGAGCAGATGCAGGCTTTCGAAGATGGATCGGACTTTGATGTTAAACACGAAGAACCGAAGGAACCTGAAAAAGGCGTCAATCCTTTTTCATCGGAAGGCTCTGGAATAGTTGATGTAGAGCCGGAAGAAGTTGTTGACGTTAGCGTAGCTGATGAAGCGTTCCCGAAGGAGTAACAAATGAGAAAAAGGGCTGAATTTCCAATTAAATATTGTGCAATTTGCGGCAAGCCCATACCGACAGTTTTACCTTGTGGAAAACCCGTATCATCAGGGCGTTATGCAACAAAGAAATACTGTTCAAATGAATGTATGTATAAAGGGAAAATAAAAGAAAACAAACGAAGTAATGATAGGCTGTATATACTTTATTATCACATTAAATCTCGCTGTTATAATCCCAAAAATATCAGCGCGAAGTGGTATTCGGACAAAGGGATAGGGATGTGTGAAGAGTGGTTAAACGATTATGAAGCGTTCAAAGCATGGGCTATTGAGAACGGGTACGATTATTCAAAGTCAATGAAAGAACAGACTATTGACCGCATAGACAGCAACAAGGACTATTCACCCGATAATTGCCGATTCGTCACAATGCGCGAAAATGCTCAGAACACTTCCCAAAATGTGAATATTACATATCAGGGCAAAACACAATGTCTGAGTGAATGGAGTCGGGAATTAGGAATACCAGTAAAAATCTTATATAAACGGGCTAAAAGACACACTGATCCTGAAAAGATTTTTTGCAAAGACAAACTTGTCCCTAACAACGAAAGTACAGGTATTACAGGAATACATTATCGGAATAAAACGGGCTTATATGTCGTTCAGGCGCATGGTAAATATGTTGGTTGCAGTAAATCGTTAGAAAAAGCAAAGGAGATACGAAATAAATATGCCAAAGGATGATTTTATTTTAACACCTGAGAATTACTATTCTTTGGAAGCCGACAAGCGATTTTGTTCAGCGTCGCAACTTTTATCTTTTGTGGGGCGCAGCGGTATTCCCGGCTGTGAAGCACGAACAATGGCAATTCTTAATGGAGAGTATAAAGAAGAATCAACAAAGGCTATGCTTATCGGTTCGATTCTCGATTTATTTTGGGAACTCGAAGATTTACCGATGGATGAAAAATTGAACATCATAGCAGACCAATTCCCTGAATGTGTATCGACTCGTGGTGCAACGAAAGGTGAATTGAAAACTGAATACAAACAGGCCCTTAAATTGTATGAACGTACACTAAAGGATCCGTTGTTTCGACAGTTTATGTCGGGAACTAAACAGTGCATCATGCAAGGGGTTATAGACGGATTACCCTTCAAAATCAAAATGGACTCATATATCCCAGGGGTAGCAATAGTTGACTTAAAAACCACGCAGGACGCGTCAAAGAACTTTCGCAAATATGTTGAGGACTCAGGGAATAGAGAAACCTTTTACAAGTACATGAGCTATGATGTGCAATTAAGTCTTTATCGCGAGATAGTCAGACAAAACACGGGGCAAACATTACGCTGTTATATTTGTGCGGTGGATAAAAAGGAACACCCGCTGCCACAAATTATAGAGTTACCGCCCAAAATGTTAGACGAAGCTCTATTAACTATTAAATCGGCAATTCCGACAATCAAACTTCTTAAAAGTGGTGAGATTACAAACTACGTTAGATGCGAAGAATGTGACTATTGCCGTGATACCTATAAATGCAAGGTGTTGAGTGCGGAGGAATTTGAAACAAGTGACAGTTAGGAGAAGAGATGGCAGTACACACAATGACGGACTTGTATCAGATGCAGTCATTACCACTTGAACTTAAAGTCCGCATGACAGAAACGAGAATTAAGGCTTGGGTAAACGAGTTTGGCGAAGATGGTGTGTATATCTCATTTTCAGGCGGCAAGGACAGTACGGTGCTTTTAGATATAGTCCGTAACGAAATGGGTTACAAGAATATACCCGCAGTTTTTGTTGATGTACCGACTCAATATCCCGAACTTAAAGAATTTGTTAAGACCTTTGAGAACGTTGAAATAATCAAACCTAAAATCAGTTTTGTTCAGGTTTGTGAAAAGTACGGTTTTCCTCTTGTTTCAAAGGAAGTATCAGAAAGTGTCGAAGGTGCAAGAAAATACTTGACACAGATAAGAAATGAAATAGGCTGCGTACAGACAGACAGACAGACAGACAGACAGACAGACAGCATAAGTATTCCTATTTCTACGAAAGAGTTACAGGAACAGGAAAATACAGTAAATTTTCCGATACCCCTTCTATTGACGAGATAGCGTTAAAGCAAGGAAGTAGGGGGGGTACGACAACAAGTATAGAAAACTCAGAGGAATTGGCGAGTATTCTAAACGAACGGATGATAAATCGCAAGGGCGGTGCAAACCAACGATTAGCGAACCTATTAGGTTGGAGAACGAAAAGTCAGACGGAACCGATAAAGGCGAATATCCCTGAAAGTGATCGTAGCAATTTTGCATTAACTAAATGGAAGTTTTTATTAGACAGTCCTTTTGAAATTTCAAACAAATGCTGTAACACCATGAAGAAGGAGCCGGCACATACCTATTATCGCAAGACAGGAAGAAAACCTATAACCGCACAAATGGCAGACGAGAGCAGATTAAGGTTGCAGAAATGGTTACAAAACGGCTGTAACGGCTTTAAGTTAAAGATTCCTACATCAAACCCTATGAGTTTTTGGACTGAACAAGACGTTTTGCAATACATAAAGACAAGGAATTTGCCTATATGTTCAGTCTATGGTGATGTGGTTATCGACTATGAAAAAATGGGAGAGTTAGACGGACAAAGTTTTTTATTTGAGACAGGCGACGAACCATTAAAAACAACAGGATGCAGCCGTACGGGATGTGTATTATGCGGCTTTGGGTGTCATTTAGAAAAACCCGGCGAAGGACGGTTTGAAATGCTCAAACAAACACATCCAAAGTATTACGCATTGTTAGACGTTTGCAAGAATAACGGTATCACTTATCGAGAAGCTATTGAGTGGCTAAACGAACATGGAAATTTAGACATAAGGTTGTAATTATGTGGATTAACTGTGATGAAAGATTACCAGAAGAAATAAAACAAGGTCAATGTACTGTTTCGGAAATGGTAGAAGTTGAATTAAGTGATGGGACTTTTGACAAGGATTGGCTGATAAATGGGAAATGGGTTATGTATTGCAAAATTAGTTGCAAAGTTTATCCCGTCAAATGGAGGAAGATACCAAAGTGAAAAAAAGCATAGTGACAAATTATAACGATATTTCAGCCTTTTCAGGAGTGCCGAAAGAAACGGATCATCATTTAATTTTTGGAAAAGGGTTAAGAGAACTTGCTGATGAAGATTTACTAACACTTCCACTTTTAAACTGCGAACACAATATGTCAAGCAAAGGAACCATCTATCAGATACATGGAAACCCTGCAGCGGAAAAACTATCAAAAATGGTTGGACAGTTAGCCTGGGAAAAACACTACATAGCAGAAAAATACTCGCTTCCGTTTGATGATGTAGAAGCCGAAGCGCGGGAAGCGTTTAGAGAGCGTTACGGTAAATCATTTTTGTAAAGGAGCTTTAACGAATGTCAAGACCACCTCCCTTTGAATGTCTCTGTAACAGGAATTAGATTATC
>ODAI011457632.1_pt1 | contig 50966 bp, 43 predicted proteins | sample 1539321 | NCBI WGS metagenome assembly ODAI01 (sample SAMN02144231, study PRJEB22623) | gut metagenome | biome: sheep rumen | host: Ovis aries | place: New Zealand
GAGGAAAGTCCGGGCTTCACAGGGCAGGGTGCCGGATAACGTCCGGTGGAGGCGACTCCAAAGACAGTGCAACAGAGATATACCGCCGGGTTTTCCCGGTAAGGGTGGAAAGGCGGGGTAAGAGCCCACCGATCCTCTGGTAACAGAGGATGCCATGTAAACCTCACCCGAAGCAAGACCGAACAGAAAACCATAATCCGGCCCGGATTGTTTTCAGGTGGGTCGCTAAAGTCTGCCGGCGACGGCAGAATCAGACAGATGATCATTCACGACATAACCCGGCTTATCGTCCGGCTCTATATTTGAAATATAAAGGGGCTGCCGCTAAAGCGGCGGCCCCTATTTTTTAATCTTCTTATTAATTATAGATTATTACCCTTTTTCCCAAGATTTCCGGCCAGCTGCCAGGCCTCAATCCGCCTTCTCCCTAAAACTTCCAGCCAGCTGCCAGGCCTGCCTTTCTTTCTCCTAAAGGCTTATGATTCCTGGCTCATCTCCTTGATTTTTCCGGATTCCCGGCCCATTTCCTTAAGAATTCTCCGGATCTCCCGGATATCACCCCTGAGCTCCCGGATTCTTTCCCCGTGTCTTTCCTGGGAAAGCCTGCTGAGGATGGTTTCCTTTTTAGCCAGCTGTCCCTGCAGATAACTGATCAGAAGAGGATCTTTTTGCCGGATCAAAACCCGGCCATACTCATAGTCTCCCTCATGGTCATAGGATTCCTTTCCCGGCCTGGCAAGGATAACCACATAGTATTTCCCCTCATCCAGCAGGTTCCACTCCCGGTCAATCCTGTAATTCTTTTCGTGGAGCAGGCGGCGCACCTTAAATATTTCTGCCTGGGGCTGGAGCACCAGCTCCTTGCCCGCTGCCATAAACTCAGGACTGTCAGAAAGAATCTGGCAGATCAGGTCCCCACCCATGCCGGCTATGACGATGGTATCTACCTCGTTTACATCAACAGGCTTAAGTCCGCTGCCCTTACGGAGGGCAATCCTATCCTCCAGTCCCGCCTCTATGATATGGTCTCTGGCCCTCTCCAGGGGCCCGCTGTTGACATCACTGGCCACTGCTTTGGGGCAGATGCCCTGCTCCAGCAGGTAAATAGGAATATAACCGTGGTCTGTACCTATGTCAGCCAGCCTGGCTCCTGCGGTCACACTATCTGCCACTCTCTGCAATCTCTTTGACAAATCTGTCCGCTTCATGCACATTTCTACCTTTCTTAACGTATCTTCAGTGGTCCCCTCCTTTTTCCGGACCAAGGGTCAGTTTTAATTTCTGTATGTCGGCCTTCATCCCCAAAAGTTCCTGCCAGCGCAGGATATCTGAAGTATGGGTCATCTCCTCCTCGATGGAGGCCAGCTTGATCTTGCGGACAATATCTGTCAGGGCTTTACTCTTCTCCTCCTGGGAGGGAGCGTATTGCAGGTGGGCATTAAATATTCTGGCCGTCCTCTCCCGGTCCTCCAGGTCAGAGAACTGGTCTATGATCCTGGCCGGATTCACCTTCTCCCCCTTGTCCAGCTGCTTGAAAAGCATGAGAGCTACCGAATGGTAGAGCGGACCCAGAAAATCATCCGCCGAGAGAATAGAAGCAATCGTTTCATAGAGATCCGGCTCCTCTGTGAGCCAGGTGAGCAGCAGACTCTGGGCCTGGTTCTTACGGATATCCTGCTTCTCCTTCTTCCTCTCCTCTGTCTCCGGCTTCCTCCGGTACTGTTCGTTGGCCTGTTCCATCTGGTAGGACAGCCCATAGCGGTCCACCAGCCGGTCCAGGTCCTTACGGGGAATTATATACTTGTTAGACACTGTAGCCTTGTAATTATCCCGCTCGATCGGGTCCTCTATCCTGGACAGATATTTTGAGACGGCATGGATGAAATCCGTCCGGCTGTCCGGGTCACTCTGCTTGTAACCGGCATGGAGAATCCTGATTTCAAAAAGCCGGCCCGGCTCCGCCGCACCGATCCTTTTCCGGTACTCCTCCGGCCCCTCAGCTTTAATCAGCTCATCCGGGTCCTTGTAGGGGGTCATGGACAGCACCCTGGCCCTGATACCATTTTCCCGGAGTATGGGCAAGGCCCTGAGGGCCGCATCCCGGCCGGCGCCGTCACTGTCAAAGGACAAGATCACTTCCCCGGTATAGCGCTTCAGCAGCAGAGCCTGGGTCTCGGTAAATGCTGTTCCCAGAGGGGCAACCGCATTGGTGAAACCTGCCTGGTGGAGGGAAATGACATCCATATAGCCCTCACAGAGGATCAGACTGTTCTCCCGGGACCGTCTGGCATAGTTGAGCCCATAAAGGTTTCTGCCCTTATCAAAGAGCAGGGTTTCCCTGGAATTGAGATACTTGGGCTGACCTTCTCCCATGACCCGGCCTCCGAAACCGATCACCCGCTGGCGGGTATCCATAATGGGAAACATGACCCGGTTAAAAAATTTGTCAAAGCTCCCCCGCTGACTGTCAATAGTAACCAGGGAGGAATCCTTCATCTGCTGGTCGCTGTAACCTTTGGCCTTCAGGTACTGGTAGAGATCATCCCGGTAAATGTCCGCATAGCCCAGGCCAAAGTGCCTGATGGTCTCATCGGTGAGCCCCCTGTCCCTCAGGTAGGCCAGGGCCTTTTCCCCCCTCTGGCTTTTCAGCAGATAGTGAAAATAGATTGCCGCCTGCTTATTCATCTCTTTAAGTACAGTTCTGGCATCCGCCATCTGCCGTTCCTCGGGAGTCTGCTCCTGTTCCGGCAGGCTGATTCCTGCCCTCTGAGCCAGTTCCTGAACGGCTTCGGGAAAAGTCAGCCGGTTGTACTCCATCAAAAAAGTATAGACATTTCCCCCCTGGTGACAGCCGAAGCAATAGTACATCTGCCTCTCTCTGTCCACGTGAAAGGAGGGCGATTTCTCATTATGAAAAGGACAGAGGCCAAAGTAGGAATTCCTTCCCCTGCTTTTCAGGCTGACATAGCTGCCAATCACATCCACTATATCATTCCTGTCCCGGACCTCGTCAATGATCTGGTCGTCGTACTTCATCTGTTCACCTCCAGTGGCTCATCAGTGTTCCAGCAGATTCACCGCGTCCAAAGACGCCTTCATGAGGGTCCGGACCTCCTCCTCAGGGATTCCCATGCGGTCGGCCAGTTCATCGACCCTGGCCTCCCTGTCATGGTCTCTGGCGAAAGCCGAGGAAATCTCATTGAGCCGGTTGATCTGGTCAGCCATTTTGACTCCGGGCCTGGAGGAAGCATTATAGTCCCTGAGGGCATCTTCCAGCTGCCGGCGGATCCTTCTTTCCAAAAAACTGTCAAAGGACTCCTCCGACCCGGGCCGGTAATCGCTTACAGCCAGCAGCAGCCCCAGATTGCTCTCCTGGATCAGATCACTGTAGGGAAGCCCGCGGTTACGGTAGTCTCCCGCCAGATCTGCCGCCAGAGACAGCCGGGCTTCCACCAGAATGTCCCTGGCCTCCTCCTGGCCGGCCGCCAGACTGTCCAGCAGGTCATTGATTTCCTGGCCTGTCAAGGTAGCGGAATGGGCGGACTCCTCCAAATAAAGGTCTGCCAGCCGCTGGTCTCTGGGATCCTCCTCCTGTGTCTCCGGCTCCCAGGTGGCTTCCCCACCCTGGAAGTCCTCCACCAGGATATGATAACCTGCCAGATAGGAGCTAATGAAAGTCATATGATCATCGGTAAGATCCATATCAGGCAATGCTCCCCTGATCTCATCGGGACTAAGCCGTCCCCCCTTTGTCAAAGCCAATTCTTTTAATTCAAGTATTGTCTGCAGAAAATCCTGCTGATTATTCATAGTATTCTTCCTCTTTTCCATAGATACTTCTGACGGCGGGTCCTCAGGGGAGAGTTTATCCCAATCAAAGACCCTGGTCCCGGTCTGATCAAAGGCAGTTATCCCTGGCCTTTTCCAGGATTTCAATGGTGCCGAGGCTAAGCTCCCTGGCGGAAGCCGGGTCTCCCTCTCCCCTGACCAGGCCGGCAAAAAGCTGGGTCACAGGACCGTAGGTATTATCAGACTGCTCATAATGGAATACCTGCTTGACCGCTGGCCGGTAAACCTGCAGGTCTTTGACATTCTCCATATTGCTGATCAGCATGGACCCCTCGTCCCCCAAGATATGACTGGGGGCTGCCAGGTCGGCCATCATAGAACAGGATATGGTCACCGGCATATCTGGATACTGCAGCATCATGACAGCACTACCCTCCGTGTCTTCGTTGAGCATATGCCGGAAGGCAGACACCCTCTCCGGCTGGCCAAAAAGGCGGATGGCACAGGCAGCCATATGGCTTCCATAACTGTAGAGGGCTCCCCCTCCCATCTCCGGCATCAGGTCCTCCGGGCAGGCTCCCCTTTTAAAGCTCTCATAGGCCGGAGTCCGGTGACAGCACTGGATATAGGCCTCCCTGAAGGTCCCCAGCAGGCAGGCCCGGTCTTTCATTTTGGCAAAAGCCGGTGTGGAGGCGGCATGGAAAGCTTCCATGAGAACCAGGTCTTTTTCTTCGGCCAGTTTAAAGAGCTTTCTGGCCTCCTCTGCCTTAAGGGCCAGAGGAGACTGGCAGATCACATGCTTGCCCTGATCAAGGAGAAGGCTTAGAAGCTCATTACGGTGATAGAAGGCCGTTCCTTCCTTCTCTTCCCCCTCTGCCTGCCCCTTCTTTAGAAAAGCCGTGAAGGAGCAGCGGCCGCTGACAAAGACTGCGTCACATACTGAAGAGGCGGCCAGGTCCTCCGGGTCTGTAAAGAGGGCCAGTCTTCCCTTCCTGGCGGCAAAGTCCCTGGTCTCCTGGTCTGTGGCCCCACAGACGGCTGTCACCTCAATACCTGTCCCATATCGGTTGGCCTCATAAAAACGGAGAGCCTCCCTGTCCGTACCAATCATAGCTATCCTCAGTCTGCTCATGCGATCCTCCTCCATCACTCTCAAAACTACAGGAACATTTGTTTCCCTTTTTTAAAATTATATAGGACTTGCCGCTAAAATACAAGACTCTAAGAAGGCCCGGACCCTCATTGACAGAAGTTTTGATGTGAAATATAATGGTGAAAACAACATCTGATTGGAGGATTGAATACTTTGGACCTGGACTCATTACGCCAGATTATCGCGTTAATTATACTCTTATTTCTCTCTGCCTTTTTCTCATCGGCAGAGACTGCACTGACCACTGTCAACCGCCACAGAATAAGGGGCCTGGCCGACGAAGGCAGCAAAAGAGCCAAAAGGGTCCTCTATCTTCTGGAGAACCGGGAAAAGATGCTCAGTGCTATCCTGATCGGCAATAATATTGTCAACCTCTCGGCGTCTTCACTGACGACTACCCTGGCCATTCACCTGGCTTCCACCAGTGGCATGAGCGGCAATTCCAGTACTATCATCGGACTGGCAACGGGTATTCTCACATTTCTCATCCTCATATTTGGTGAGATCACTCCCAAAAATTTTGCCACCAGAAAAAGTGAATCCATGTCTCTTGCCTACTCAGCCATTATACTCTGGATCACCCGCATTCTGACCCCTGTGATCTATGTGGTCAATATGTTCAGTGATATCCTGGGCCGGCTGCTGGGGATCGGGGCCGACGGGGACCAGACCATGACAGAACAGGAACTGAGGACCATCGTGGATGTGAGCACCGAGGACGGGGTCATCGAGCCCGAAGAGAAGACCATGATCAATAATGTGCTCTATTTCGGTGATTCGGTGGCCAAGGATATCATGGTGCCCCGGATCGATATGACCTTTGCCCTGGAGGATATGACTTACGATGAACTGGTGGAGATTTTCCTGGAAGACCAGTACTCCAGGCTTCCCATTTACCGGGAGTCCAAAGACCATGTGGTAGGCATCCTGAATCTCAAAGACCTCTTCTTCTACCATGAGACCCACCCCTCCGGCAGCTTTAACATCCATGACATCATGCGCAAGCCTTTTTTCACCTACGAATTCCAGAAGACTTCAGTCCTGATGGAGGAGATGCGAAAGAATTCCATCACCTCCGCCATCGTCCTCGATGAGTACGGTACCACTGCCGGCCTGGTTACCCTGGAAGACCTGATCGAAGAGATTGTCGGGGATATCAGGGATGAGTTTGACGACTGGGAATCAGAGGTTATCCGCTGCGTCGGTGACAATGAGTACGAGATTGAAGGCAGCGCCCGGCTGGCAGATATCAACGACGCCCTGGGAACAGATATAGAATCGGAAGACTATGACTCCATAGGAGGCCACATGATTGAACTCCTGGATCATTTTCCCGAAGAGGGCGAGACTGTCAGAGAGGGTAATTATCTCTATTGTGTAAGAAAAATGGACAACAACCGGATTGAGATCGTCTATTTAAAAATCCTGAAAGGAACGGAAACCTTATGATTACAATAAAACAGAAGCAAAGGGATAACGAGTACGAAGCGGATTATCAGTCAAAATGTCCTTACTCGGCAGACCAGTGGAAAAACATGGCCTCCTCCGGCCAGATTAGTGATGAGGAGATGGCCCTGCTTAAAGACATCTATTCTTCTTTTAACCATGTGGCCAACCTGCTCCAGCTTTCCTTTCAACTGGACCGGAAGGAGGAGGACCTGCTCGAAGACATGAACAGGCTTGGGCAGAAGCTGGCCCAGGTCAACGGACTCCAGGCAGAGGTCGATTTCTCCGGCCAGGAATACTGGTGGTATCTGCTTTTCTGGGGCAAGCATACCGAAGACAATGTCCTGGAATGGAAAATGCAGCCCGAGCTGGCCGAAGCCATAGGAGGTCTCTTCCCTGAGCTGGAAGAAAGCTACTATGCCGCTGCCGGTGAAATTGAGCGCAGTCTGCAGATCCGCTACCAGCCGGAGGAGGCTGTCTGGGTGGGTGCGGCCGTTCTTCTTTATGAAAAGTATTACCGCTATCCAGGCATCTCCGCCGATGACATCCTGCTGATGCAGTACGAACTCCAGACCCGGTCCCAGAAGATCTACGGCCAGGATATTGAATCCAATGTCATCGCCTCCATCTGTAATGCAGACGCCCGGGGCCACCGCTATAACTATCTAAGAGACATCTACAAGTACTACCGGGTCAGCTTCCCCGGTGAGTTCGAGGAAGACAGGGAACGGCCGGATCCTGAAGATATGGACTACAGCGCCTATGTCTACAGTATCTATGGCTATATGCCCATCAGCGAGCTGGTCGACTTCATAGACCACGAATATGCCCGGCTGGTAGACAGCTCTTATGTAGAGCTGGAAAATGCCAGCGGCTTTGTCCGTCTAAGTGCCTTTGTCTCCAGACAGGGCGGCACCGTCCTGCCTGCTGACGAAAAATCGGAGAAGGCCCTGACCCTCCAGGCCTCCGGCCAGGAGGCGGCGGAGACCTTCCACCAGCTGGCGGACAGTCTCCTGGCGGAATATCCCAATTTCAGCTACGCTGCCAAAGCAGACTGGAAAAACGAAGAAGATAATAAAGTAAACCGGGTTCTCTGTGACCTGGTCTATATAGAAAGTTACAAAGACCTGCTGGCCAGCGTGGCCTTCTGCACCGTAACAGAGGGTGATCAGGTTAATCTGGAGGTATCCCTCAACCTTCCTGTCATCCTCAATAGTGAGATTATGGAAGACATCCGGGAAAAATGCAGTATGCTGACTCTGATGACGACTGCCCCCTTCCAGGTAAACCAGCTTTCAGCCCAGCCCTGGGACCTCCAGGCTTCCGGTGAAAAGATCAAGGTTTCTGTCCTCTATCCCTATGACCAGTGGAAGACCATGTCTGAAGAGGATATCTGTGGACTTGTCACAACCGCATCCCAGGTTCTGGCCTCCAATTATACAGACATCTGTCATAACTATTATCCCCGGAAGGAAGAGCCGGCGGAGGATCCCCTGGCGGCAGCCCTGGGATCAAAACTGGTCTACCGGCCTGCTTCCGAAGTCCCCGAACCCACTGTCATCTACCGGGAAGGTACTGTGTCTGCTTCCACGGAATATATTACCAAAAGCCTGCAAAACTATGACTTTGACGCAGCCGGCCAGACCGGCTCCCAGGAAGCTTCCCGGGAGGATAATTCCCAGGAAGAAGTTTCCCAGGAGGATAATTCCCGGGCCTCAGGGGATCGGGCCAGCCAGGCAGCCAATGCTGCCGCGGCCAATAAGATCCGGGGCCGGATTGCAAGCCAGTCCTCTGCTCCCTCTGTCACCATAGGCGGCGGCAGCGCGGAACAAAGAGAGGTAGCCCAGGCCATGAGGGAGAGAAAGGCCGCAGCCGGAGCTGAAGCCGCGGCCAGGCAGCCAGGCATGGCTAATCCTGATGTTTCCAGCGGTCCTGGCCCCCAAGCCGCAGGACCCGCCCAGGTTAGCTATCAGGCTGCGGGTCTGCCGGGAGCCTATCTGGGCCAGGCTCTGCCAGGCCCAAGCAAGCCCAAAAGCGATCATCCTGACAGAAAAGACCAGGGTTTCCGTCTCTATCCTAAAAACACCCTGGTAAGGGGCCCCATGAAAACCGGCAAATACCATGAAGCCATTATGACTGCCGTAGGTATCGTCGAAGGCAAGGACCGGGGAACCCTCAGCATAGAACCGGTTCCGGATATTCTGGACCACTACCACTCTTACGTGGAAGACGGCCGGATTCTCCAGGTCTCTTACCCGGACCTGGATGGCCACGGCTACGATGCCTTTATCGAGAGAGTCAGCTCAGGCAGCGTCCATGAGGGTCTTTTCAAGCGCTTTGCCAATAGCTGTGCCGATGGCCGTTATGTTTTAATGCTGGAAGACGTGGACCTTTCCTGGCCCCATCTGTTCGGAGAGACCACCGTCCTGCTCCGGGAGAACCGGCGGGAGGGAGCCAGCAGTGAGACTGTCGTGACCCTCCAGTATTCCCAGGAACTTTTCAGTCTGCCGACCAACCTCTATATCGTAGCCACCTGTGATTCCCACGTCAGCGAGGATACTGTGCTGGGAGCCCTCAATCATGACTTCTTCATCAAGCCTGTGCTTCCCGACTCCAGAATCCTTAGAACCATCCGGATCGAAGGAATCTCTTTAGAGCGGATGATGAATGCCCTCAATCAGAGAATATCCTATTTCCTCGGTCCCGACTATCAGCTGGGAGAAGGATTTTTCCTGGCTTCTCCCGACAAGGACTCTTTTGTCTCCCTGGCGAGAGTCTTCCGGGAGCAGATCATCCCCCTACTGGAGAAATGGTTTGACCAGGATTATGAGCGGATCCGCTATGTTCTCGGAGACAACGGTAAAACCAGACTGGAAAATGTCTTCTACAGGGAGACCGTCTTCCGCAGGGACCTCTTTAAAGGCCAGCTCCCTGACTCCTTTGACCGGGAAAGGCGCATCTATGAGATCAATGAGGACGCCTTTAAGAATCCCAGGAGCTATGTTGGCATATACGAGTAAGGCAGACCTGGCTTTTGCAGTCATATTTTTTATATTCTGCAAAGGCATAAATAATAAATTTTATGTAATTTAAATAACTGTTATTTGAAAAAAGAACATAGAAAATCATTAAATTATGGTTTTTTTAACACAATTGCTGTGAAATATTGCTTTTATATGGCGGATTTCATAGCAATTTTTTTGTAATAATGGAGAATCTCTATTAAATTTATGTTAAAGAACAATTACAAAGACATATTTGAGCCATATTTTTAGGATATATTATTTATGAAAAGTCAGATGACAGAGAGCCTGCTCTTTATATTTCTTTAAGGAGCATTCAGATATTACTCCTGACTCTCTTCTCTACTCTATCGGAGGTTATGAATCATGCGTACAGTCTTAAGGCGGATAATGATCAGCCTGGCTGTCACAGCTCTTGCACTCCTGTTTACGGCAGTTTCTCCCGCGACAGATTCTGCTGTAAGAGTGCAGGTGTCTGCTGCCAGCAGAAAAACTGTATCGGACGGACAGACAGACCAGAGTGCAGCCCCATTCGCTGCCAGCAATGACGACATAGGTAATCAGGTCATCGCCTATGCCCGGAAGTATCTGGGCGGCCCTTATCGTTATGGTGGAACCAGTCTTACCAATGGCACTGACTGCTCAGGTTTTGTCATGAGTATCTACAAGCATTTTGGTGTGAATCTTCCCCGTACCTCCCGCGCCATGAGAAAGGCTGGTTTCAAGGTTAAAAACCTGAGCAAGGCCAAGCCGGGAGACATCCTTTGTTATAGTGGACATGTAGCCCTCTACATGGGCAATAACACCATCATCCACGCCAGCAACAAGAAGAACGGGATCTGCATCCGCAAAAACGCCAAATATAAAAAGATTCTCAAGATCCGAAGAATATTTAAGTAATTCAGTTAATTACAACAATACAGTTTTTCAATATTTATTTTCAAAGTGATTAAGACGGGGCCCTGTTTTTGTGGATACAAGGATGGGGCCTTGTTAATTTATAAAAAGGCAGGAATCCTCAATTCCAAACACATTGGACATGGGGTTTCCTGCCTTTATCTCAAAACATTCCCGCCGCTTTAGTACGGCAGCCTGCTTATTTCCAGGACAAAAGCCCTGATTCCTGACGGAAAAAGGGCTTTTGATTTATAGTTGGGTTATGCTAAAACAAAAATTATACAGAAAGACTCTGGCCTGCTTTCATACAATTTTCAATTCATACTTCCATTCGAATTAAAAGTAATGACCCCGAAGGATGTCCCGGTCAGTCAACGGAGAGCAGGATCCGGTCATTGTCCAGGCTCTGGCCCGCATTTTCCGCAAATCTGGCCAGCAGGTCTTCCACAGTCATGGAAGCCCTCTCCTCTCCCTTCACGTCAAATACGATATTTCCCGCATCCATCATGAGAGTCCGGTTGCCCAGCTCCAGGGCCTGGTGCATATTGTGGGTAATCATGAGGCAGGTTATGCCCTGCCTGGTCACAATCTCCCTGGTCAGTTCAAGAACTTTTTCTGCCGTAGCCGGGTCCAGGGCTGCCGTGTGCTCGTCAAGCAGGAGCAGCTTGGGGGATACCAGGGTCGCCATCAGAAGGGTCAGGGCCTGTCTCTGACCACCGGACAGGAGTCCCACCGGATTCTTCATCCTGTCCTCCAGCCCCATACCCAGAAGAGCCAGCTTTTCACGAAACATGGCCTTTTCCTTTCTGGAAATACGACTGAAGGTGGCATAGGAATTCTTGGCAGTTCTCAGATAGGCTATGGCCAGATTCTCCTCAATAGTCATATGGGGGGCCGTACCCATGAGCGGGTCCTGGAAAAGCCTTCCTATATATCTGGACCGTTTGTGCTCAGGGACGAAGGTGATGTCCTGGCCGTCCAGCTCCACGTAACCACTGTCCGTGAGTACAGAACCGCAGATACAGTTGAACATGGTGGACTTTCAGGCGCCATTGGACCCTACCACAGTGGCAAAATCCCCCTTTTCCATATGGAGGGAAAGGTCACTGATCGCCTTTTTCTCATTGATGGTCCCCTCATTAAAGGTTTTACTGATATTACGGATTCTTAACATGAGTGCACCTCCCTCTCAGGCCCTGCTGCCACCGGACCGGCCGCTCTTGCGCAGAGCCATGGCCGCCCGCCTCTTTCTGTAGGATACAAAAAGGCTTTTTACCTGAGGGGCCGCTATGGCTATGGCAACAATTATGGCAGACACCAGCTTGAAGGCCTCTGTAGGAACATTAAGTCGGAGCGCCAGGGATACGATAAAACGGTAGAGACAGGATCCCAGAACTACACAGACGATGCGCCAGAGCATCCTCCTGCGGCCTGAAATCGTCTCTCCAATGATGAGGGAGGCCAGGGCTATGGTTACCATACCCGTACCGAGATTGATGTCACAGGACTTATTGTACTGGCCGATCAAAGCTCCCGACAGACCTGTCAGGGCATTGGCCACACAGAGGCCTATGGTGATGGTGGCCACCGGATTAATGGAGGAGGCCTTAACCATGGCAGGGCTGTCACCGGTAGCCCTGATAGCCAAGCCCAGCCTGGTTCCCATGAACCACCAGATGGCCAAGGCAATCAGAGTGATCAGTATCAGTAAAATAACAATCCTGTACCAGCTCTGCCAGCCGGGGCTTTCACTGATTCCTTTAACCAGGGAAAAAAGAGTATCCGTCCCGAAAATAGATATATTGGACGAAAATCCCATAACCGCCAGGTTTATGGTATATAGTCCCGTATTCACTATAATGCCGGCCAGGATGCTGGGAACCCCCAGCCTGGTCTGCAGGGTTGCCGTGATGAAGCCGGAGCAGATTCCTGCCCCCATGGCTGCAAAGAGGGCCAGAATCGGGTGACCTGCTATGGTGACAACAGCACCGACAGCACAGCCTAAAGTATAGCAGCCGTCCGTTGAAAGATCGCAGATATCCAGAATACTGAAACTGATAAAAAGGGACAGGGCAACCAGGGAATATATTAAGCCCACCTCAATTGCTGTCTGAATGATTTCTACTGTAATAAAGCCAGTCACCTTCGTCTACCTCCGCTTCTACATCCATGGATGATTCTATAAACCATCCATCAAAAAAACATTTCCTAAAAATTATTTTGAAAATATTAATCAAAAATTATTTTTCGAACTCTTTCGCTGTTGTTGTCTCGTCCACTGCTGTACAGAAAGGTTCAAAGGCCGCCTTAACATCATCAAGCTTGTAGCCGATGGCCTCACAGGTCTCCGTGTTGATTAAAGCGATACCATTGTCAAAGGTCTGGACCGGTGTAGATGCAGGATCACTGCCATTGACCAGGATATCTACTGCCATATCAGCTGTTGCCACACCGATGTTGGCATAATCCTCGCCATAGCCACAGAAAGCACCGTTAAGGGCAAAGGAATCAGCGCCACAATAGTGAGGGATCTTTGCCTCAGAGAATTTCTCAAAAATACCTAATTCTGCCGTCATGATAGTATTGTCTGTAGGAGTAAATACGGCGTCAACCCCCTCTGCTACCAGTGCGTCTGCAGCTGCCGCAACCTCATCATTGGTTGTGCCGGTCTTCTCTACATACTTGATTCCCTTTTCATCAAGAAATGCTTTGGCATCGGCGATCGGCTGCTTGGAAGCATCCTCACTGTTGGAATAGAGCAGGCCCACATATTTTGTATCCGGCTTAGCTGCAAAAATCAGATTCATAATAGCTTCTGTATTGAGCATGTCAGAGGTTCCTGTAATATTGGCCCCAGGCGCCTCCATACTGTCTACCAGCTTGGCACCTACAGGATCAGAAACAGCGGAAAATACGATGGGTATATCCTTATCCTCTGTGGCACTCTGCATAATCTGGGCTGTGGGAGTGGCGATAGGGATAATCAGGTCCACTTCGTCAGCAATGAGGGAGCTGGCAATCTGATTTAAATCTGAGCCATTCCCCTGGCCATTGTAAACATAGTTCTCGTAATCAAAGTCTACACCCAGTTCCTCCTGCTTGGCATCCAGTTCCTTTTTAATGTTATTTTCAATCTGGTTGAGCGAGGCATCATCCACATATTTGACGATACCAATCTTATAGGAAGTTCCACTTCCATCCTGGGAAGCGGCAGAGCTCTCTTCCTGACCGGCTCCGGCTGATCCTCCGCAGGCTGCCATAGCTGCTGTCATGGCACAAGTCATCATTATCACTGTCAGCTTTTTAAACATACCCTTTTTCATATTAGCTGTCCTCCTGGTAAATAATCTTCCAAATTCCTGAAGAGACTGTCTGGGCAAGTAGCGCTGCCGGAATCATTCCATTGATATAATTCCTATCAGGCAAGATTATACTCCCCATAGGGTTTTTAATCCAAAGCAAATTCCAAAAGAAATTAAAAAATACCTTTTGAATCAAAAAAAACGACTCCTGTCCCTGATTTCGGGACAAAAGCCGCTGAATAAACAGAAACTTCTGCGATACCACCCAAATTGGCCCTGAGGCCCTCTCCAGTATTTGCACAACGTGATGCATACCCGATTGGTAACGGATGGGATTCCCGGCGGCGCCTAATAGGACCTGCCAGGCCATAGCCTCTGATGATAACAAACAATTCTCTCAGGGGAAATGGATTCCGGAACCAGATCTTTTCAGACCGCACCTCAGAAGTCCATTCACCGGGAATAACCAGCTGCAATTCCACCAGCTGCAGCTCTCTTTATGGCATAGCCCCCGGCTACTACTCTTCGTCAAAGGTTTGAGAGAATTATAGCACGACATGATGAATATTTCAAACCCTTTTCCAAAGCAGTCTCCCGGCCCGGTCCTTTTAGTCTTATGAACCTGGCCTCTTCTTTCTGATTCCCAGCCAGTTCTCTTTAAGCCTGATACACCTGGCTTCTTCTTTCTGATCCCCAGCCAGTTCTCTTTAAGCCTGATACACCTGGCCTCTTCTTTCTGATCCCCAGCCAGTTCTTTATCGTTCCGTCCTTCTTCATGACTGATGGAATCTACTCCTGACACTGGCCAGTTTATCCAGTCATACGGCCTATGATTTCCGCACCATTCTTTTTCAACCAGTCCCTCCTCTGACGGTAATCAGGCAAAACACTGGCCACATGGTCCCAGAAACGAGGAGAATGATTCATTTCCAGCCGGTGACAAAGTTCATGGACCACCACATAATCCTGAATCTCAGGGGGTGTCAGCATCAGAAGACAATTGTAATTCAGATTTCCCTTGGCAGAACAGCTTCCCCACCTGCTCTTCTGGTTGCGGATAGTGATCCTGCCATAACTGACACCAAGAAGACGGGCAAAGTAGGCCGTCCTGGCAGGAAGAACCTCTAAAGCCTGCCGGGCCAGGTCCTGAATCTCCTCCCGGCTGAGCCGGTCCTGGCCGTCCTGCATGGCCTGCTCTCTCTCTTCCCTGCGCTGTTTCTGAGCTAACAGCTTGCTCCCAATCCAGTCCTCCTTTTCCTGGAGAAATCTCCTCACGTCCTGTTCTGGCATAAGCCAGGGGGCCCGGACAATAATCTCCCCGTCCCTGCTGATTTCCAGGCTCATAGTCTTTCTTCCACTCCTGATCAGACGGACATAATAAGACTTCCATCCTATGATTTTCTCTGTTCTCTCATACGAACGGGTCATTCCGGTTCCCCTCTTTCTAAACTTCCTGATTCCTTCCTCTCACTGCAGGTCTTTAAAATGGAATTCTTTCTTTCCCTCGGCATAATCTCCAACAATCTGCCCATGACCATATATCCTGTACTTGTAGGTCATGAGACCTTCAAGACCCACAGGTCCCCGCGCGTGAATCTTACCTGTACTGATTCCCACCTCTGCTCCAAAACCATACCGGAAGCCATCAGCAAATCGGGTGGAACAATTCTGGTAAACGCCGGCAGAGTCAACCATCTGCATGAAGTATTCCGCCGCCTCCTGATCCTCAGTCAGAATAGCATCTGTATGATGAGAACCGAAATGATTAATATGATCTACAGCCTCCTCTGTATTTCCCACCAGTTTAATGGATATTACCAATTCAAGATACTCTGTATCAAACTCCTCCTCGGCCATGGTCTCACAGCCGATCATATCCGCCACTTCCTTACTAGCCCGGATCTTAACCTGGTTCTTTTCCAATTCTTCCTTCAAAGAAGGCAGGAATTCTTCGGCAATATCCCTGTGGATCAAAAGGGTCTCCACTGCGTTACAGGCAGCAGTATACTGGGTCTTGGCATCGATAATGATGGGAAGGGCCTGGACCAGGTCCGCCTTCTTATCCACATAGATATGGCAGACTCCATCCGCATGACCCATGACCGGAATCTTGGTATTATTCATGATATACTGGACAAACCGGTTAGAACCCCTGGGAATCAGCAGGTCTACATCCCTGTCACACTGCAGGAGCTCATCAATCTCATTATGAAGTTCAGCCTGAACCAGACAGCCTTCCGGCAGGCCAGCCTTAAGCACACTTTCATAAATCACACGGAAAAGTACCCTGTTAGTCCGGGCCGTCTCCTTGCCTCCCTTAAGCAGGGCACAGTTGCCACTTTTTATGCAGAGAGAAGAAATCTGTACCAGCGCATCCGGACGCGCCTCAAAAATAACACCGATAACACCGATAGGACAGGAGATTCTCTTAAGAATCAGCCCCTCATCCATCTGCCGGTATAGCTGAACCTTGCCCACCGGATCAGGCAGAGCAATCAACTGGTCGATACCATCAATAACAGACTTCAGTTTCCCTTCATCAAACTTCAGTCTCTTATAGACGGCATCAGAAATATTATTCTCCCTGGCCTGGCGAAGATCCTCCTCATTAGCCGCAAAAATCTCCTCCTTAGCCGCAGCCAGAGCAAGCCCCACTTCCCTCAGGGCCCCATTCCGCTCCTCATTGGTCATGGCAGCCAGTTTAGGGGCAGCCAGTTTCATTCTCCTTGCCTCTTGTCTGATATTCATAACAGGCTCCTTTCTTAATCTCTACTTATTACCTTCACTATCTTTTCTATATCTTTTTCTAATCATATCTTTACATATCCTGGTTCCAGACCATCTCCCAGACCCCCGCCTTGGCACCGGGCAGAGGCTCACGCCTGCTTTAGCAGGCGAGTTGAGATCGAGGCGCGAAAAAAAGCCTCGCAGGAAAATCCGAAGGTACAGCTGGTTCTTTTTATCACAGCCAGATCACTGACGGTCTTAAATGAGTGGTATATTCAGCCCAGATCAATTTTCAGGTCCCCGTCCTGGATGATCCCTTTCTTTCTCATGAACCAGCCGATCAGTCCTGTAAGCAGAATGGGCAGGACAAAACACAAAAGAATCAGTCCAAGCCAATCTATAGCGGTAACACTGATTCCTTCCGGCATCTTAGTCCAGCCGGTAATAATACCGATGGGTCCCACCAGACCGGAAGTACCCATACCCGAGGTAACGGCCGCCCCATTGTTTCTCAGGTGGAAAACACAGGTGCCGATCGGACCAAGAATGGCGGATACGATGACAGGAGGAAGCCAGAGCACCGGCTTCTTCATAAGATTTGGCACCTGAAGCATAGAAGTTCCCAGGCCCTGGGCAACAAAGCCTCCCAGGCCATTATCCTTATAGCTTAAAGTAGCAAAACCCAGCATATGGGTACAGCAGCCAATAGTGGCTGCTCCACCTGCCAGAGCCAGACCATTCCAGACCTCCATGGTTGCCGTTCCGTCGGCCAGTCCTGCAAGGACCGCGCCACCGGAGATACCCATGGCCGCACAGATTGCCGCGGAACTGATAGGCAGGGTCAGGCAGATACCTACTACTGTGGATATGACGACTCCCATCAGAAAAGGCTGCAGGTTTGTGGCCCATCCTATAAAGACGCCCAGCTGACTGCAGACATATTTGAAAACCGGGCAAAGCAGGAAGGCAAAAATCATACCCACTATGATGGTGACCGCCGGGGTCACGATGATATCCACTTTAGTCTCCTTGGAAACCAGCTTTCCTACTTCGCAGGCGATGATAGCGACAAAAAGTACTGCTAACGGGCCTCCCGACCCTCCCAGTTCATTGGTTGCCTGGCCTACGGCACAAAGGGAGAAAAGGACCAATGGAGGTGCCTGAAGGGCATTGCCGATGGCTACTGCCATAGCTGCACCGGTCACTGCCGTGGCAAAACCACCGATCTGGTAGAGCATCCAGCAGATATGCTCATAACCGGACAAGGATGCCACCTGTTTTGCCAGTTCTTCCGGCTGAAGGCCGTTGAGAGTAACCATTAACCCTGGTGTACAGATATTCTCTGCCAGAGTCTTGATGATGGTTCCAATCAGCAGGGAGGCAAAAAGTCCCAGGGCCATGGCCCCCATGGCGTCAATTCCGTACCTCTTAAAAGAGATCTCCACATTTTTTCTTTTCAGAAAGCTCTGTTTTGTTTCCATGATATCCTCCTAATATAAAATAAATATTAACTGTTACTACTCGCTATTTCTTTCTTCATTTCATGCCTGGAATAGACGAGAAAAAGCCGTGGTGCTATGTAAGTTCCGGAAAAAAAGATAACTGCCCCCAGAAATGTATCCGTAATGCATTTTACAGGAACCAGGAATTTTAAAAGCAGGGCCAGACCCAGGGCTGCCAAAAGAACGGCGAGGCCAATCAGCAGTCTGACCAGTCCTTCTTTCCTGGACCGGGCAGGTCCAAAATTAAGATATTTCCTCTCCATATACCGACCTGGCAGGATCCCTGCCAGGGCCCCTGTCGACATAAAACTATCCCCTTTCATAGATACCGGATCCACCAGAAGCTGGCCATCCACATAGTTCATGGGATAGGGTTTCAACTGGATAAAAGCCAGAGTAGCAAACACCAGGGCCAGTCCCACAAGCAGGACAATTCTGTCAGCACCATCATAGGTCTCAGCCCACCTGAATATCCGGTCACTCAGCCATATGGCGACCAGACCCAAAAGGGCGCCGACCATAACGTCCTGAGGAGTATGGACACCCAGATAATTTCTGGAAAACAGCAGGAGTCCGCAATAAAGCCAGCACAAAAGGGTTATAAAACGGTACATTTTCCTGGCCAGCCAGCCGCTGTAGCCAAAGAGACAGACTCCCATGGTAGAATGGCCACTGGGAAATGAGTAGCCTGTGGCATCCAGCTTGGCTTTCTCCGGCGGTTTAATCCTTTCATCCCTGATCCAGGGCCGGTAACAGCAGAAAATAATCTTCAGAAGACCATTTAAATAGTTACCTATACAAAATGTCATCAATATTTTCATGCCGGTCTTTTTATCAAAAACCCAGTACATAATAACAGGGATGAAAGCAAAAATGCCAAGTACTCTCCCTTTACATATGAAAATAAAAAAATTCTCCAAACCGCTGCCAAGGGCAAAGCGGATATCCTGCAGCCATAGCAGATATTGTAAATCCATAGAACCACCTTCCCAACTTATCAGTCCCAGGGCTGGCCCTTAATGGCCCTGATCCCCGGACTATTTTGGAAATGTAACATTATTTATTATAAACTAGATAATGGTCTTTTACAAATAATAATATAGAATCCTTACATATTCCAGGCTTACCGGTTTTACAAAATAAGGCGGAGGATCTTAAACAATCCTCCGCCGGAAATAAATACTATTCACTTCTTAAATAAATACTTCAGCCTCAAAACCAGTCTTGTTTTTACAGGAAGATCTGTATCGGTTATTTGCTTCCAGCTACACTAACTGTCTTGGAATCACTCCAGTCAGAATAGATAGTACCATTATCGTTAAAGAAGCTCCGAACACGAATACTATAGGATGCACCAGCTGTGAGAGCTGTGATCGTAGTGCTTCCTGCACTGCCGCTGTTCACTGGATGGTAGCCTACATAACCTGTAGTAAGATTCTTGTATTCAACCTGGTATCCGTCACAAGATTTCACCGTATTCCATGTTACATATACATTCCTTGTTCCGGAGGGATTCGATACGGAAGTAAGGGAAGGTGTTCCAGGCTTGGCAGCTGCTGTCTTCACAGACTTTTCAGAACTCCACGGTGAATAAATCTTCTGTTCCTTTCCATTGACTTCATCATACCAGAAAGTCCTGATACGGATGCTATAGACTGAATTAGCACGGCAGTGGGTCATAGTCGCTGAACCAATTCTTTCATCATTGATGTCCTTAAAACCGGAATTACCTGGTCTGCTCCAGTAAATCTGATAACCATCAACATCCTTGTATCTCTTCCACTGGATATTGATGCTGTAGGAGCCATCACTCTGCTTTTCGGCAGTGAGCTTGGTAATCTTGGTTCCATTAGAATGTACATATACCTTAAACTTAATCTTAGAAGCCTTGACATACTTACTCTCTTTTGCCTTAACCGTAATGATAGCGGTACCAGGACCTACACCCTTAACCCTGCCATTAGAACTAACCTTGGCCACCTTAGTGTTGCTGCTGCTGTAAACGATCTTTCTCCCGGCCTTGGTTGAAGAATCAATCACAATCTTCGTGGACTGTCCAGCATAAATCTCATCATTTCTGATATAGCCTGAGAGCTGAACTTTAGACCTTTTAATCTTAAAGTTGCGCTTAACACTACCTGAGTACCTGTTAATACCGGTAATCTTCATGGTCCCGGTTCCAACCTTCTTGTTTTTGGAGTATGTTACAACGTAATCAACATTTCTCTTAAGTGTGAAAAGACCACAGTTGGTAGCGCCATAAACAGTGACATTAGGTTTAACCTTGGATCCAGTGTATTTCTGGTTCTTGCTGTAGAAATACTGAAGGTTGTTAGCATTAAGATCAGAATTGTTAACAGGAATAAATGCTGTTGTTGATGCATTAGACACTGTATCGGTAACCATAATCTGGGCCACGCCTGTATTAAGACCTACCGCAACTCCCGTGTTGGGATCAACAGATGCGATTGAAGGTGTCTTAGAGGTATACTTAAAATTACCGCTGCCACCGGAAGCCGTCAGGCTTGTTCCTTTACCGACAACCAGAGTACCATAGGGGTTATGCACCGTTACAGGGATATTGCCAGCTTTAAAACTTACCTGCTGGAACTGACTGCCCACATATCCGGCACTTCCTATACCGGAAACTGAGATGCTCACAGTATAATCGGAACCATTTGTAATCACGTCACAAAGTGTCAGTCTGTAATGCTGATTCCTGACCAGGGGCTGTCCATCATAGGTAACATCAAAATTAACTATACCATTAGTGACAGAATTTACTTTTACTACTGCATAATTCACATCCTGATACTGAGGCACATCAGCCTTAGCCGGTTTCTTTACGGCAAACACTGCAGACAGCATGAGAATGAGAAACATACATACTTTTAAACTTCTCCTCATGGTTTTCCTCCTTTGTTCAATTTAAAAAATCAAAAACCTGCTGGTTACGATATGTCTGCTCTATTAGAGCAGTTTACATATTATACCATAAATAAGGAGAAAAATATAACCCTTTATTTCACGGAAATATCACTTTTACAATAGTTTTACATATAAACCAAACTATTACTGTATAGAGTCTCCGCACGCCTGTCAAATCAACTAAAAAAAAACAAAACCAGCTTATTTACAATCACGAATAAAATTCATCCGGACAATCTGGTCGGCTTCTTTGGCTGGAAATACCAGGCCCTTCTCTTTCCCCGCGTCGATGGACTTGAGCATCCAGGCCATATTCTGCCCAAGCTGACGCATTACAAACATTCCTTCGGCATCTTGCTCTACTTCCTCTATGGTATTGCCGTGAACCATATTCCAGTAATAGGAGGGGACCAAAGGCATATTATTCATCATAAAATACTTCTGGAGCTGTTCTAAAGCCGCCGTCGAACCACCCCTTCTGCAGCTTACTACAGCTGCGCCGGGCTTACCGGCAAAACCGCCGCTGGCGTAGAACATCCGGTCAAGGAAAGATGTGCAGGCTCCGGAGGCACCGCCGTAATGGACGGGTGACCCGACAATCAGACCATCGCACTGTTCCATGCGGGTGATGGCTACATTCACAGCATCATCCCCGTAAATACAACGCTTTAACCCACTTTTCTTACAAGCCCCGCATCCCATGCAACCCCGGACCGGCTGGCCTCCCATAGGAATCCACTCAACCTGGATCCCTTCTTCATTAAGAGCCCTTGATACCTCTACTAAAGCACGCCAGGTACACCCTTTTGGATGGGGACTTCCATTAATAAATAAAACCTTCATCTCTATATACCCTCCCTTTTAAACAATCTGATAATTCTAATATATTATAGCATATAAAGTATTTTTAGTCTGAGATTATATTAGGTAAAGACTAGTATTATTCAGCCTTCCCAACTGTACAAATCCATCATCTGGATCCTGCGGATCCCATTGCGGATTCTCTTTCTGACATACTCATCGGACAAGCCTGTTGCCTCACAGATTTTTGGGACAGTCATCTGGTCTTTGTATCGGAGGAGAAGAAGCTCTCTCTCCTTGCCGCGAACATGGTCCAGAAGCCGGTCCGCAAGATCCTCCCTTTGCCGCCTGTCAGGCAGCTGGTCAAAAATGCGGTCCATACTAATCCCTTTTTCTCTTTTCCCTGTCCCGGAAGTCATCTGACTGAGGGAATCTGTCTCTTCCAGTCTTTCAAACAGATTATCAGGATAATTATGTTTTTGCCGGACCACAGACCTGCGATCCTTTCCTACGCCCAGCACTACCAAGAGCTGTCTCTGGGTCAGGCAAGGATAAAGTGTGAGGACAGGGTCCGTCATCAAAACCCAGGCCTCCTCCTTAGTGGCCGGACCTGAAGAGACATAATCTTGCCCCCATCTCTGCTCCGGCAAAACATATCGGATCTCCTTCTTTTCATATTCCTGGATCAGCCAGCTGCCAGCCTGCAACCTCTTCAAAAAACGGTCGCAGGTCCTGCCTGCTCCCATATTGTCCAAAATCCCTGCGGCAGCTTTACGGTTGATAAAGCCCTCCCTGTTAATCCATTCCCGCAGCCTCTCCCACCAGCCTTCTTCCTTTTCCTTAAGTATTTGGGCTCTTCTCCTGTAGGCCGCAAACACAGGAAACATTTCCTTGCTGACAAAGCCTTCTCTTCCGTCAAAAAAACTAGCTAAGGCCAGGTCTGTGTCCCTGGATAAATCTCTTTTCCAGCAAAGGGGATCTGACTCCTTTTCTCCTGCCCTGAAATGGCCTGGACCTGCAAGTTCCTCCACAGAAAAACCTTCTATATTATTTCTATACAAAGGAAGAAAACCCGTCTCCCCCATATATGCTTTCAAATCTTCTCTGGAAGTAATTTTCTCCATAGTATCTCTTACACTCTTTTGTACACTTCAATCATAAGTATCCAGCTGTCTTCTGTCTGCTCATGCTGTCCTTTGTAATCTCATACAAATCGGGAAATCCGGAAACTTCTTTCCATTTAGGTGTCTCCGAAGGTTCCAGTTTATCATTTCATAGTTTCCTCTATGAAGGCTGCCATCCTGCCAGCAGTCTTGTCCATCTGCTCCTCCACGCTAATCAGGGCTTCCTGGTCTCCGGACTGGTCACCATAGTCTCCGAAACCAGCATGGTTTCCACCCTCGATGACATACTCCTCAAAAGATGCCGGCAGGTTAGACTTGTATTTTTCATATTTCTTACTGTTGAGGATCCCATCCCTGCTTCCATAGATGGATAATACACTAAGACCACTGTAAGTCAGGTCCTCTGGCGAGTAACCCGCCAGCATGATCAAACCATCATAATCCTCCGGATGTTCTGCCCCATAGGAAGCCGCCATGGCTGCTCCCAGGGAATGACCGGCCAGAAACCAGTGACTGATTCCCGTATAGTAATCTTTTACTTCCCTGGCCGCGTCCTTGTTAAACACTGCCAGATTCAAGGGCATTCGGACAATAAAGCAGGCATATCCATGGTCTGCACATTTCCTCATCAGGGGGCCGTAGGCCTCAAACTGGATAAAGGCGCCAGGATAAAAAATGATTCCGGCCCTGGGCTTCTTTGGGGTAAGTAACAGCAGATTATTGGTCTCATAGGTGACGGACAGATTGTCGTCAGCTTGCAGGCTGCTAAAAGCACCGGACCGGGCCCGGCCGCCATAGACCGTAAGAATCAGAAAAAGAAGCAGGTAAAAGATAAGGAGGGAGGGAATCCATATACGGAAAAGAGGCTTTCTGGTCTTGTGATGAAAAAAGGCCATGCCCAGCAAAGCCCCCAGGGCTCCACCCAGGGCAGCGACTCCCAGAAGCACCCGCTCGGGTATCCGCTGCCGGTGCCTTCTGGCCCGCTGCTTATCAAGGCCATACAAAATAAAAGCCAAAAGATTAATCCCCGTAAAATATATTAACAGCAAAGTTCTTACTCCTCCATAAGTTCATCGACATGATCAGGTAAGTTTCCTGGATTAATATCCAGATAGTTTAATATCTATATAGTTTAATATCCATATATTTTAACGACCAAATTAAGGACCTGTATTAATGTTATAATTATAAGCTATTTTTTTGTGAATGCAAAGACCCGGGAACTATAAGCGGAATTGTTCTTTTAATATTTTCAGGCCATGGAAATCAAAATATGAAATGATACAGACACCCCGGCTCGCTGTCGCCACAAAAAGGTTGCGGGCAGTCCTGAGACTGCCCGCTGAAGAGAAAAGTATGAAAAATTTTATTGTGAAAAAGCTTTTTTGCTTTTACATTTACATAATAAGCATAATTTGTGAAAAGGGTTTGTTTGATTAGTGAATTATCTGTGAACAGAACAACAATATAATTTCTGCAAACAAGACCTGTTTTCTCAACTTTTTCCTAATCCGGGTCCACGTCCGGCCGGGTTATTATTTGTCTCTGGACATTTTTTGCAGGAGCTCTGCAGTCTCTCTGGAGATGCTGCCGGCAAATAGCTTCTCATGGTCCGGATCTGCACCCTTTTTCCCGGCTTCTGTCCCAGGAGAGGAGTTCTCCTTTTCTATCCCTCTGACTGCATCAGCTTCCTTCGCCGCTTCCTGGCCAGTATTGGCTTCCCTTGTCATTTCCGGGCTGGCATCAGTTTCTTCTGCCGTTGCCGGACTGGTGTCAGTTCCTGTAGCCGCTTCCTGGCTGGTATAAGATTCTTCCGTCACTGCCGGGCTGGTGTCAGTTCCTGTAGCCGCTTCCTGGCTGGTATAAGATTCTTCCGTCACTGCCGGGCTGGCATCATCTTCCTTTTCCGGATCATCCTCTAAGAGTCTGGCAAAAGAATTCTCCTCTTCAGGGATGCCCTTTTCAGGGGCTTTCTTTCTTTTTTTGCCAGCTTTTCTGCCTGTACTCTTCCTTCTCTTTTTCCCCCTCCGCTTTTTCTTATCCGGATCCTTAGCGAGCAGCAGATAGAAGGCCGGCATCATAAGCAGACACAAAAGTGTGGACGCGATAAGACCGCCAATAATAACAAAGGCCATACCAGACATCATTTTATTGTCACTGAACAGAGCCATGGGAACCATAGCAAGGATAGTGGTTAAGGTTGTCATGAGGATAGGCCGGAGCCGGATTTTACCTGCCTTGGCCAGAGCATCCTCAATATTCATCCTCCTTCTTTCCTGATTGGCTGTATCTACCAGGAGGATACCATTATTAACCACGATACCCATCAGCATCAGGAAACCCATCATGGATATCATGTTCATGCTGGTTCTCGTAATGAAGAGCAGGAGGAAGGATCCGATCAGGGAAAATGGAATACAGGTCATAACCATCAGGGAGAATCTGGGTGATTCAAATTGCATGGCCATGACAAGAAATACAAGGAATATACCTGCAAGAATGGCCATAAAGATAGAGGTCAGGTTCTCTGTCCGCATATCATCCACAAAAGAGGAGGAAAGGGCAACTCCCTGTGGGAAGTCCATCTTTTTAACCTGATTGGTGATCTTCTTATTGACCTCACTCTTCCTGTCAGCCATGGCTGTAGCCGAGATGGTCTGCTGGTATTTACCGTTGGATCTCTGGATCATCTGGGCCTGCTGGCTGTACTCGATTCTGGCGATATCTCCTAAAGTAACCTGCTTGCCAGTGGCCCCGGTCAGGACCTTGGCCCGCAGCTTATTCTCATCATCGAAGGTATCCTTAGGATAATTGAGGATAATATCGTACTCATCCCCGTCCTTTTCCATGGAGGCAGCTGTCATACCTGTCAGGGTCTGGTAGAGTTCCGCCGCCACCTGGGCAGGAGCCAGACCTGCGTCAGCTGCCTTGAGGGGATCCACAACCACCCTGGCTGTGGTCTTAAAATCTGACGCGTCTGAGGACACGTGGATGACACCTGGTGTGTCGTACATAAGCTCTTCCACCATCTCGGAGGCCTGCCTCAGGCTGGTCTGGTCTGAACCTTCGAGAACCACATCCACCAGGTCCGAGGAGTAATCACCCGTCATTTCACTGCCACCGCCTGCTGACTCCACAAATATATCCATATCTGTCATGTCAGCAAACTTTTCTGTATAGATTTCCACGGCCTCCGCACTGGTTCTCTTGCAGTCATCCACAGCATTTGCCGTGAGAACTGCCTGATTATTGGAGATGCTGAGACTGTAGGTCTTAAAATTCTTATCTTCACTGACTGCCTGCTCCAAAGTCTTCATGGTCTCACTCATAGTCTCGAGCTTGGTTCCTGACCGGAAAGTGGTAGTAATTTTGATTGATCCGTCATAGCTGGTAGGAATCAACTCAAAATCCAGGGTTGACGCCAGGAAGAAAGACAGGATTAGTAAAAGGAGACTGACCAGCATGGTCATCTTTTTCCTGTACATCAGCCGGCGCACCAGCTTCTCATAAGCATTTCTGACCTTGTCCAGGATGCGGTTGCTCACATTATTCTTTTTCTCTTCCGGCTTTACAAATACATAAAGCAGGGGAACTGCTGTCAGGGCTGAAATCAGGGAAGCCACCATGGCAAATATGATGATCATACCCAGCTGGGAGAACATCTGGCCCGCCAGCCCCTTGATCATAACCAGGGGAACATATACAACACAGGTCGTAATCGTGGAAGCCGCAATACTCATGGCTACCGTTTTGGCTCCCCTTAGCGCTGCATCCTTGTAGCTGGCCGTCTCTTCCTTCATACGGAAGCAGCTCTCTATAACTACGATGGAACTGTCTACAATCATACCAATGGCAATGACCATAGCTCCAGTTGTGATCACATTGAGATCAAAACCTGCCAGGAACATACAAACCAAAGTAGTGAATACAGACAGAGGCATGGAAGAGCCTACGATCAGGCTGGCCCTCCAGTCCCCGAAAAAGACAAAGAGGACAATCATAGCAAGAATGACTCCAATAATCAGGGTTTCCGCCACTGACCTGAGGGATGAAATAATGCTGTCACCGGCATCATAGCTAATGTCAAATTTCACTCCCGGATCTGTCTTCTCCAACCTTTCCAGAGTGTTTTTCACCTGCTGGCAGACCTTGACTGTAGAAGCACTCTGGTTTTTACTTACACTGATACTGACATTGGACTGGCCATTGTAGCGGCTGACGGTATCAGGTTCCTTGGCGTCCATGAAAATATCCGCCACATCTCCCAGGGATACGATAGCACCTGTAGGTGTAGTGATTACAACCTTCTTAATATCCTCCAGGTTTCTCAGCCTGGCACTGGTATTCACACTGATATCCTGGCTGCCCCCCTTGATGGAACCGGCTGGGACATTATAATCTGACCCTGCTATGGCCGCTGATACAGTCGCCATATTAAGTCCATACTGGTTCATTTTCTCCGCGTTCAGCTGGACACGGACATAATTCTCCCTGCCGCCGGTGACCTCCACCCGGGCCACATTGGAGACAGACTCCAATTTAGGTACGACTGTATCTTCAATATAAGCCATCATATCCGAAGACCCGTCATTGGTGGCGGAGATCATGATGGAGGGGGCTGCATTGACATCCATTTGGATAATTATCGGATCCTGCGCATCCTCCGGCAGCTTCAGAAGATCCAGGGCTGCCGAAAGATCTGTGTAGGCATCGTTCATATCCATATCATAATCATAGGTAAAAGCAACGACGGAATAGTTCTCATAGGAGTAAGATAAAATGCTGTCTACTCCACTCAGAGAGCCGCCCGCATCCTCGATTTCCTCGGTAATCAGCTGGTCGATACTGTCCGGATTAGCTCCGGGGTAGACAGTCATAACCATCATCATAGGAAGCTGGATGTCCGGCATCAATTCCATATCGAAGCTGAAGATAGAGAAGAAACCAAACACCACGATTCCCAGGATAACCAGGGCCGTGGAGACCGGTCGCCGCAAAGCTATTTTTGTCAGACCCATACCGTACTCCTTTCCCTAGTTCTCCGTATCTGCCGCATCTGTCTGGCCTGAAGTCTGACCATCCTGGTCCTCCTCCACCAATTCTACCTGGGCACCGTCTTTAAGACCGGAAGCCCAGCTGGTTACCAGCAGGTTACCGGGACTCAGGCCATCTGTAATAACGATGTTATCTGAATCATACAGCCCTGTCTGCACATCCCTTCTGACAGCGATTCCATTTTCTATGACGAAGACATAGGCCTGTCCGTTTTCATAATAGACAGCATCGTAAGGGATCAGAACCTGGTTCTTAACAGAATTACTGATAACAACCAGATTAATACTGGTTCCGCTGGAAAAAACAGACCGGTCATAGGGCTTGATTTCCGCTTTGACCTTGAAAAGTCCTTTCTGGGGATCCACTGCCGTATCGATCCCTATAATTTTTCCTGTGGAATAGTTGCCAGCCTGGTCAACTTCCGTCCTGACAGGATCTCCCACCTTCAGGTAATTCTTCACATCCTCCGTCACATAGAAGGATGCTTCCATGGTCCGCTTCTCAGAAATAGTAAAGGCAGGTACACCCATGTTAGCCATTTCATCCTTGGACACATTTACAGTCTCAATAATACCGCTGATGGGGGCTGTTATGGTGTAAAGACTCTGCTGGTATCTGGCAGATTCCACACCAGTCTCCGCGGCCCTGATCTGGGCATCATAGACCCCTGTTCCAGCCGAGGCTGCCTTGGAAGCCTTCTCAGAAGCTTTTATGGTGGCTTTGGCCACATTCACCTGGGCCTGAAGCTGGTCAACCGTGGATTCCAATGTGGCTATAGAGCTGTCTAACTGGCCGGAGCCGGCGGCAGCATTTGTGTAGATTGTCTTGGCCTCTTCCACATTTTCCGAGAGGATTTTAAGGCCGGCTTTTGAAATGTATTCCACTGTGAGCCCTGCCTCATTGAGAGTATTTAATAGCAGGGCTGCCGTCTGCTGTTTAGCGCTTGCGGCAGGTGTAGACGGGCTTTCTGTACTGGCGTCGGTCTGGCCGGCGTCTGCCGGAGTCGTGTCTGCTGACGCCTGACTTGTATCCGCCGCCTGGCTGGTATCTGCTGCCTGAGTGCTGGCTGCGGCTGTTCCACCGGCCGCCGCTGCTGTCAGCCCGGCAGTTGTTTTACAATCCGGGTTAGCGTCTAAGAACCCTTTAGCGTTCATGTAGATCGTCTCAGCCTTTTTATAGAGGGTATTGGCCTGTTCATAAGCCTGTTTTGCCTGATCCACACCCTCGAGAATCTTCTTCTTTGAGGCCTTGGCCTCCTTAAGCTGTTCTTTGGCTTTCTTGAGAGAAGACTTATAACCCTTCAGAGTCTCCTTGGTGGTGGCAATGCTGGCGTCACTCTGGGCCGAAGCGGCCTCCTGCTGGCTCTGGGCCGCTTTTTTGCCCGCCCTGGCACTGGCCACCGCATCTTCAGCATTTTTTACGGAAAGAGCAGCTCCCTCATCATCAAATTTACAGAGGACCTGCCCCTTTTTTACCCTGTCACCCACCTTGACCTTCAGACTCTTGACGACTCCTGACACCAAAGGTGTAACGGCCACACTGTTGATGGGGTCTATGGAAGCGACATAGGTACTGACAACCTCCAGGTCTCCTATGACAGCCTGCTGGGACTCCACCTTAACCTTTTTTGAAATCGTCGGCTCATCCTTCTCTGAAGAAATGCTGCCGCAGCCAGTAATCACAGACACGGCAAGACTAAGACTAAGTATAACCGCTGATATTTTTCTCCTCATACTTTATCCTCCGTTTTTATGAAATCCTTCAGGGAAGTAATCACATCCTCGCCTGTCTTCTGCTCAAATTCCTCTGCCAGGAGACTGAGCAGCTCGCGAAGCAGAATATCAATCCGCTCAGCCTTGTCAGGGCTTATGTCCATCCTCTCTTTCATGGTGTCCTGAATCGTCAGTACATCCCTCCTGAGACAGATTCCCTGGTCCGTCAGTCTGATACAAAGGTCCCTGGCGTCGGTCTCAGACCGGCTTCTCAGGACAAAGCCTTTAGTCTCCAACTTTTTTAATACGGGAGTCAGAGTCCCCGAGTCGAGGCAGAGACAGTTACCGATCTCCTTGACCTTCATTTCACCGACCCCTAAATCATCCATATTCCACAGCACCATCATGACAATAAACTGGGTGAAGGTAAGATTTATCTGTTTCAGACATTCTTTATAAACCCTGGTATACTCCTTGGAAAGAACATACAGAGGGATACATAATGTGGACTGGTCAAGGGATTCCACCAGATGACCAGACCGGTAAGCACATGCCATTCCAAATCACCTCTTAAATATTTTGAAATTAAAACAAACAGAATTTATAATTAATTTTGTACAATTAATTATATTCTTACCCTCTTATTTAGTCAATAAAAATTTGTTATTTTAGAAAATAACAAATTTATTATTATTTTAAGAGACTTTTTGCCAGTTGGATGCCCTCCATCGGACAAGCGACTATTTCCCCGCCGGCATTATATTTTAGGCTATCTGGGATAATCCCGATCGTGTGTAAGGCCCATCCCCCGGAGGGTTTTTATTTCACTGGGAAACCAAAAATCTTTCTATAAAAAAATATCCTGAACCTCGTAAGACCTTCCGGCCTCACCTGGTTCAGGATATTACTATCACATATTATTATTTAGCGGATATGTCAGTCCGGCTAACCCGGACCCTTTGCCCTCCATGAATAGACGACCGCTTATCCTAGCGGTTAATGGGCTCATAAGTCAGGACTTCATCGTCAGAAAAATACTTGCTGTATTCTTTCTGGAATTCTTTCTCTGAAACCTCAGCTCCATTAATATAGAATTTATTCTCCTTATTCAGGCCCTCAGTTCCAGGATCATGGAAAGGCTGGTAGGAATCCAGGGATTCTATCTCCTTAAGGGCCCCATCTTCCAGAGTGTAAACATAGCTGTTGGACTGGCCGGAAAGGCGGGTATACCATCCCAGCTTACTTTCTGTCTCGTTATAGTAGAGGGAACAGCCTCCTCCATAGTCATAAACGCCAAGTATCCGTACTTCCCCGTCCACCTGGGCCAGAATGATTGCCTGATTATCCATAATAAGAAATGATTCATCTGTTGTAGATAAAACCAGCTCAGGATTACCATCTCCGGCCAGGTCAATCAAGGCATAATAATCGTAATTGCCCAGGCTGTAAGTCTCTCCCCCAAACTCATAGGCCAGCTGACTGTCAGTCAGGATATCATCATACCATGAAGCTCCTTCTTTCACTCCCTGTCCTGCTCCCTCCTTGTCCGCTGGAGCCGGCTTAGTCTCATCTGCCCCGGCCTCAGTCACAACTGCCTCTGAAGTCTCTGTCACTGTTTGCGTGTGGCTTCCACTGGTGGCCCCAACCACAATCTCTGTCGCCTCTTCTTTCACCTGGTCTGCTCCTCCGGCCGATCCACAACCGGCCAGTCCCCACATAGCCAGGGAAAGCCCTGTTATAATGGCCATTTTGATATATTTTCTCTGCATCATAGACATCTCCCTTAATTAAACTTAAAACACCCTCTTAAATTATGGCAAAATACTTTTCCCATATCCGTGTTCACCGCCAGCGGCTCCATCATGATCCGTCCTATTAAAAAACTATATCGCTGTCCAGTCCGCCATCAGATCCAATCAAAATTACCTCCTGTGATTGCCAGGCTCAAAAGTTGATCGTACTTCTCAATCTCCTCCTTACCTCTGATTATCTCCACCAGCAGGGCATGTTCCTCCGGCTCGGGCATAAGGTCATCAGGACCGATCTCCATATCCGGCTCCTCCCCGCAATAAGGACAAATCATTCTGGGGCCTGTCCCTGTATCCAGAAACCTGTTATGACACTCTTCACACTCATAGTAGCCGCATATTTCCGTTCCTTCAGGTACAAAATACAATGGACTCCCTCCCTTCACCAGCCAGGCTGGTATTACTGGTATTACTATGATAGTCATTCTAAATTATAACATAATAAAAGATAATTCAACAGCTTACATATTCAATGCTTTTTCGGTGCAGGCCCTGACCGCTTCAATCACAGCGGTCCTGAATCCTTTTTCCTCAAGTTTGGTCACACCTTCTATGGTTGTTCCTGCCGGAGAGCAGACCATATCTTTAAGCTCTCCCGGATGCCTTCCAGTCTCCAGAACCATCTTGGCAGAACCAAGGACAGTCTGGGCCGCGAAATGATAGGCCTGCTTTCTGGGCATACCGTCAGCCACCGCCGCATCAGCCATCGCTTCAATAAACATGTAGACATAGGCAGGAGAGGAACCACTGACAGAGGTGACCACTGCCATCAGGCTCTCAGGCACCTGCTCTGCCTGGCTGAAGGCCTCCAGGATAGTTTTTACCTGGTCCAGGTCACGGGGACTAACATGGGCATTGGGGCAATAACCGGTGATACCGGCACCCACAAGGGCCGGTGTATTAGGCATGGCCCTGACGATCTTCTGGTCAGGTCCCAGAAGTTCTTCCAGGTCACTGATTGATTTACCCGCCATAATAGAAAGGATCAGCTTACCCCTGACCAGGTCCTTAATTTCCGGTGCCACCAGGGGAAACACTCCCGGCTTCACGGCCAAAAGCACCAGGTCCGCATCCTTTACGCAGGCTCTGTTATCTTCGGTCACATTGACGCCAAAAGACCTGCTCATCCTGGCCCTGGCCTCCTCCAGCTTGTCTGAGGCTGTGATATCCCGGCCCTCTAAAAGGCCCTTGCCAACCAGGCCTCCGATAATGGCCGAAGCCATGTTGCCACATCCGATCACTGCTAATTTCATCATGGTATTCTTCCTCTCTTTATAATGACTTATCTTTTTAATCTTGACTGGAGATCCTCAAGAAGCTCCCGGTAATTGCGGAAGCGGACCCCATTAAGCATATGGATCTCCCGCATTCTGGCCAGTTCTCTCTCTATGGGATCTTCTTCCCTCTCTCCATCCTGGCCAAGTATCTTGTAATCCTCCTCCAGCTTATGGGCATCCTCATATCCCAGTTCCATGGTCTTCACAATATAATCATGATCAAAATTCATAGTGCCATCCACCAGGCCGCCCAGATCCCGGGAAGGATATATATGGACAAAGCAGGCTCCGTTATAATACTCCTCTTCGTTAAGACTGATGTTCAGCCGGTCCAGGGAGGCCCAGTCTCCAGCCTCTTTCCTGGAGGAACAATGGACCACGATAAAACGGCGAAAGCCCAGATGATAGAGGGGCGCCACTGGCATATTACTGCCAAATACAGGAATTCCTCCATCTATAAAAACCGTGTCATCGATGGTCTGCTTCTCAAAGGCAACCGGGTAGGCCGCGCTGGCCATAAGCCAGGACAGCTTTTTTTCCGGGTCCAGGTCATTGAGTATCACATCTTTGGGGTAGGCTGTATCTGTGTTAAAAGAAGACACGGACACCAGTGCCTTGTCCATGGTGAGCTGGTCCAGGACTCCGCTGGTCCTGATCAATAATTCAAGATTCTTGTCATTAACCAGGCTGGGATAAAGCAGGTCATTCAAGGTCATCAGATTATTTTCCAGAATTCCAGACCAGAGCTCCTCTCCTTTCTCAGGGCCAAAGCTGGAAAATACCGCTGCGTTGAGGGCTCCTGCCGATGTTCCGGAATAGGCCTTGATCTCTCCCGGCAATAGGGAGCCTTCAGACAGGGCCTTAAAAACCCCTGTCTGGTAGCAGCCTTTGGCCCCGCCGCCATTTAAAATGAGGGCGATGCCGGAACAATCCTTTGCCGCCTTAACCTTCACCTCTTCTGAAAGTCCTTCCTCCATGTCCTGCAGCCGTACTTTCTTATCTGCCGGATGCCGGTAGATGTCACTGATCCGTTTGCTATGGTCCAGGCTGTCGGCAATACTTTCCGCCCGCCTTTTAAAATCATCATCTCCTGCCAGCTCCAGCAGCTTATTCAGGGAATCCCTGTTAATCATAGCACCACCCCCGCTCTGTTAAATATCTTTATCCAGTCTCTGGTTTTTGTATCAAACCAGTCCGCGGCCCCCGGCCTGGGGCCGGCTAGTTAAAACTTGTCCCAGTGGACCTGGTTACCCTTGATATGGTCAGGGTCATAAGCCGGTTTTTCCTCGGCCGGCATGCCCAGGGCCAGAATCGATTCCAGCTCGTAAGCTTCCGGATAAGCCAGAAGATCCCTGGCTACCTGGTCGCAGGTCCTGCCATCGGCATGCTTTCTGCCCCGGCACTGAACCCAGCAGCTGCCCACACCCTGGTCTGTGGCCATGAGATGCATCTGAGTCATGATAATGGCACTGTCTTCCATCCATACATCAGTCTTTTCCCGATTACCGATCACAACCACGGCACAGTCTGCTCCTGCAATCATGGCGGCAGATCCCGGCTTAATATCCGCCAGGGCCTTAAGAACTTCCTTGTCCCTGACAAGAATCATCTCACCCGCGTGCCCATTCCTACTGCTGGGGGCCAGCATACCGGCCTTGATAATCTTATCAAGTTTATCGTCTTCAATCTTCTCATCCTTATAGGCACGGATACTTCTTCTTTTCAACATAAGGTCTAAAAGTTCCATATTATCCTCCTTATACTATTTTTCAAAAACCAGACTTCTTCCGGCCCAAAGCCGGCAGCTAAGGTCTGCTGGCTCAAGTATGGATGCTCAGGTCCGGCAGCTTGGGTCTGGCAGTTCAGGTCTGACAGCTCTGGTCTGACAGCTCTGGTCTGGCAACTTGGGTCTGGCAGTTCAGGCCTGGTAGTTTAGGTCTGGCGGCGCAAAGCTGCCGGTTAAGATCTGCTGGCTCAGGGCTAATCCTGAAGCTGCTTCAGCTCCTCCAGCATCTGGCCGGGATTATCAGCGGCCTTGACCTTGCCAAAGGCCTCGATGATCACACCCTCTTCATCGATCAGGTAAGTGGACCTGACTACGCCCATGGAAACCTTGCCATACATTTTCTTCTCTTTCCATACATCATAGGCCTGGATCACCGTCTTCTCCGTGTCGGAAAGAAGGGTGAAGGGAAGGCCATATTTCTCCTCGAATCGCTTGTGGGACTTTACCGTATCCTTACTGACACCGAGGACCACGGCCCCTTTCTCCTGAAACTGGGGATAGAGATCTCCAAAGGCACAAGCCTGTTTGGAACAGCCTGCTGTATTATCTCTGGGATAAAAGTAGAGGACTACCTTCTTCCCCCTGTAATCACTTAATTTATGGTTCTGACCATTCTGGTCCGGCAGCTCAAAGTCCGGTGCCAGGCTTCCTGTTTCTAACATATTCTTCTCCCTTTAAAATTCTGTGAATAAATATAATCTGCATTTACTATAATTTATTATAACGAATTCCACGGGCCCTTAGCAAGGGGAAGAGGCCAGGAACTTATTCCAGATTTTATTTCTTCTTGCTATAGAATAAAATCTCCCATGCCTGGAAGCGTTGGAAATACAAGACAAAAGATGGACGTAATTATTTCTTTAGTTGTAGCATGGACTTTTTTTCGCTATAATATGGAAAAAGAACCGGGAGAGTCTACCGCAGGAGCTGCTTCATCCAGCATCCCTGTCTTTTGATCGGATGCCCAGGCGTCGGATTATTTCCCACAGAAAGGAGCTTATGATGCAGACAGAAAGAATTCAAGTAAATAACAAAGGAAAAGGCCTGGCCAAGGTTCTCAGGGTGACTGAAGAATTTGCCGGCCAGCAGGGTTTTGAGAAAAAATATGCCCTCCATCTCCGGCTGCTGGCAGAGGAAAGTCTTAACATGCTTCGTTCCCTGGCGGGTAACTTCAGGGGAGACTTCTATATAGAAAGCCAGAAAGACCGGTGCGTCATGACCATCCAGGCCACAGCCGAGGACGCGGAGGAGAAAAAAAGGGAACTGCTGGCCCTCTCCAAATCCGGTGACAATATCATGGAAAAGGGAGTATTTAATAAAATCCGGGCCGTTTTCGAGTCCTTTGCCTATAACGTGCAAAAGTCTGAGAACTGGGAACTGATCAAAGAAGGCATGGACCTCATGCCCTACGATGAGAACCTGGCCAATGACCCCCTCTATTTTGGTTCAGCCGGCATATCCCAAAGCCAGGTCTGGTCCCTGCAGAAATATAAAAAACAGGTCAGGAAGCAGGCCAGCGAAAGTCCGGAAGCCCGGCAGGCCTGGGATGAGCTGGAGAAATCTATCGTAGCCAATATCGCCAGCGATGTCCAGGTTGGTGTTGCCGGCGACAAAGTGAAACTGGTCATCATCGCTGATTTTCCCAAAGCATAGGCTCCCGCCCAGGAAATATTACCAATAATATATTAGCAATAAGAAAAAGCCCGGCAAACCAGGCCTCATCCCATGAACTCTACTGGTCTGCCGGGTTGTTTAATTCCCGGGGATTCTATTTCCTTATTTCCAACCCTCTCTTTTAACTTATTTCCAACTCCCTCTTTTTACTTTTTTGTTCCAGGTCATTTGTATCACGAAGAATGGCCTGCTTTTTCCAGGCTCCTTTTACAGGATCAGCTCAGGCCTTATCTCCTAAAATCAGGAAAAGCAGCTGACGGAAGGGAGCAAGTTGGTCAAAGACGATACGATTGCTGTCCACCGCTCTCTCTCCGCAATCAATGACTTCCGTAGCCCTTTTTAAAAATGCCAGTTTATCCTTTAGCAGCCTGCCTGGTTTTCCAATCTTTTCTACGATCCGGTCGATCCGGTCAAAGACCAGGTCACAATAGACATGGATCAGGATCTCCACTGCCAGGGACTCCCGGCTGATCTCCAAAGGCTTACCCCATTTGTCCTGGTAAAAGCGGTGAATGTGGTCCGCCAGTTCCAGGGACCCGTTACCCTTTTGATCCAGGAAATCAAGTAGATTTCTATCTGTATTAATCCGGACAATCCGGTTATTATACTGGATTGAGATTCCATGGAAAGAAATATCCGGTTTCCTTTCCCTGATCATTTCAATAATCTCGATGCAGGCCCTGGAGGCCTCTAAGGACATGACAGGACTTTCCTGGCGTCCCTCCTGCAGGCAGTGACAAAAATGCCTGATCTGTCCATAAAAATCATCCACCTCATAGGGCAGTGTAAATACATATCTTTTTTCCTGCTTGTTCTCATTCCAGCTGATCTGGCCCTTCCATGTAGCTGCCAGATCATCCAGCCAGGCCTCCTCTTCCCTGGTTTTCTCTGTCAGGGAAAGGGTCATCTCCATGGTCTCAGGCCTGTGAAGCTCCGGGACTTCTATGGTTCCCTGGTCTCCGCGGATAGTCAGCATCCTGGGCTTTTTCTCATCGAAGGCACACTCCAGCATAACTCGCAGTTCCTGGTCTCCCGACAAATTCTTGTAGCGCAGCCAGCTTTTGGCATAGCTCTCCACTTCTCCTTCCATTCTGAAATCAGCGTTACGGACCTCCGGAGAACCATATATTCCTGAAGTCAGTTCGTCAATCCAGCTGGCGCAATAGATGCCGCAGTCCAGTAGAATACCTCCTTGCACCGGATCATAGAGGTATTTGTCCGGAGCCCTCTGTTCAGATTTATTGCAGAGAGAAGTCTCAATCCTGCTGATCTGACCGACGACCCCCTTTTCATAAATCTCTATTATAAGTCGGTGAATGGGGACAAACCTGGTTTTCATAGCTTCCATAAACAATATCCCTGTCTCTCTGGAAGTCTGGGAGATCTGGTCCATCTCCTCAGTAGTAAGGACCGCTGGTTTCTCACAAAGGACAGCCTTACCTGCCTTCATGGCCCGGATGGCCCACTCACAATGAAGACCATGGGGGAGACTGATATAGACCGCATCTACATCCGGATTCTCCAGGAGGCCATATCCTCCGTCATCATATAAATAGCTGCAGGGATATTCCCCGGCAAAAGCCCGGGCCTTCTCCATCTTTCTGCAGCTGATGGCAATCAACTCTCCCTCTTCCACATGTTTTAAACTCTCCGCAAAACGGTGTGCGATATTACCCGCGCCTATAATGCCCCATCTGATCATTGATAATATCCTTTCTTTCTCTTTTCCAGGATCTTTAAACTACTAATCTCCGGCTGTTATTCCGAATCTGTTTTTCCCATACTGCTAATCCATAACTGCTATACCCAGACTGTCAACCCAAGGCGAATAAGCCTAAATTTCAATCCCTAAAAAAACAAAAGGATATGCCCGGCCAGCTTGCCAGCTGAGCATATCCCATATGGCAATAATTAATTATAACAGAGATTCCCTGTATAATACCAGTTATTTGCCTTATTTTATATATTCTCCCATCATAATCAACTAGTATATGGCACAGGCTTTACCAGCCTGGACCAGTCATGTCCAGCAAGGTCTTAGCCAGGTCGCCATAGGCCCCCTGCTGCATAAGCTCATAGAAGGAAGCATAGTCTATGCCTTCACCGAAATCCTGCACCTGTCCATCGGGTCCCATGAACTCTGTCACCTGTCCATCCTTAAAATAAGCCTGGCACTCCCCGGCCGGTGTCTGTATATAGGTGCAAAATGCAGTATTCTTTAGAGAAACACCGCCTGCCGCCACACTTTCCGGAGAAATATTCTTATAATAAATCTCTCCGCTTATACCAGTCTGACTGTCTGTGACAAGGCTCTTTTTCAAAACGCCCTGTTCGTCTATGAGACTGGTAACCTGGTAACGGGAAGTGTCAACACTTTCACTGATATAGGAGGGATAACCATCCTGGCTGGTGTAAGCCCCCTGGGAAGCATCAATAGCGTCCACCTGGGCTATAGGGTCTTCTCCCGTCTCTCCTACCAGTACTCCTCCATCTTCCACAAACTCTTCCCCAGCAGATTCAACCACCTGGACTTCCTCACCTTCCGACTCTGGGTTCTGGTTTTCATCCAGAATCTCTTCATCTACTGGGTGCGGCTCTTCCTGGACAGGAGCTTCCGTAGTCACCTGCTCAGGAACTTCTATCACCTCCTCGGGAGCCTCTGTTGTCGTCTGGGCCGGGGCTTCTGTCGTCGCCGGTGCCGGAGCTTCTGTCACCTGTTCAGGAGTCTCTGTAGATGCCTGGGCAGGCTGGTCAGTAATGACGGTTCCAGACTCATCTACCCAGCCTTCCGGCCTTTGCTCTGTGCTGGCCTCTGGATCTATCTGGGTCGGAAGTCCGGTCTCATCCTGAATCTCCTGACCCGGAACCACATCTCCAGACTGGTCCACCCATCCCTCCGGTTTCTGCTCTGTACTGGCTTCTGGATCTATCTGGGCCGGCAGCCCCTGAATCCCTGTGGTCGATTGATCCGGGGCTTCTGTCGTCGCCAGTGCCGGGGTCTCTGTTGTCGCCGGTGCCGGGGCCTCTGTTGTCGCCGGTGCCGGGGCCTCTGTTGTCGCCGGTGCCGGGGCTTCTGTCGTCACTGGAGCTTCCTGGCCCGGGATAGCAGTTCCTGTCTCATCCTCCCAGCCCTCCGGTTTCTGCTCTGTGCTGGCCGCGGGCGCCTGGGTCGTCTGCTCCGGTGCCTCTGTAGCCGCAGGAATCTCCTGGCCTGGGATAGCAGTTCCTGTCTCATCCTCCCAGCCCTCCGGTTTCTGCTCTGTGCTGGCCGCGGGCGCCTGGGTCGTCTGCTCCGGAGTCTCTGTAGTCACCTGGTCTGTCTCCTCCTGGTCCGCATCCAGAGTCTCTTCTTCTACTTCATCCGCACCTTCCCGGTACTGGTCCACGGAATCCTGGGAAATCTTATTCTTGTCCCATTTCTCCCCGAAGCCTGTGAAACCTTCCGCTCCCTGATTCCCACTGTCCTCACTTCCCTGTGCCAGCTGGTCGTCGGAGTCGTCATCTTCCTGGTCATCCGCGGGCCTGGTCTGGCTTGTAGATGCCGTCAGCTTATATTCATTGGCTGCCTTAATCTGATCATCAGTGTCGGCAGGCTTACCCTTTAGCATGTGGAAAAGGAAACCTGTTCCGGCCAGCAGCATGATCAAAAGCCCTGCCACCCCAGCTAAAATGGCCGGTCTTATGCCTCCCTCCTCTTCGGCAAACCGCCTGCCTCCGGATCCATCCTGGCCGGACGCCGCCATGGAAATCTGGGACTCCTGGGCCATAAGAGCCTGACGGAAATCAGCCATGGTCTGATAACGGTCTTTGGCATAAACCTCAAGGCCCTTCATCAGAGCCTGTTCCTGGGCAGGAGAAATATCCACTCCCAGCTCAGAAGGATTACTGAGACAGTCATCGGTCACTCTGCGGTAGGCCTCGGGCAACCGCAGCCCGGTAATACAACGGTAAATGGTGGCCGCCAGGGCATAGACATCCGTCCATGGTCCCTGTTCCTCATCGGCCCTGTACTGCTCTTCCGGAGCATAGCCAGGTTTTAAGATAACAGTCCGGGTCTTGTCTCCGGCCATATAATTCCTGGCTGCCCCGAAATCCACCAGCCTGGCAGACCCGCCGTTCGTAATGATAATATTATCAGGGCTGATATCCCGGTGAATCAAGCCTTCCTGGTGGACCCTTTCCAAAGACTTCATAACAGGCTCCAGCAAGAGGACCAGATCATCCATATTCATAGGCCCCTCCCGGTCCACAATCGCTTCAAGATTCTCCCCGTTCAGGAACTCCATGACAAAATAAGCCGTATTATTCTCTTCAAAATAATCTTTTACATTAACGATACCTTCCTCAGACTCCAGACGACCGAGAATCATCGCCTCCTCAAGAAAGCGCTTTTTCCCTTTCTCAAAGGATTCATGGTCTTCTTCCTTTGTCACATTAACCTCGCTGCCATAGGTATTCATTCTGGCAGCCAGATGCTGGGGAAAATATTCCTTGATTGCGACCTTCATCTCCAGCCGCTCATCAAAACCCTGGTAGGTGATTCCAAAACCACCCTCACCGATCACATCCATGACGATATAGCGATCATCCAGTCTGCATCCGGCCTTCAGGCTGTATAATGAATTCATCACCCTAGTCCTCCTCCCTCTAATCAGCCTCCGGCCTGACCGGAAGGCAAATTTCCCATAAGCTGGTCCTAATGCCGGTTCCTTCCCCGGCTGCTGACCGCTGACCAGTTAATAATCTGTCAATAATAGGCAGGCAGGCTTCCCCGCATGCCTTGAAGCCGGAAAAGACCCGGCTAATGATAAAACTGCGTGGGAATCGTCCCCACGCAGTATATTATAGCAAATAATTCCCGTGCAAACTCTGTTATTCACCAAATTTACACATTTTAATAGGCATTTTAAGTTTCAGAAGATTTTCGGCTCTCTTAAGGGGAGGCGGCCTTAAATCTAAGGTCTAAGCTCCCTTAAGCGGAGGCTGCCTTAGCCTGATACCCAGCAGCTATGCAGGAAACTACCTAAACCTAAGGTCTAAGTGAAGCTTTAAACAGGAACCTCCTAAGCCTAAGGTCTGTCAAAACAAGGTATGACAGCGATTCCCAGGGCATAGGGCCCTGTGTGGGCGGCGATTACCGCTCCAATCTGGAACAGTTCTACTTTGATGCTGCTTCCCATGGACTCTATAACCTTCATTAATTTCTCCCGGAACAAGGATGCCTCCTCATAATCATAACCAAAGCCGATCACCAGCCGGTAATCATCAAGTTTTTCCCTGGTGTTCTGGAAATGCTTTTTAAACATGGCTATCACCTTGTCCAGACTTCTTTTTCTTCCCCTTGCTATGCCTGCCGGAAAGATCTCTCCCTCCTTGAGGATGATCATGGGACGGATTCCCAGGCCTCCAACCATGGTCTGCATCAGCTTACCGATTCTTCCCCCGTGAACCAGATACTCATAATTACCCACAGTGAAAAAGATCCTGCCCGAAGGAATCATCTCCTCCAGCCGGTCATAAGCCTGGTCCAGGCCATAGCCGGCATCCCGCATCCGGCAGGCTTCCAGGACCAGAATTCCCTGGAGAACTGTATTGACCCGGCAGTTAAGAACCTTAATCTTCACATCAGAATGGTCCTCCATAATGATCTGGGCAGCATTGCGGGCAGAATTCACGGCACCACTGAACTTATCAGAGATACACATGCAAAGTATCTCCTTATTCTCTTTCAGAGTCTCCTCAAAAACATCCACGAAGTCCTGCACCGATGGAAGTGTTGTCTTGGGAAAATAATCCGGATGGTCCACCATAAGCTGGTAAAAGTCCCTGACAGGAATCTCTTCAATCTCTTTCTTATAGGATCCGTCCTCGACCTCCACGTAAAAGGGAACCACTGTCACATCATGGTCTTCGGCCCTCTTTTCTCCAAGATCACAGGAACCATCTGAAATAATCTTAAATGCCATAATATCACTTCCTAACTAATTACTAACTGATTCTTAACTAATAACTGACTATTTGCTAAATCGATCTGATAAGATCTACTTTTATATTTTTATACCAAAATAATCTTCATTAACAGTTACAATTATAAACTTTTCATATGCCAAGTCAAGGGTCAAGTCAAATATGACCTGGAACAGCTAGTCTGGCCAGACAGCCTTTTCTTTGCCCAAATTATTTCCAAAATAAAACCCTGTCTTGTGACCAGTATATTTTCCCGATATAATACAGATACATGGGAAGCCCGGCCAGGCATGACCGCCAGAACAGGCCGGATTCACAATCATGAAGAATTAAAAAGTCAAAGCAAAAGTGGGGAAAAATGATGGAAGAACGTACTTACAATACACCTGAAGATCTTAGAGTAGGCTACATAGGCCGGTTATTATTTGATCGGGTGCTGGGTCAGACAACACCCAGACAGATCGACCTTCTCGACCTGTTTTTTCCCCGTCTCCTTATTGAGGAAGTCACCCCTCCCGGCAAACAGACAGAATCCCAAAGGCAGGATGCTTCCTTTGACGACCTGTGCGATATAATCCGTGCCATGAAAATTAAGGGTAAGTTCCATGTGGGCAAGAGTAACCGGGTGACCCAGATCGTAGGCCGGCTCATCGGCACAGCCAAGAGCAACCTGGAAAAGGAACGGAAAACCGCCAGCCTCATTCAGGAAAACCTGGCCGGCAGACTGGTCAACCAGCCAAATCTGACCATCCATCTGGTCAATAATACTGAGCTTCTACTCTCCCAGCTGACGGATGAACAATGGGTCCTCTATATTGACAGCTTCGCCGACTATATCAATACTCTGATGAAAGCAAGAGCCCAGATGACCGACCTTGACAAGAACTGGCAGCTTTTTCCCATCAATGACGAGGTATTTGATGAGCTGATGGGCAATGTTGTGGCCCAGTGGAATCTCTTTACCCTGAGAGGCTTTTCCAAAGCCCTGACCTGGCTGCTGCTGGGAGCTCTGCTCCGCAACCAGATCGTCCGCCTGCTCTATTATTATGACACAGATTTCTCCCTGCTCAGAGAAGTCATAGACCCGGACATGCTAGAAGCCGGCGACTACGAAGACTATTATGGGGGAGATGACCTGGACCGCCGTTTTCCGGGTATAGAATGGTACTGTGACCGATGTGGTGACTACCTTAACAGCCAGGAAGGCTTTGACGATCATGTCCGTATCTGGACCTGCAGTGAATGCGGTTACAAAAATCCTATTACCATAGACCACATTTACGAAACGAAAGAGGATTATCTTTCCGGTCAGTCACCGGTCAATCCTGATAAATTCTTCCAGGCTTTAAAAGAACGAGGACTGGAGCTGGAAGCCAGACCGTCCTCTCCCAGGGAAAAACTGAAAAACAAACCGCAGACAGAGGAATAAACAAAAATAAATAAACCGCCGGTTTATCTGACATGGCTGCTCTTAGAAAGACAGGGCAGCAACCCTTGTCCTCCCGGGCAGATTCCGTCAAGCCGGCGGTTTCACATTCAGTTTAGCGGTAAGGCCCTGTCCAGGACTTCTTTTTTTTAACAGTTACCGGAATCGACAGAGTCTTGCCACAGGCCCTGGCCAGGAGAGTAGTCTTTCCAGACCGGAGTCCCATCAGACGGCCTCCTCTGATCTGAACCAAGGAGGGATCAAGGCATTTCCATCTGCAGGAGACATCCAAAGGAATACTTCTGCTGCCATCAGTGGCGGCAAAAGCTGTGGTAAGCAAGGTTGCCTGCACCTGGGGCAGGTTTCCGGTCCCGCCGCAGTCTATAGCGACGGCATCCTCATCCGTTGTCAGGACAATATTCCTGATGAGGCTGCTATCCACCTCTACATTCACTGTCCTATTCCCATTCCTGGCCACTGTAACCGGTCCCTTGTCTTTGGTGTAGGCAAAAGCCTGAACCCAGTAATGGACGCCATTAACAACCACGTGCCCTATGCCTACCGCATTGAAATCATTGCTCAGCATGGTCCTTCTCTGGCCCTGTCCTTCATAATTCTTGCCAGCCTCCAGCCAGGAATCAAAGACAGCCGAAGGACTGCTGCTGCCCACGGCAATATTCTCAGCCATAGAGTAGGCATCCAGGTCAAAGGCTGTAAAGCAGGTATCCAGATTAGGCCGGACATGCTTGTAATAAACTGACAGCTCTATGGCCCGGAGCATGGCCGTCTTCTCCAGCTCATAACTGTAGGTCAACTGGTGAAGAGACCCGCTGACATTAATCTTCCTCTTATTATCACTACTCCAGTACCAGGCGTCTGAACCGGTGCGGAAACGGTTGATCATATTATAAAGAAGTCTGGCATCTGTCTGCCCGTAGTTTCCAACAACCGGCAAGGTCACCGTCTTAGCTGAAGTATGCATAGGAGCAGCAATAAAGCATAAGGCCATCAGAAAAACCATCAGCCATCGCTTCATACTTATTCTTTTCATACTTTCCCTTCTTCCTAAAAACTCTCTTTTCTCCCCATAAGTAAAATAAACTAAACAATATACATAGTTATTATAACACATATATTGCTTTGCTGCCATTAATAAAAACCTGTCAATTTAAAAACATTTTCCCACTGGGCAAGGAACGTGTTGTCCCTGATCCCTAAACAACACCTGGTCAGCAGCCGCCCATGGAAAATACCAGGATCCGCTCCCTGGAATCCCCTCCCTCAAAGAGGTCCCTGCAGTCGATCTCATCCTGAAAGAGAACCATATCCTGGGTCATAAGGCATGCCAGATACTGGTCTGTAGGATAATAGAAAAAGAGACGAATCTCTCTGGGGCAGTCATAACAAGAGACCCGGATCCGGCTCAGGACCTTCTCTAAGATTTCCGTGGAAAAAGGATTAAAAAAATAACAGCAGCTGCCCTCCTCCGGCAGCCTGTAAGTCTCGGCCGGACCATAGACAAAGGAAGTCCTGGGCCCGGACACTGCCCGGCTCCGGTTGTTCATAGCCGCCTTAAACATACGTTCATCAAAATCAATCCCGATGATCCGGCACCTGACCTGCCAGGCCAGATAAAAGCCTACCCTGCCCTTGCCGCAACCATAGTCCAGCAGCACATCTCTCTTACTCACATAGCCGCTGCCGGCCAGTCTCTCCAACACAGTATAGGGGGTGGGCTCATAGGGATAGTGATAGCGGTCAGCCCTGGAATCATCACGGCCACTGGTCCTTATTTTTAAAAGCTTATCCCATTTATAAGTATTCCAAGCCATAAATCCTGCCTCCGTCCGGTCTCTGCCATGATTTTTACTATTCTAACAAAAGAGACCCTTAAAATCAATGACCCGGTATTTTCTGGTTCATGCCGGTCTTAAACCCGAAAGGAAAAAGTAATTCTATTGTACATTTTATTTAAATAAGGTATTATAAATACAATGTGATTCTAGAAAGGGAAGGGTGACTAATTATGGGATACATCGTACGTATTAAAGACCTGGCCGTATATGCCTACAACGGAGTGAATCCGGAAGAACAGGCTTTAGGACAGATGTTTCTGATCTGCGTGGAAATGCACACCAACATGAATGATATCACTTCTGATGATGATATAGCCCACACTATCAATTACAGCCGTGTCAGCAAGTTTATCTCCCAATGGATGACTGACCACAGTTTCCAGCTCATAGAAAGGGTAGCCTACAATCTATGCCGGGAGATTCTTCTCCAATTTGAGGGTGTCAAATCCATCACCCTGGAGGTGAAGAAGCCCCATGCCCCCATCCGCGGCATGCATTTTGACTATGTATCCGTCCAGAAGGATATGGCCTGGCATGAGGTCTACCTGTCCCTGGGATCCAATGTCCGCAATTGTGCCGAAATTATAGAGAAGGCCGTGGAGGCCATCGGCAGCCATCCCGACATCCGGAATTTGGTCTGTTCCGAGTCCATGACCTCACCGGCCTACGGTGACGAGTATGAGGGCATCTTCCTGAACAATGCCGTAAAGATTGAGACCCTGCTCTCCCCCGACAGGCTGCACCAGCTGATCAGAAGCATAGAATCTGACCTGGGCAGGGACCGGTCCAAAGAGGCCGGCATCCGCACCATTGATATAGACGTCCTGCTCTATGATGATCTGGTGGCTTCCACCGTTGATTACGTTCTCCCCTACCCGGATTTCGAGTACAGGGACTACACCCTTTTACCCATGTGTGACATTGGCCCCAATGTCTACCATCCGGTCCTGAAGAAAACCATGAAAAAGTTAAAGGAAGAATTGATGGACCAGGCAGCATCCAAAAGGAGGTAGGCCCATGTCAGCCATACATATGGACATTTATCTGGTCATGAGTCTGGACGGCATCGTCGCCCTGGACCCGGACCATGATATCAGCGCCTACTCTTCCAGGGAGGACAGGGAGTTCTTTCTGGAATCCCTGAAAGAATATGACTCTATGCTCATGGGCAAGAGCTGCTATGTCAAGGATGCCCATCCCGGCATCCGCAGGATCATTCTTACCCATAATCCTCCGGAAGACGACAATCCCCAGAACTACTACCTATCCGGAAGTGCCAGGGACATATACGAGGAATTGGTCTCCATGGGCTGCCGGAAAACAGCTCTGATCGGAGGTCCCAGCACCTGCCTGGAATTTCTGCGGGAAGGACTGGTAGACGGTTTATATCTGTCTGTGGAACCAGTCACCCTGGGCGCCGGTATGCGGCTTTTCACTGACCAGGCCCTGGTAACCCGCTGGACTCTGGCCGGGATAAAACGGCTCAATGACCAGGGATGCCTGGTCCTTCATTATGACAAGGCCATCATAGACTAAGAAGGCCATTATTGACTACTATAGACGAATAAAGTAAAAAAGAGTTCCCTGCCATATTTCTCATCCTGTTTGGGATAGTATATGACAGGGAACTCATTTTTTCTCTTGCATCCGCCGGCCTCAGCTCTGCCGGGCCTATTTCACTGATTCATCCGCCCCGAAAATCAAGGTCGAACTTCTCTTTTTGGAAGTGACGATACCCACAGAGGCACATTCTTCCGGCATGCCCAGGGCTTCCCGCAAGGCAGGGTCCAGGTTGCCGATCACGTAGCCGAAAGCCTCCGGATCTCCTCCCCTTCCATTAGGCCTGATTAGATAAGGATTCTCAAAATCTTTATTATTCTTATCTCCCATAACACTCTTACCTCCAAAATCCCTGTATATGGCTTCTTGCTTTCCAGCCTTCATTGATCATACGATTTCCACCAGGTCCATCTTTCGGTATTGTCCATGTTTCATGATAAAAATGACTTCTCCTGTTCCCCCGTTTTCCCGGCCTCCTGGCCGGACTTATCATTAGAACTCAAAATTCCTGCACCCGTGTCTCTCTCAGCACCCTACGGAGCAGCAGATAGCTGCTTGACTCTTCAAAGCGGTCATCACAGAGAGCCAGGGCCCGCTCAGCATCCTTTCTTACTTTGGCTGTCAGCCTGGAGGCTTCTTCGGGCCTGCTGTAGGAAAGGGCCATCCTCCGCTCTTCTTCCTGCCCATAGGCAGCCAGGTCCTGGGGACAACTGATTCCTGCCTGATCCAGATCTTTCAAAAGGTTGGCAAGACAGACCCATATCAGCTCCAGACTGCCCATGGTGCGGATCCTTTCTGCCAGACTGGAGTTCCTCTCCCGCCGGAAGGTCCGGTCCATAGCCAGCATGCAGGCCAGTTCATCGGCCAGATCCTCCAGAGTCTCCCGGACCAGGTCCTCTCCATTCTCCCGCTCATAATTGACGCACCTCATACGAAAACGGCCAAGGGTCCTTTCGGTCAAAGGCTGCTTAGGATAGGAAGAGGTATGGAGGGCATACTGATATCGGAAATCAAAGAGAAGCGACCGCAAAAACTCCTGGTCAGACTCGCCGGTCAGCTCTTTGATCAATAAAGCCCCAACCAGAATATTTACCGGAATATTGGGCCTGGAAGGCCGGTCACTGTAAAGCTTCGCAAACCTGGATTCATCAATCTTCGGGAAAATATACTCCGCGAAATAGGCTGCCCACGATTCTTTCAGATACCGCCTCTGTCTGTCACTCAATCGGTAATAGGGGTCATCAAAGGAAATCTGCTGCCCCTCATTGGATACAAATGCCATAGTCTCTCCTGCTCCTGCTCATCTTGGTTCAAGTCTTTATCTTCTCTACCTTTTATAACTCCGGAGGATTCTTATCTCTCCTGTCTTTTTCATCCGGCAGGCTTCTATCTTCTCTGCCTCTTTTTCATCCGGCAGGCTTTTATCTTTTCTGTCTCTGTTTCATCCGGCAGGCTTTTATCTTCTCTGCCTCTTTTTCATCCGGCAGGCTTCTATCTTTTCTGTCTCTGTTTCATCCGGTCTATTTCATCCTGGAGGTCAGACACTTTGCCGGGAACTCTTCCCAATAGTTCAAGCAGGTCTTGCTCCCCCTGCTTTTTCCTGTCTTCCGCGGACCCGGTCCCGGCCTGACCCAGTCTCTTTCTGGCATAAGGGCAGTCGGCCACAAGGCCGGCCCCTGCCTTGCGGGCTTCCTCGGCGACCCGGTCCACCATGCGGCCAGCCATCCCCGTTCCCTGGTAAGCCTCCTCCACAAAGGTGTGGTCAATGACCCAGTCTCCTGACACAATCCTGTAAGTACATTCCCCAATTCTGTTCTGGCCATCATAGGCACTGACACACTGCCGGTCTTTATCATAACGAACAAAATACATTTTCTACCTCCTCCCTTTTTCTCTGCTTTATCTTTATAAAATTATATCAAAAAAAGGCCAGAAATTGAACTGACCTTTTTTATATTCGCAAACAATTTAAACTTTATCTATGCCTTTCGCCATGGAAGAATACTCATGAATTTCTTTAGGACCACACCCAACAGGATGGATATGGCCAGGCTTGTTGCGGTATAGACCAGCCACCAGCCATTTGCTATACTATATCCGCTTTTTTATCTCTCATGATACTTACCACTTATATGCATATACTGGAGTATATTCAAATGCCGTTCCAATGCCCGTCTTTCATTTTTCCGGAGGGATGAAAGGATGATTCCCATCAAAAGAAGCAGAATACCAATAATCCACATGCAGATTACAACGACCAGGGTCGGAAGCTTTGGCACAAGGCCGGTCAGCTGATAGGTATGAATAATAGGAATAAAGAAACCCAGACCCAGGAGCAGTAATACCAGGCCGATTCCACCGTAAGACACCATTGGCTTTGTATTGAAAAATAAAGTGAAGATGGTAGACAAAACCTTAAAGCCGTCAGAAAAAGTATTGAGTTTGGATTCGCTTCCCTCCGGCCGGTCCTGGTAATCAACAGGGACTTCCACCAGTTTAAAATTATTATCCAGGGCAAAGATGGTCATTTCCGTTTCTATCTCGAAACCTCTGGACATAATTGGAAATGATTTCACAAAATCCCTGCTGAAGGCCCTTGCTCCCGTCATAATGTCATTTACGTCAGACCGGTAAAGCCAGTTTATCATCCTTCTGACAAGAACATTCCCAAAATTATGGAAGGGTCTCTTGTTTTCCTGAAAATAGCTGGATGACAATCTGTCTCCAATTGCCATGTCAGCCTTTCCTTCAAGCACATATTTTTCAAGCTCAGGCCCGAAGCTGGCCGGATAGGTATCATCTCCATCAGCCATGATATAACAATCTGCATCGATTTCCCGGAACATGGTCCTCACAACATTGCCCTTGCCCTGCCTGTACTCATGGCGCACAATCGCACCGGCTTTACGGGCAATCTCCGCTGTGCCATCCTTGGAATTATTATCATAAACATAAATATCTGCCTCAGGCATATTTTTCTGAAAATCCTTAATTACTGTCTCAATAGTCAAGGCTTCGTTATAGCATGGAATCAAAACGGCTGTTTTTTTCATCTTTTCACCCTAATTTCTAATATATTTGCATAGTTTCCAGGTATTACACCCAATGTCATTTTATCTTCACTAAACAATTGCAGCAACTGCGATTTGCAACTTTCGGTATTGATCATCCCAATAACAGACGACGATGTCATAACCATTAGTCTGACTCAACTATTTAAGTATTTTTGGATTCATATCTTAAGCAATATTTCTCCTTATAACCATAATTCCTACAATTATATTATAGAGATTTGGTCATGTCAATATATCTTTCCCCTTACGGAAGGGGTCAGAATATTCTTTTTACAAGTATTGTAACAGGAGGATGGCTATTTATCAAGCTTGCTGAGGGAGAGGCCTATGCAAGTCTCTCCCTCAGCAAGTCTGCCTTTTATGAACAAGATAGAGAACAGGGGCAAGAGCGCTCCTGTTGGTCTGGGCCAGGGTCAGCACCTCAAAATCTTTTGGTGGAAGACCAGCCAGAAGATCATGAACCGCCTCAGCCTCCTTCCTGCCTTCCTCATGGCCCGGATAAGCCACCAGGGATAAAACACCTCCCTTCTTTAAAAGCTCCAGGGCCTGGCTGACCGAAGAGAGGGTTTCCTCTGTTCTGGTGCAAAGCCTGTGGTCTCCACCGGGCAGATAGCCCAGATTATACATAATCACTGCCGGTGCGGATTCCTCCCGGACCGGTCTTTCCGCGGCCAAATTCTTTCCTGACCCCCGGGCCGGACGGTCAGAAAGCAGGTCCGCAAGACGGACATGAGAGCTGAGAAACAGCTCCGCTTCCCAGCCCTCCTTTTGAAGAAGCTCTCTTGTATGTTCTATGGCCTTCTCCTGGATATCGAAGGCGTAAACCTTTCCTTCCCTGCCCACAGACCGGCATAGAAAAAGCGTGTCATATCCATTGCCGCAGGTACAGTCCACAGCCGTATCCCCCTGGCTGAGATAAGCAGCCAGGAGGATCTGGCAGCGCTTTGTTATGGTTACATCAAAAATATCTGTCATCTTATTCTCCCAAAAGCAGCCTGCCGGTCACAAGTCACTTTCTGTGCTTACTCTCCCAATATTCACAGGCATCATCATAGGCATCACGGTCTCTGTCTTCTGCA
>ODAI011246587.1_pt1 | contig 50908 bp, 46 predicted proteins | sample 1539321 | NCBI WGS metagenome assembly ODAI01 (sample SAMN02144231, study PRJEB22623) | gut metagenome | biome: sheep rumen | host: Ovis aries | place: New Zealand
GCTTGATCACGATCCGCTCACCGGCGTGCTCAGCATGAAGGGATTTCGCAAGCGGGTCGAGCAGATTTTGCGCGCGCATCCTGAAAAGGCGTATCTCATCTCGTACAACAACATCAAGAATTTCAAGTACATCAACGACAGCCTCGGCATGGCGGCCGGGGACGAGCTGCTCCGGTTCTGGGCCCAGAAATCCATGGAAGTCCTTTCGGAGCATGAAGCGATCGGCCGCCTGGAGGGAGATCACTTTGTCGTTTTGCGCCTGGCCGGCAGTGATGAGCAGATGAAAATTGACGAGCAGCAGGTCTTTGAGCCGCTGCGGAATTTCTTCATCAGCAAGGGCACCAAGTTCCAGTTCCGCGTTCAGCTCTGCAGCGGCATATATGTGCTCACGCCTCAGGATTATGCGTCTCCGGATGTGGATCACATGCTTGATTTTGCCCGCGTTGCCGAGGAACGCGTCCGGCAGACGCGCAGTGAGGGTTATGAGCTTTACAACCCGGAGCAGTGGGAAAAGGGTAAGCGCATTGTCAAGATCGTCAGCCATGTGACCGAGGCGATTCAGGCGGGTGAAATCAGGGTCTGGTACCAGCCGCAGGTGAATTTCGCAACCAGGAAGGTTTCGGGGGCCGAGGCTCTGTGCCGCTGGAAGCACAGTGAACTGGGGTGGATCCCGCCGCTTGAGTTCATTCCGCCGCTTGAGGCGAGCGGCACGATTTACGAACTCGACCGCTATGTCTGGGAGACTGTCTGCCGGGATTTGCAAAGGTGGAACGCTCAGGGCAAGTACAGATCCGTGTCTGTCAATCTGTCGCGAAGCGATGTGCGCGAGGATCGCGATATTCCCAAGCTGTTCCTTGAGATGGTCCGCTCTCATGGAATCTCGGCCGATCAGCTTCGCATCGAAATTACGGAAAGCGCCTATGTGAAGGATTCCGCTCTCCTGCTTCAGACGACCGCGAAGCTCCGCGAACTGGGCTTTCAGGTTGAGATGGACGATTTCGGAAGCGGATACTCGTCTCTGCACATGCTTAAGGACGTTCCCGTTGACCGCATCAAGCTCGATCTGAAGTTCCTCACCAGAACGGGCGACATTGAGCGCGGGCGGGTGATTGTCCGGTTCATGATCCAGATGGTCAAGGCTCTTGGCATGGACCTGATCGCGGAAGGAGTTGAATTCGCCAGACAGGCCGAGTTCCTGATGAGCCACGGATGCTTTGAGATGCAGGGTTATTACTTCTTCAAGCCCATGCCGGTTGAGGAGTTTGAGCAGCTGCCCGAGAGTATTTCGGAGTCCCGCTCCTAGGTGTTCGGACATTTTTCAGCCGGCTTGGGGTATGTCCTGAATAGTGGACAAGGGCTTCGAACAGTGGAAAAATGTCTTAAAAAATGAGATACTTGCCTTGGTGTTTTCATGTCGAAGCATGATTCCTAATTTTTTTTGATTTTGTGTGTTGGCAATTGAAAGTTTCTCAGAGGAAGCGTTAAGAAAGAGCTTTTGCAGTCTGAGGGAGATTGGCGTGAATTTGCGATACTTTGTCTGGAGTATCTGTTGTCGCAGCCGCACCCTGGCAGCCCGGGTGGCACTTGTGCTTGCCTGTCTGCTGTGCGCGGCACTGCCGGCCATTTCCCATGCAGAGGACGATTACAGCGACACCAAGATTGTGCGTGTCGGCTACTACGAGGATGCGGCGTTTCAGGCCGGAGCGGTGTCTGGAGCGGTCAGATCCGGCTACTCCTATGAGTACCTGCAGCGTCTGAAGCGCTATACCAACTGGGAGTACGAGTACGTTTACGGCGACTTTGTGGAGCTGTACAACAAGCTCAGGAGCGGGGAGATCGATCTTCTGACGGGGCTCGCGTACAAGTCCGACCGTGTCGATACGATCGGATATCCAACCCTGCCCATGGGGAACACGCCTTACTTTCTGCTCAAGCGCTCATCGGACAAGTCTCTGTCCGAAGATCCCCAGAGTCTGAACGGAAAGAAAATCGGGGTGCTCGATGGCAACATGAAGAGCATGCTGCAGGAGTATCTGGAAGGTCGCAAAATCCAGGCCCAGATCGTGATATTCAACGATCCGCCGGACAGAAACACGGCATTGCGGATCGGCTCGGTGGATCTCATTCTCATCGAGGATCTATCATCCGAGGCCGATGACGGGCTTGAAGTCTATCTGCAGCTGGGGTCAAGCGACTTTTATGTCTGCGTCGCCAAGAATCGGCCGGATATTCTCAACGACCTTGAAAAAGCTCAGGACCGGCTTTTCAGCGTGAATCCGAAATTGCTCTCGGACCTGAGTACCCGCTATTACCGCCGCACCGCGCTCAGCAGCCTGCTCAAGAGCAACGAAAGCGAATGGGTTGCCAGTCACAAGAAGCTCACCATCGGCTATCACACGAATTACCTTCCCTACTCGGGCAATGATGAGATGGGAAATGTTACCGGGCTGGTCAAGGACATCGTTGCCGAAATCTTCCGGCTGCTTGGCATCCGGAACGTGGAGGTCGTTTACAGGGGGTATGACGACTTTGCGGGGCTGCTCAAGGCGCTGCACGACCGGGAGGTTGACATCGCCTTTCCCGCTCATGTCAATTTCTGGGTGGCGGAAAATGAAAAGTTCATTCCGAGCGAACCTGTCGTCACCACCTATCTGGATCTGATCTATTTCGGCGAGCCCCCGAATCTGGAGCATGCGGTATTTGCCATTCCCGCCGCAGACCTGATTCTTTCATCGTACAAAAAACTCTGGTTCCCGGACAACAAGGCCGTTTACTACAGCAGCAATGACGAGAGCCTGCGGGCGGTGCTTTCCCACGCAGCAGACGCCGCCTTCATCAATGGTTTGAGGACGGACTACATTCTCCGCAGCAAATTCAGGTACCGGAATCTCTCGGCCAATCAGGTTCGCGGAGACATTCCGCTCGGGTTTGCGGCGCTCAGTTCCAACAATGACCTGCTTCAGATTATCAATCACGGGCTGAAACTGGTTGAGCCGGAATTTGCCCTGCATCACAGCCTGCCTTACCAGAAGAACCATCGTGCGACCTTTGCGGACATCCTCTTTGACAATCTCCCGGTAACGGTGCTTGTCATCATTTTGGTCGGTTTCCTTTCCATTGCGCTGATTGCAAGAATTGCCCTCAAGCGCAAGGAAAATGCGCTGCTTGCGGCTATGGCGCGCGTTGACAAGATGACTGAACTGGGCAATCGCCGCGCCTTTGACGAATACATGGACAGCCTCATGGGGCAGGAGACGCCGTCGGATTTTGTCTTCGTGCAGATGGACTTGAACGGGCTCAAGCGCATGAATGACGAGCACGGGCACGTTGCCGGCGACGAGATGATCGAGATGGCCGCAAGATGCATGCGCTCGGTGCTTTCTCCCTACGGCAATGTCTACCGCATTGGCGGTGACGAGTTTGCCGCTCTGATCCGGGTGCCGGGCGAGCAGGTTGAGCCGCTGGTGCGCGAGCTCGAGACTGCGTTCGAGCAAGCCAAAGGAGAGCATTGCCCAGAGGTTACCGTTTCTGTTGGCTGGGTGCGCGCCGAGGATCGCCCGGATCTCTCTCTGGAAGAGATGGGACAGGAGGCCGACCGCCGCATGTATGAAGATAAGAAGCTGTACTACAGCAAGCGGGGCATGCCTTCTTCCTGCATTCGCTGAGCTCCGCGGATCGCCGGCATGGGGTTCCGTAAGTTTTTCTTGGGTGTTGTAAAACGGAAACGAAAAGTTACAATTTCGTAATCCGCAGATATCTCATGCGGCAAATGCTCCGAATGCAAATAGGAACATAGCTTGATGAGCGGGGCAGTGAAGGATGTTGTTTATGCGCAAAATCAAGAACCTGTGGTGGGTGTTGTGCGTGGCGCTGGTCATGCAGGTGCTGTCAGCCTTTTCTGTGAGCGCAGCGCCAGAGCCCAAAGTTGTCCGGGTGGGTTGGTATGAGTCGGCATGGCATCGGACGGATCCGTTCGGACGCCGCTCAGGCTACGGCTACGAATATCAGCAGCGCGTGGCTACCTACACAGGATGGAAGTACGAATATGTGTACGGAAGCTGGTCGGAACTCTTGCAAAAGCTTATAGCCGGGGAGATCGATCTGCTCAGCGACGTGTCCTACACCAAGGAGCGGGCCGAGAAACTGCTCTATTCCTTTCATCCCATGGGTTCAGAGGACTATCACGTTTTCATTTCTCCCACCAACACGCAGATCCGTCCTGACGACTATTCAACCATGAACGGCAAGGTTGTGGGCGTGAACAAGAGCAGCATACAGGAGAAGCTTTACCGTGACTGGGCTGAGAAAAATGGTGTTCAGGCAACGGTGCGGGAGATGACGGAGAAGACGCCCGTGCTCTTTAACATGCTTGCCCACGGCGACATCGACATGCTGGTGACGCTGGACACTTATGGAAATTCTGCCAACGTGATTCCGGTAGTCAAGGTTGGGTTTGCCGAGTCTTATTTTGGCGTCAACAAGAATCGCCCGGATTTGAAGCGGGAGCTCGACGTAGCCATGAGCCGCATCCTGGAAAGCAGCCGGGATTTCAATCAGCAGCTCACGCAGAAATTCAACAGGTCAAGCGCGGTGAACAGCTTCCTCACGGCCGAAGAGCGGGATTGGGTTCAGAAGCATGGCGTGATCCGTATTGGCTATCAAGACAACTTCCTGCCATTTTGCAATAAGGACGAAGCCAGTCAGCAGCTGACAGGCGCTCTGAAGGATTATCTCGGCTTTGCGTCGCATGCCCTAAAGAATGCAACACTCAGTTTTGAGCCACGGGCCTATTCGGATGCCCGTGAGGCTCTGGCTGCATTGACTAGAGGGGAGGTTGACTGCGTATTCCCGATCAACCTCAGTCCGTTTGACGGAGAGAAGGCAGGGGTTCTGGTCTCCGATCCGCTGATCGATACGGAAATATATGCGGCTCTTCGGGCCGATGACCGCAAGGGAGTTTCTCTGAACCGGGAGATGGTGGTTGCTGTTCCCAGGTTCAATGCCGGTTATGAGACCTTCATCAAGGACAACTTCCCCAACTGGCAGGTTGTAACGTACGACAGAAATGAGGGGGCTTTCCATGCGGTGACTGGACACAACGCAGATTGCCTGCTGGTCAGCAGCTTCCGCGTGAACCGTGTCAACAAATATCTGAGAAAGCACAATTTCCAGTTGTTCACGACGAACAGGTCGATGGCCATGTCGTTCGCCGTGCGGCGGCAGGATACGAACCTGTATTCGATTATCAACAAGATCAACCATCTTGTGAGCAGACCTGCGCTCAATTCCTCGCTGATCAGCTACGGCGTGGATGACACTAAGCCCACGCTCATGGATTTTCTGCTGGAATACTGGTCCTATGTGGCGTTGATCCTCCTGCTGTTTATCGGTTTCTCCGTGCTGATGCAGAGGCGGAACACTTTGGTCAAGGCTGTGGCTGAGGAGCGCAGCAAGATCATTGCTGAAACCGAGCGTGATGATCTGACCAAGCTATACACATGGAAGTTCTTCCTGTTCTATGTCAATCAGCTGTATTCATCAAAGTCCCAGCAGCCGATGGATGCTGTGATTCTCAATGTAGACAGATTCCATTCCGTAAACGCTCTCCGCGGCCGTGAATTCGGAGATCGCGTCCTCAAGGAGCTGGCAGCAGAGATTAAACGGTTTGCAGATGAGACCCAGAGCAAGGCAAGCCGCTCAAGTGCCGATCGCTTCAACATCTACAGTCCGCATCGAGAGGATTGGCAGACTCAGCTCAATCGCTTCCAGACTTTCATGGACAAGCAGTTTCCCAACGCCAACATACACCTGCGCATGGGTGTGAAGCCCTGGCAGGAGGACATGCGTCCTGAAGTTCAGTTTGACTGCGCCCGCATCGCTTGCAACAAGTTGCGCGGAACATTCAGGGATGAGGTTGTCATTTTTGATACCGAAATGGGAGAGAAGGAGGACCGCGATCAGCGGCTGCTGAACGACTTGCCCAGAGCGCTGGAAAAGGGAGAGCTGGAGGTGTACTACCAGCCCAAGTACGACATCCATGACGAGAAGCCCAAGCTTTACAGCGCAGAAGCGCTTGTGCGCTGGCGGCATCCCGAGCTTGGGCTCATTCCGCCCTGCGACTTTATTCCTCTGTTTGAACAGACGGGGCAGGTCAGCGAGCTTGATGTTTATGTGTGGAAGGAGGCTGCGCGGCAAATTGCCACCTGGCGCGACCAGTACGGCGTGACTTTGCCTGTGTCCGTCAATCTTTCCCGAGTGGACGTGTTTGCTCCCGGGCTAATTGACACGCTCGATGAGATCGTGCGCCGCCACGAACTGAAGGCCTCGGATATGAGGCTGGAGGTGACGGAATCGGCCTATACGGATAACCCGGAGCAGCTCATTGAGGTTATCAAATTGTTGCGCAGCAAGGGCTATGAAGTTGAAATGGACGATTTCGGCTCTGGCTACTCCTCTCTCAACATGCTCTCCTCCATGCCGGTTGATGTGTTAAAGATGGACATTGCTTTCATCCGGAACATCGAACGCAATGAGAAGGATTTCAAGCTTGTGGAGCTGGTCGTGGATATTGCCCGAAACCTGAAGGTTCCTGTAATCGCCGAAGGTGTGGAGACGGCCGGGCAACTCAAGCTGCTGCGCAATGCAGGGTGCTTCCTGGTGCAGGGGTACTATTTCTCGCGTCCGCTGCCTGCAGCCGAATTCGAGCGCAAGGTCCTCAAGGGCCAGAGCGGAGAGGAGGCTTAGGGGCTTGTTGCTGCCGGTCGCGATTGCGCACGGCAGTCGGAGCCCAGCCGGAAGGCAATAAAAAAGCAGCCCGGGGCTGCTTTTTCATGAAATCTGGTGCGCGATACTGGGTTCGAACCAGTGACCCCCGCCGTGTGAAGGCGATGCTCTACCGCTGAGCTAACCGCGCGATGAGGCTCGCATTCTACACAGACTTCATCGGTTTTGGCAATACCTGACAGGAGAAAAATCGTCGAGAGGGAGAAATTGCGGTCAAACAAGCCATAATGGCAACCGACATGTCCATTGAGAAACAGAGACCATTGTGATCCAGACTCTCATTGCGCACCTGCTGCCCATTGCGTGCGTGTTTACAGCGGCTTTTCTTCAGGCAATCACCGGTTTCGGGCTCGTGATCATTGCCGCGCCGCTGCTGATGTTCTTCTACGATCCAAAACTTGTCGTGCTCATGATGGTGTTTCTGTCTCTGTGCTCGAACACCTGGCAGAGTATCTTTGTTTTCAGGCAGGCGCATCACCAGACCGTGTTCTGGATGATCGCAGGCGCCCTCTTCGGGCAGCCGCTGGGATTTTTCATCTATGACGCAATCACGCCGGACGGACTGAGGCTTTTCATCGGCGTGTTGCTGCTTGTTTCGCTCATTGCGATGCAGACATTCAAGGTCAAGTTTTCCATCACGCCGCGCAATTCGGCCGTCACGGGCGCCGCGTGCGGGCTGATGTCGATCACGACGGGCATGGGCGGTCCGCCGCTCATCATGTACACGGCCTACAGCGATTTCACGAGCAGCCAGATCCGCGCAACTTGCATTCTCTTTTTCTTCTTCAACAACATCGTTTCCATCAGCACGTACGTGGTGGGGGGCGCAGACATGGCAGGCGCGATCGAAGAGGCGGCCTGGCTGCTGCCGGGGATCGTGCTCGGAGTCGGGCTTGGCTCCTACGCCTTCCGGCATGTGTCGGCTCTGCTTTTCAAGCGGATCATCTTCGCGATGCTCCTCGGGATGTGCCTGTACATGATCTGGCAGGGACTCAGGCCCCTGATCGCCTGATTGTTGGCGCGAGTTTTGCCAAGAATGGGCAGCAATCAGGCAAAAAACGGCCGGGATTGCTGCCAGCTTCCTGTCATACTCCTGCCTGTGTTGTGATAAATCCTTGCGCAAGGCAATCGGGAGAAAACTCCATGAGTCAGACAATTTCGCGCCGCGCGCTGCTTGCTGCCGGAGTCGCTGTGCTTCCGCTACAGCATGCGATGGCCGGCGGACAGGGAGGACGAAAAATGACGGCAAATATTGAGAACGCGGATTTTGGCAGTCCAGCAGGGCTGTTTCCGGAGAATCCGGCGATGCGTGAGATTCAGAACAGGCTTGCGGCCGCTGCCAAGGGCAAGGCCGGGGCGATTTCTTCTCGAGAGCGCTGCATCGTGCTGGTGGCCGCCGGCGCAGGTACCGGTTGCGAAGCGGCTTTTTCCGCGAGGCGGCTGAAGGCGCTTTTTGCGAATTCCGATTTTTCGCCAGAAGATGCGCGCGAGTGCTTGTATCAGGCGACCGCCTACATCGGGGCAGGCAGGAGTGCGGGACTCTTTGCCGCATTTGAACGGGCCTTGCGCAAGGCTGGAATAAACTCTCCCGACCGCACGAAAGCCGAGCAGGGAGACCGCCGACGCAAGGGGAACGATTTGCAGATCGCCGGTTTCGGAGAGGGCATCCGCAACTTCTGGGAGAAGGGGCCGGCTGACACGGCGCCTGTGCGGGAGTTTCTCGCCGAGAACTGCTTTGGCGACTATTACGCACGGCCGGGGCTTACCTGGGCCGAGCGCGAACTCTTCACGTTCAGCCTGCTGGCGTCTCTGGGATTTGTGCCGCCGCAGCTTTTGGCCCACGCAAAAGCCAATCTTGCATGCGGCAACGGCCGCGACAAGCTGCTCGCAGCGATCTGGACCCTGCTGCCTTGGATCGGCTATCCGTCGACGCTCAACGCAATCGGCGCCGTTGACAAGGCCTGCGCGTAGTCTCCGCGGTCTGCCGCAGACTGCGCTCGGAAGAGCGGGGATCTTCGAAGTGACCTGCTAAACTCTGCCCCGAACTGAATCGCCTTGGAGCCGGGCGAGGGGTTGCCCTTGCCTACCTCCGGGGCAACTATTCGAAACTAGAGTTACGCAAAACATATGTCACTCTCTCAGATTCTGGCTCTTGAGGCCATTCTCGAAGGCGCCTATCGGCGCGAAGAGTATCCCGCAACCAGCTATCAGGCTGATCTGTGGTCCACCGGGCGGCCTCTGGAAGGCCTGGTCATTCTTGACGCAACCCCCGTCTACCGAAACACGCTTGCCAAGTACCGCGCACTTCTGATGGCGGGCGCCGAACTCGTTGTCGGCATCGGAGATGTCATGCCCTGCGACGAGAAGATCGTCGCCAAGCTCCGGGAGCTCGAGATCCCTGTCGTCAGGGCTGAGGATCCCAGACAGGAGGTCGACCTCATTCTGGACTGCGCGGGCATGTTTGCCGACTGGACTCCCCGGATCGGCTATGTGGAGCTCACGCGCTCTGGCGTTTACAAGTACGAGGGCAAGGAGAAGCCCGTTTATCTTGCCGATTCCGGCCGCATCAAGAAGATTGAAACGTGCCTGGGGACGGGCGAGAGCTATTACCGCTGCATGAGGCAGCTCGGATACGAGGATTGGAAGGGCAAGCGCCTCGTGATTTTCGGCAGCGGCAAGGTGGGCACGGGGCTTGTGATGTACGCGCGCCGCAACGGCGCCGTCGTGACCGTGGTGACTTCGCCCTCCCGGATGCCCGAGCATTTGCTTCCGCTTGTTGAGAAGGTCATTGACTATCATGATGGTCAGGCGACGGCCGATGCCGTCCAGGCGGCCGACGCCGTCGTGACGGCAACCGGCATTCCCGGAGCCGCCACATATGCCTGCTCGCCCGAGGTCTTCATCAATTGCCGTGCGGTTCTCGCCAACATGGGCGTCGAGGATGAGTACGGGGAGGGCGTGCCGGCAGAGCGCGTTCTGGAAGGCAAAAGGCCTCTCAACTTCATGCTTGAAGAACCCACGCAGATCCGCTACATCGATGCCACGATGGCGCTGCACAACGCCGGCGCGCTCTACCTCGCGGTTCACCCAGAAGCCAAGGGGCTTATCGTTCCCACGGAACACACTGAACACGATCTGCTGCACGTCACGCGGCGTGACGGTCTGATCAAGGAAGAAATGGACATGATTCCGTAGATCGGAGGTGTCAGCCCCTGGGCAAGAGAGCCGCTCTGAAAACGGGCGGCTTTTCCGAGATGACGGCAACACAATAAAGGAAAGACAATGAGCATTCTGATTCGAAATGTTCTGCTTGATGGCAAAAGGCGCAATGTCCACATCGAGGGGAACCGCTTTGCGAACCTTAATGCCGCGGACGATGCTGCGGCCGATGAAGTGATTGATGGCTCTGGCTTTGCCATACTCCCCGCTTTTTACAACACGCATTCGCATCTGGCGATGACGCTGCTGCGCGGGTACGCAGACGACATGGAGCTCTTTACCTGGCTCAACGATCACGTTTGGCCGTTTGAAGCGCAGATGCAGCCCGAGGACATCTATGCCGGAACGCGGCTTGCCGCGCTGGAAATGATCAAGTCTGGCACCGTGTTCGTCTGCGACATGTACTGGATGGAGCAGGAGGCAGCCAGGGCCATTGCCGAGATGGGAATCCGCGCGAGCGTCTGTACGCACGTGATCGGCTTTCATCCGAGAGAGGTGACGGAAGCAACCCTGCAGCGCGCAAGGCGCTGGAAGGATATCGACGGGCGCGTGACGCTCACGGTTGCCGCGCACGCGCCCTATACGTGCAGCGCGGAACTGATCCGAGAATGCCACGGGCTCGCAAGGGAGCTTGGGCGGCCCTTCTCGACCCATCTGGCGGAAACCCGGAAGGAATTTGACGACTGCGTTCGGGAGCATGGCATGAGCCCAGTGAAGTATCTGGACAGCCTCGGGGTTCTGGACCGGAACACGATCGCCGCGCATGTCGTGCATGTGACGGACGAGGACATCGCAATTCTTGCCGAGCGGGGCGTTGTGATTGCACACAATCCGGTGTCCAACATGAAGCTTGCCTCCGGCACCTTCCGGGGCGACGAGCTTGAGCGCGCCGGGTGTAGGGTGACGCTGGGGACGGATGGCGCCTGCTCGAACAACAATCTGTCCATGATCGAGGAGATGAAGGTGGCGGCGCTCCTTGCGAAGGTTTCCGGAGGCCCGGAAAAGGTCAAGGCTGCAGAGGTGCTCAGCTGGGCGACAAGAAACGGCGCCGAGGCCTTCGGTCTTGATGCCGGAGAAATCCGCACTGGGGCGCTTGCCGATGCCATTCTGGTCGATCTCGGAAACGAGCGCCTCGTTCCCAACCACAATCTTGTCAGCAACTGGGTCTACTCGGCCGATTCGAGCTGCGTGGACACGGTGATCTGTGATGGGCGCGTGGTCATGCGCGGACACCATGTTCCCGGTGAGGAGGAGATCATCTCCGAGGCGCATCGGAGCGCTGAGCGGATTCTGGCCAGGCTCGCGCAGGCGAAGGCGAAGGCGGCAGGCACACAGGCTGATTAGAATCCTTCCGAGGACAGCCGTCTTTTTGCGCTGGTTTCAATAGATTCGTGAGAAGAGGATCGCATCATGGCTCGACGTTACTTTGGTACTGACGGTGTGCGCGGTGAAGTGGGTGTTTCGCCCATCACGCCGGAATTTGGCCTGCTGCTTGGACAGGCCGCAGGCAGAATCTTCAAGAGGAATGCCGGCAAGACCGGGCGCGTCACGGTGCTGATCGGCAAGGACACGCGGGTTTCGGGCTACATGCTGGAAGCCGCGCTGCAGACGGGGTTCACCTCTGCCGGTGTCGATGTGATCGTGAGCGGCCCGATTCCGACCCCGGCGGTGGCGTACCTCACGCGCGCCCTGAGACTGGATGCCGGCGTCGTGATCAGTGCAAGCCACAATCCCTACCATGACAATGGCATCAAGTTCTTCTCGGCCGAGGGCACGAAGCTGCCCGACGCGGTCGAGGAGGCGATTGAAGATGAGATCGCCCGCGGCTATGCATGCGTCTCGAGCGACGAGCTGGGGCGCGCGCATCGCCTCGATGATGCAATCGGCCGCTATGTCGAGTTCTGCAAGAGCACGTTTCCGTTCGGCCTGAATCTGAAAGGCATGAAGCTTTATCTGGACTGCGCGAACGGCGCCAGCTACCGCGTCGCCCCGTGCGTGTTCCATGAGCTTGGAGCCGAAGTGCATGTTGCCGGCAATGAGCCCAACGGCTTCAACATCAATCGCGGGGTGGGCGCCACGCACACCGAGGATCTCGCAGACAGAACCCGGGCTGCCGGGTGCGAACTCGGACTTGCCTTTGACGGGGATGCCGACCGGCTCATCATGGCCGACAGCTCAGGGCGCGTCTACAACGGCGACGAACTGCTCTACGTTATGGTGTGCGACAGGGCCAGGCAGGGCACCGTCAAGGGCGTCGTCGGCACGCTCATGACGAACTTTGCGCTCGAAAAGCGCTTCAGCCAGATGGGCATCGGTTTTGTGCGCGCCAAGGTCGGCGACCGCTACGTGATGGAGGAGCTCACTGCCCGCGGCTGGCTCTACGGGGGCGAGTCGTCGGGGCACATCATTGCGCTTGACCGTCAGACAACGGGCGACGGCATCGTGAGCGCGCTTCAGATTCTGGCGGCGGTCCGCGCAAGCGGCAAGAGCCTTGCCGAACTGACTGCCGACATTACGCTCATGCCGCAGGCGCTTGTGAACAAGCGCATCCCGAAGGGCTACGACTGGAAGAGCAACGAGGCCTTCATGGCTGCAGTGAAGAAGTCCGAACTCGAGGTCGAGGGCCGGGGGCGCGTTCTGATCCGGCCCTCCGGCACCGAGCCGCTGCTGCGCATCATGGTCGAGTGTTCGGATCCGGAGCTCGCGAGCGACCTCGCGCACCGGATGGCTGACGCGCTTTCCGTGTAGTTGCCCGGCATGGAAAAGTCAGCGGGGAAGGCGTGTCCGTTGTAAAATCCGCCCTCACGCTATACATTTTTGCGGGTTTGCGGCCTGGCAGCGATGGCAGGCCGCGAGCCTTTTTTGCGTTGTCCGGCTGTCCATAGCGGCGGCCGCTCGCCAGAACAAGAAAATTATGAGACCCGATACCTACATGACAGCCGCCGAGATCCGCGCGGCCTATCTGAAGTTCTTCCAAAGCAAGGGCCACACGCTCGTCAAGTCGAGCCCCGTGGTTCCTCACGATGACCCGACGCTGCTCTTTACGAACGCAGGCATGAACCAGTTCAAGGCAAACTTCCTTGGCCTGGACCGTTCGCTGAACCGGGCAACGACCTCGCAGAAGTGCATTCGCGCGGGCGGCAAGCACAATGACCTCGACAATGTCGGCTACACGGCCCGCCATCACACGTTCTTCGAGATGCTCGGGAACTTCAGCTTCGGCGACTACTTCAAGCGCGAGGCCATCGGCTGGGCCTGGGAACTCCTCACGACGGTCTACCACCTGCCGCCCGAGCGGCTCTGGGTGACCGTGTACCAGGAGGACGACGAGGCCTACGACATCTGGAACAAGGAGATCGGCGTGCCCGCCGAGCGCATCGTGCGCATCGGCGACAACAAGGGTGCGCGCTACATGTCCGACAACTTCTGGATGATGGGCGACACGGGCCCCTGCGGTCCGTGCTCGGAAATCTTCTATGACCGCGGCCCGTCCGTCCAGGGCGGCCCTCCGGGGAGCCCCGATGAGGACGGCGACCGGTACATGGAGATCTGGAACCTCGTCTTCACGCAGTTCAACCGTGATGCGAGCGGCAAGATGAACAGGCTTCCCCGGCCGAACATTGACACGGGCATGGGGCTTGAGCGCCTTGCCTCCGTCCTGCAGGGGGTGCCGACGAACTATGACATCGACCTCTTCCAGAACCTCATGGCCGCAGCCAAGAGCGCGGTCGAGCAGGCGGGTGCCGTGGACGTCGATCCCCAGTCCCCGTCCCTCAAAGTGATTGCCGACCATATCCGCTCGTGCTCCTTTGCCATTGCCGACGGCGTCGTGCCGGGTAATGAAGGCCGCGCCTACGTGCTGCGCCGCATCTGCCGCCGCGCAATTCGCCATGGCTACAAGCTCGGAGCCCGCGGAACGTTCTTCTATAAGCTCGTCGAGCCGCTCGCCAAGGAAATGGGCGACATCTATCCGGAAATCACCAACAGCCGGATCAGTGAAGTGCTGCGCGCCGAAGAGGAGCGGTTCCTTCAGACCCTTGCAAACGGCATGGAGATTCTCGACGCGGCGATCGCCAAGACCGAGGGAGGCGTGCTCGACGGCCGCCTCGCCTTCAAGCTGCATGACACGTACGGCTTCCCCGTGGATCTCACCGGGGATGTCTGCCGCGAGCGAGGGCTCACGGTTGACACGGCTGCCTTTGATGAGGCGATGCGAGAACAGCGCGAAAAGGCGCGTGCAGCCGGAAAGTTCAAAATTGCCGCCGGCGTTGTGTACAACGGCGAAAACAACGAGTTCGTCGGATACGAAGCTCAGAAGGTTGAAGGGGCCAAGGTGCTGGCGTTGTACCGCGACGGCACGGCCGTGGAGAGCGCCGCCGCCGGCGAAGACGTGGTCGTCGTGCTTGACATGACGCCGTTCTATGCGGAGATGGGCGGTCAGGTGGGCGACACCGGCGTTCTTGAAAACAGCACGACGCTGCTGCAGGTGAACGACACCTTCAAGATCAAGGCCAGTGTTTTCGGCCACTCCGCCCACATCAAGGAAGGCACGATTGCGCTCGGCGATGTTCTCAATGCTGAGATTGACACCTCTCGCAGGGCTGCCATTGAGCGAAACCACTCCGTCACCCACATCATGCACAAGGCTCTGCGCGAAGTGCTGGGCGCGCATGTGGCGCAGCGCGGCAGCCTTGTGAACGAGGAGGTGACGCGCTTTGACTTCACGCACGACCGGCCGATGAGCGAAGAACAGATCGCCGAGGTCGAGCGCATCGTGAACGCGGAAATCCTTGCCAATACCGAGACCCTCTGCCGGGATCTGCCGATCGAAGAAGCCAAGAAGACGGGCGCCGTGATGCTGTTTGGCGAGAAGTACGGCACGCACGTGCGCGTGATGACGATCGGCACGTCGGTCGAGTTCTGCGGCGGCACGCACGTCAAGCGCACTGGCGAGATCGGTGCCTTCAAGATTCTGGGCGAAGCTGGCATCAGTGCCGGCGTGCGCCGTCTTGAGGCTGTCACGGGCATGAACGCCGTGCGTCTCATGCAGAAGAATGCCGGTTTGCTTGCACAGGCGGCGGCACGCTTCAAGACGCCTGCTGAAGAGCTGCCCAGCAAGATCGATCATCTGCTCGGTCAGGTCAAAGATCTTGAGAAGGCGCTTGAGCAGGCCAAGGCCAAGCTTGCCGCCATGCAGGGCGCGGACATCGTGAACCGGGCCGAGGACATCGCCGGCGTCAAGGTGCTGCTTGCCACGCTCGAAGGCGTGGACGTGAAGACGCTGCGCCAGACGATGGATGACCTCAAGGCCCGCTTTGGCTCCGCGGTGATCGTGCTTGCCGTGACGGGCGGCGCGAAGATCCAGCTTTGCGCCGGCGTCACGAAGGATCTGATCGGCCGCGTGAAGGCGGGCGAGCTCGTGAACTTCGTGGCTCAGCAGGCCGGCGGCAAGGGGGGCGGCAAGCCCGACATGGCCATGGCTGGCGCAACCGATGCCCAGGCGCTGCCCGGGGCGATGAAGAGCGCCAGAGAGTGGATTGCCGGCAAGCTTGCCTAAAACGGTGATTCGCTCATGGAAGTCCTAGATTTGACGGGAATGGTCTGCCCGATGCCTGTTTTGAGAACAAAGCGGGCGCTGGGCAGGCTCGCCCCTGGTGAAGAGCTTGTCGTGCGCACAGACGACCCGCATGCCGTTGAGGATCTCGCTGTGTTTGCGAAACAATCCGGACACGCACTGATCAGCCAGCAGCCCGATGACGAGAAGCCTGGCTCCGTCCTGCATACGCTTCGCGTGCGGGGTGAAAAGGCTGTTTAATTTTTGCAGGACCCGATGGTCAGCAGGCCGCGCCTTGCCGGTTTGCTGACCTTGTTGTTTTTACAAATATAAAAATCGGCAGATTCTGCCGGAAAAGAGGCGGCTCAAGTCGTCCGCGAGAAGTACAAATGAAGGATTTCAAGCAATTTCTGGCGCTAGGGCTCACACTGTTTGCCCTGCTGTTTGGCGCCGGCAATCTGATTTTCCCCGCAACCATCGGCCAGAGTTCGGGCGTCAATGTCTGGTGGGCCGTTCTGGGGTTCTGCGTGACGGGGGTAGGCCTGCCGCTGCTCTCGGTGGCCGCGCTTGGATACTCCGGATGCGTCGATTTGCAGCAGGCCGGATCCCGGGTACACCCCTGGTATGGCATTTTTTATTCAGTCGTATCGTACTGCGCAATCGGCCCCTGCTTCGGAGCGCCGAGAACCGGCACGGTATCCTTTGAAATTGCGGTGCGGCCGTTCATCGATGCGGCAAGCGTCGACTGGGCGATGCCGCTTTTCCTGCTGGTGTTCTTCGGCATTGCATACTGGCTCTCGGCAAGTCCCAAGAAAATCGTGGACCGCGTGGGCAAAATCCTTGCCCCGGCGCTGCTGCTTGTGATTGTTCTTCTGATCGTGCGTTCGCATCTGCCGCCGCTCGGTGTGCCGCAGGCGCCCGATGCAAATTACGCGAGTGCAGGCAAAGCGGTCTTGCAAGGGGTGCTTGAAGGCTATAACACGCTCGACGCGATTGCCGCGTTCATCTTTGCAACGCTCATCATCAATTTTGTGCGCGAGGCGGGCGTGACAGAGCGCGGCGCCATTACCGCTGCCGTGATCAAGTCAGGGCTCATCGCTGTCGCCGCGCTGGCTGCGGTTTACCTCTTCATCGCCAAGATCGGAGCGGAGTCCGTGCCGGTCCTCGGTCGTCTGGATACGGGGGCCGCCGTGCTTTCAGGCGCCTCGGAGGCGCTTTTCGGAAGCGTCGGCGCCGTGATTCTCGGCGTGATCGTGCTGCTGGCATGCCTCTCGACGGTGATTGGGCTGATCACATGCTGCGCCGCGTATTTCTGGCGTCTGCTCGGAGTTCTGAGCTACCAGGCCTGGTGCGCGGTTTTTGCCGTGAGTTCCTTTCTTGTCGGACTGTTCGGACTGAAGACCATCATTGTGGCGACGGTGCCGGTTCTGATGTTCGTCTATCCCCTCATCATTTCGCTCATTCTTTTGATCTTCCTTGACAAGACGTTCGGCGGCCGTCAGTGTGTCTATGCTTGGACGACTGCCGCCACGTTCATCATGGCGCTGGTCGACGGACTCAGGACCGCAGGCTGGCTTCCGGAGGGGCTCCAGAGCGTGCTTGCCGACTGGGTGCCGCTTTATTCGATCGGGTTGGGCTGGCTGCCCTTTGCCGCGGCAGGATTCTGCGCAGGGCTTGTCTGGAAGAAGTGCTTCCCGGAGCGAGTTTCCTAAAGTTGGCTCGTGGCCGGGAGGCTGTTGAGGCAAAAGGGAATTTTCTTGGAAAAAAGGGAGCCCGCGGGCTCCCTTTTGCTGCGCGTGCACAAGACAGCGCAAGCGCTTACTTGTGGCTGATTCTTTTCACGAGGTAATCGCCTGAGCTCTGGATCAGCTGAACAAATGCGATGAGAATGATGACGACGGCGGTCATCACGTCGGGCATGAAGCGCTGGTAGCCGTAGCGGATGCCCATGTCGCCGAGTCCGCCGCCACCAATGGCGCCGGCCATGGCGGAGGCGCCAACAAGGGACACGACGGCGACCGTGAGCCCAGCAACGATTCCCGGCATGGCTTCGGGCAGCAGGATCTTGAGGATGATCTGCATGTCCGTGGCTCCCATTGCCTGCGCAGCCTCAACGAGTCCCTTGTCCACTTCGCGCAGGCTGGTTTCCACCAGGCGGGCGATAAAGGGGGTGGCCGCTAGCGTGAGCGGCACGATGGCAGCCTCGGTTCCGATCGAGGTGCCGACAATCAGGCGCGTGAGCGGAATGATCGCCACGAGCAGAATGATGAAGGGCGTCGAGCGGATGGCGTTCACAAGGATGGCGGTCACGCGGTTGAGCAGGGTCATGGGACGGACGCCGCCGGGCGCCGTGACATGCAGCAAAATGCCGAGCGGAATTCCGAAAAGTCCGCCCAGAGCTGCGGAGATGCCGACCATGATGAGGGTTTCGAGGAACGAATCCCAGAGCAGATAGAGCAGATCAGAGGACATACTTTGTCACCTCCTCATATGTGACCTTGCGCTCGCTCAGGAAGTCGAGAGCCTTGGCATACAGGTCGCTCTTGCAGGAAATCAGCACGGTGAGCGTGCCGAAGTTCTCGCCCTGGACCTCGTCGATCTGACCGGCCAGGATGTTGAAATCAACGCCGAAGCGGCGCGAGCATTCGGAGATGATGGGCGTGGTTGCTTCGCTCCCGACGAACGTAAGGCGAAGAATGTGCACGGGTTCAGTGTAACCGGCTGCAGCCACTTGATCGCGCACGCGCTTGGCGGCCGAGGGCGAAAGCGACTGCGCCATGATGTTGCCGATCATGGCCATTGTTGTTTCATGCTTGGGCCGGCGGAATACATCAATGACGCGCCCCTGTTCCACGACAACGCCTCGGTCCATGACGGCCACGCGCTCGCAGATCTGCTTGACCACGTCCATCTGGTGCGTGATCATCACGATGGTGAGTCCGAGCTCACGGTTGATCTTTTTCAGAAGCTCAAGCGTTGCGACCGTGGTTTCCGGGTCAAGGGCGCTTGTTGCTTCATCCGAGAGCAGCACCTTGGGAGCCATGGCAAGTGCGCGGGCAATGCCAACGCGTTGCTTCTGGCCGCCGGAGAGCTGCGCAGGGTACTTGTCGCGATGCTCGCGCAGGCCCACAAGGTCAAGAAGCGGCTCGACCTTGGCCCGGATTTCCTGCTTGGCAATGCCGGCAAACTCAAGCGGCAGCGCAACGTTGTCGTAAACGGTGCGCGAGGAGAGGATGTTGAAGTGCTGGAAAATCATCCCGATGCCCCGGCGCGTCTCGCGCAGCTCGCTGTCGGAGAGCTGGTTGAGACACTTGCCGTTAACGGTCACGGTGCCTTCGCTCGGGCGGTTCAGGAAGTTGATGCAGCGCACGAGGGTTGATTTGCCCGCGCCGGAGCGGCCGATGATGCCGAAGATCTCTCCGTCATTGATGGTGAGGGAGACATCCTTCAGAGCCAGGAACTCGCTGCCGTCGGGCATCGTGTAGCGCTGCGTGATGTGTTGAAGTTCAATCATGTGTAGATAAATCGCAAGCCGCCCGGCAGGAAATGCTCCCGGACGGCCAGGTGATGAAAATGCAGCCTCATTCTAGGGCAAGGGGGCTGCTGTCAGATGAAAAAATCGCAAGTCCTTGGAGTATTACCCGAATTCCTAGGCTTTTTGCTCATCGGCGGGCGCCGGAGGAGTGTGCACTCGGGTCCAGACCGAGCCCGTCTTGCACTTCTTGTCGATCATGGCGATGAACTTTTCGTGTTCGGCCATTTCGTCGGCGGGGCACGTTGCCGCAATAAGCTGCTCGGGGTGCGGCAGCGGCGGCACCGAGTCGGCCTGCTCGTCAAATCGGTCGCCGATCAGCGTGCCCTGGGTGCGGGTCATTGCAAGATAGACCTCGGCAAGCAGTTCCGAGTCGATAAGCGCCCCGTGCAGCGTGCGGGCCGACTTGTCGATTTCGTAGCGTGAGCACAGGGCGTCGAGGTCGTTGCGCATGCCGGGGAAGATTTTCCTTGCCATCACAAGGGTGTCCGTGATCTGCGGACAGTACTCCCGAAGCGGCTTTTTCCCTGCCTTCTTCAGCTCCATGTCGAGGAACGCCACGTCGAACTCGGCATTGTGAATGACGAGTTCGGCGCCTTGCACGAATTCGATGAACGCATCGGCGATCTCGGAAAAGAGCGGCTTGTCGGCAAGCATCTCGTTGGTGATGCCGGTCACCTTGTCGCGCACCTCGTCGGGAATTTCCCGCTCGGGGTTCACGTACTGCTGGTATTGGTGCGAAGGCTCGTCGGTGATGCGCCTTCCGGTGATGTCCACACAGGCGACTTCGACGATCCGGTCGCCGTTGTTCGGGTCAAGCCCGGTGGTTTCGGTATCCAGACAAATCAAACGCATGGGAATCCTCTTCACTGCTGGCCGGTCTGCGCCTTGAGCACGCCTTCATTGGCCAACTCGTCAGCTCGCTCGTTGCCAGGGTCGCCCGCGTGGCCCTTGACCCAAACCCATTCGATCTGAGCCTTTGCCTTGTAGTCCGTGACAAGCTGATCGAGCTTCTGCCAGAGCTCAACGTTTTTCACGGGGCTGCCTCCCGCGGTTTTCCAGCCCTTCTTTTTCCAGCCGTAGATCCAGCCCGTAATGCCGTCGCGCACGTACGAGCTGTCCAGGTGAAGCCGGACGGGACAGGGGCGGCGGATGGCTTCGAGCGCCCGGATGACGGCGGTGAGCTCCATCTGATTGTTGGTTGTCAGGGGCAGGCCCCCGCACATTTCCTTGCGGTGCGCCCCGTAAATCATGAGCACGCCCCAGCCTCCGGGGCCGGGATTGCCCTTGCAGGCGCCGTCAGTCCAAATTTCGAGTGTGGTCATACTTTTTCTTTCGAGATTGATTGCCGGTGGGCGAGGGCCCGCTTGCCCGAGCGCGCTGCATTTGATCCGAAGGCCGCCTTGCCGACAAGCGTCATGCCGGCCGTGCGTTTTCTCGCAATGAGGACGGCCATGTTCCCGAGCGTCGGCCACCAGCGGTCTCCGGCCTTGTCGAGCCAGGTTGGCCTCAGCGAGTTCACCGGGCGCGGCTCTTCCGGCCTGGCGTCCGGATTGACCGTGTAGACGCCAAAGCGCCCGCCCTCGATCACAAGAGAGCTGGCGGCGATCAGCGATTTTGCTTCACCGACGCTCACCAGAGATGAAGGCGAGGGCAGCACGGAGGAGCCTCTCAAAAGACGCCTTCTCATGCTCCAGGGGCCGGCAGCATTCAGAAATGAAGCAATGAGAATGCCGTTCGGGGCGAGGATGCGCTCGATTTCTGCAAGACAAGCCGCCTTGTCCGAACAGCTGTCCAGGCCATGAGGCCAGACAATCAGGTCGGAGCACTCGGCCGCGAGCGGAATGGCTTCGGGGTGAGCAATCACGGGGACGCGGATATCGCTCTCACGGCTTGCCGGCACATCCTCGGAAACCAGAATCTGGTGGGCGATCGCGCAGCCCGTCAGGGCGTTGATCGCCGGGCAGCCGATTTGCACGGCCCGCACTCCGCTCATGGTCCGGCTGATTGCGCTGAAGGCGGCAATCTCCCACTCGGCGCAGGTTCGGCCTGCGTCGGAGGAGAAGAAATCGATCCAGGTAAGCGCCCTAGACATGTGGCCCCAGAGGCTAGCGCGGGAACCCGCCCATGCCCGGAGGCATGCCGCCGCCCATGCCGCCCATACCGCCCAGGGCGCGCATCATGCGTCCCAGTCCGCCCTTTTTCATCTTTTTCATCATGTCGCGCGTCTGCTCGAACTGCTTGAGCAGGCGGTTGACTTCCTGCACCGAGACGCCCGCGCCGGCTGCGATGCGCCGCTTGCGGCTCGCCTTGATGAGGTCGGGGTTGCGCCTTTCCTTGGGGGTCATCGAATTGATGATGCCTTCGGTGCGGCGCACCATGCGGTTCGCGTCCTCATCCTTGATCTTGCTTGCCGCTTCCTGGAACTGGCTGGGAAGCTTGTCCAGCAGTCCGGAGATGCCGCCCATGTTGCGCATCTGGCTGATCTGGTCCCGGAAATCCTCAAGGTCGAACTTGCCGTCCTTTTTGATCTTTTCGGCAAGCTTCTGCGCCTTTTTGATGTCAACGGCCTTCTGAACGTCCTTGACCAGGGCAACGATGTCGCCCATGCCGAGGATGCGGCTAGCCATGCGGTCAGGGGAGAAGGCTTCAAAGCCGTCCAGTTTTTCACCCATGCCGACGTACTTGATGGGCTTTCCGGTAACCATCCTGACGGACAGGGCGGCGCCGCCGCGGCTGTCGCCGTCGAGTTTGGTCAGGATGACGCCGGTGAGCGAAAGTCTCTCGTCAAAAGCCTTGGCGGTGTTGACGGCGTCCTGGCCGAGCATCGCATCAATGACGAACAGGGTTTCTGCCGGGCTGAGGAAGTCCGAGAGGTTCTTCACCTCCTGCATCATGGCTTCGTCGATGGCCAGGCGGCCTGCCGTGTCAACGATCAGCACGTCAAAGAAGCGCTTCTTGGCGTAGTCAACGGCGCTTGCGGCGATGTCAAGCGGCTTCTGATCCGTGGAGCTGGGAAAGAATTCGGCGCCGGCCTGCGCGCTCACCGTCTTGAGCTGTTCAATGGCAGCCGGGCGGTACACGTCGGTCGAGACGGTGAGAACCTTTTTTTTCTTTTCCTCCACCAGAAGCTTTGCGAGCTTGCCGACGGTCGTCGTCTTGCCTGCGCCCTGCAGGCCGGCAAGCAGGATGATGGCGGGGGGCTGAACGGCAAAATTGATTTCGCGCTCTTTGGGCGGTACGTCGCCGCCGATGATGCGCGTGAGTTCTCGCTCGACGACGCCGACCAGAGCCTGCCCAGGATTGAGATTGCCGACAACCTCTTCGCCGAGCGCCTTCTGCTTGATTGACGAGACAAGATCGCGCACGACGGGCAGGGCCACGTCGGCTTCCAGAAGCGCAAGGCGTACCTCGCGCAGCATCTCACGGGTATTTTCTTCAGTCAGGCGCGCCTGGCCGCGCATGGTTTTGACAATGCGCGCAAGACGCGAACTCAGGTTGTCCAGCATAATGTGTCGTGTGTTCAGTGAAGTACGGTCAAAATGTCCGCTGCATGAAATCCGTACGGCGCAATTGAGAACTACAATCGTAACCGCATACGTTGCAAGGATCTCCTCGGGGGCAGGGCCTGTCGGCGATGCCCTCGGGCGGGGCTTTCAAAATACCCTGCATTTTAATGATGGAAGCACCCGGAATGGAGCACAGAGCCGGCCGGGGAAGGAAGTGGCATGTCAGTCTCAGTAGTCAGCAATATTTTTCTCGCATTGTCAGCCGTGTGCTACCTCGTGAGCGGAATCCTGATCATTCGCCGCCTGAGTGCTCCTCAGGCGGGGGGTGCGCTGCCGCTCAGGCTGATCACCTTTGTGGCCTTTGCGATCCAGGGAGTCGGACTGGCGATGCTGTTCGGCAACGATCAGCCAGCGCAGTTCGGCTGGGCGCTTGCCCTGTCCATCACGGTGTTCCTGTCGGTAGCGGTGTTTCTTGTTGAAAGCTTCATGAGGAAGATCTCCGGGCTCATGGGCGTGTTCCTGCTTCTTGCCGCCGCATTCTCGGCGATGCCCGTGATTTTTCCCGGACACACGGCGGATGCCGCCATCTGGACGCCTGTTTTTCGCCTGCACCTGCTGCTCGCATTCTGCGCCTCGGGGTTCATTCTGATTGCCGTCGTTCAGGCAGTGCTTCTGGTGTTGGTCGAGCGCCAGCTCAAGAATCCCCTTGCGGCATCCCGGAACACCGGGCTGATTGCCAGCATGCCTGACCTCCTTGCGATGGAACGCATCCTTTACCGGATCGTCTGCCTGGGGTTCCTGTGTCTCACGGTGCTCGTTGTTCTTGCGATTGTGCTCAATTATCAGCAGCACGGGACCTTGCTTGTCGTCTCTCATCGCTTCCTCATGACGCTTGTGAGCTGGGCGGTGTTTGCCGTTCTCATGTACGGCCGGTACATGCGCGGCTGGCGTGGCCGCAAGGCGCTCACCTGGTTCTGGATCGGCTCCGGGGCGCTTGCCGTGGCGGGCTTTGTCTATGCCGTGCTACGTGCGGCGATGCTCTAAGCGCATGCGGGAGAAGTCATGGGACGAATATTCTTTTTCATCGCGCTTGCAGCGCTGATCTATCTCGGGATCGTTCTTGCCAGGCGCCGCCGCATGCAGAATGTCGCACGGCGCACGAGGCGCGAGCAGACCGACGGACAGGCGCTGCCCATGATCCGCTGTCCGGTCTGCGGAACGCACTTCCCGGCTGACGAGGCGGTCATGGGCAAGGGCGTGCGGTATTGCTCGGAAAAGTGCCGGGACAAGGTCCGGGCCGGCATGGAAGGATAGAGATGACGTTCAGCATTGATCAGAACGGGTGGCTTGCCCCTGCCCCTGGCGTTGTGCTTCACCCGGAGTGTTCGCACTGGGACGAGCGGGAAGGCGACGGACGGATCGATCTGGTGATCCTTCATAACATTACGGTGCCGGCTTACGAAACGAGGACGGGGATGGTTGAAGCGCTTTTCCTTGGGAAGCTGCGCACCTGCGGGGATCCGTTCCTGGATCCTCTGGCCGGAATCCGCGTCTCCAGCCACTTTTTCATTTCCCGTGACGGTGCCGTGCACCAGTTCGTGAGCACGCTCAAGCGCGCCTGGCACGCAGGCGTGAGTTCGTTTATGGGCAGAACGCGGTGCAATGATTTCTCGATCGGCATTGAAATCGAAGGGACGGATTTCTCGCCCTTTGAAGAGCGGCAGTACAGGGCGCTTGAGGAAGTGCTTTCGGCCGTGCATGAGCGTCATGCTCCGCGTTTTGTTGCCGCGCACAGCGATGTTGCGCCAGGCAGAAAGACGGATCCCGGTCCGTATTTTGACTGGGTTCGGCTATACCGGGCCCGCCGCGCCTTCGGCTCGCCCGAGTTCCCCGGGGCTGCGGCCGCCATGCAGCTTTCGGCCCGGCGCGCTGCTGCCGGCATCTTGGCCTAGTAGAATAGGCCGCTAATTTTTTCTGCGAGTGTTGAGATGAGTCTTCTTTTCCAGCTGATTTCCATGGTGACCGCCGTTTTGGGATGCCTTTTGATCCTTCGCGCCTACCTTTGGTCGCTGGCCATCAGTCCCAGGGATCCGCTGGTCGCTTTTGCATGGAAATTCACCGATTGGCTGGTTCGTCCGATTGCGAGCGCAATCAAGCCGCGCGGCGTGTGGGATCTGCCGACGATCGCCGCCGCTTTGATCATTGCGGTTGTTCAGACTCTGATCATGAAGGAGATGACCGGATTTCCTGTGACAGCGGCTGGTTTTGTCATTGCGCCCGCAGCGCTTGTGCTGCGTTGGGCGATTGAACTCGTGAGCTGGGGCGTCATCATCTACTGCGTCATGAGTTTCATGGCGCGTTCCCGGTACTCCCCGTTCTTTGCTCTGCTGCACACGCTGTGCAATCCTTTTCTCAGCCCCATCCGCCGGTTCATTCCGTCAATCAAGGGATTTGATCTTTCGCCGATCGTTCTCTTCATTCTTCTCAATGTCGCCTTGCACTTCATCATTCCGCTCAGTCACGGCATGGTGATGTTCTAGCTGCGGGCGGCAGTTCCGGGGTGGATATAACTATACGGTTCCGTATCCGCTGTTTCTGCCGGACTCAGTATTCGTCATGGTGGGCGGCGTCTATGGCGCTCCGCCTCTCAAGGGAAGGCGATTCTGTGTCCCCCGGAATTCGGCAGCCTCTCATGCCCTTCGCTCGGGCTTGCTGACCCATGAGTCCTTCAAGCTGTTTCCCGAACGTTCCAGTCTCGCTGTGGCGCTTTGGCGGAGCGCATGGGGGCAGGTCTATTGCTGAATCGGCCCGCAAAAGAAATTTTGATATCAATCGAAATGCCTTAAAACCGCAAATTACAGTTTGCTAAATTGCGTTAGCCAAGGGCGCAGGAAACATCACGGCGCCAAGGCGAAAACAGGACGCAGGCACGGGCACGCGAGCAGAATTTGTTCGCAAGCGCGCATGAATTGATTAGTTGAGCGCCTTCAGAATAGGAAGAAAAAATTAATCTGATCGGAAGCGAAGGGATGCCCCTCTGGCCTGTCAGCGGAAAAGCCTCATGCGGTGACCGGAACGACCTGTGCCATTTCCGTTGAGACCGCCTGGATGGAGGAATCTGTGAATTTGCGTATTTAGTATTAATACAAGCGCATAAAATTCTCATGATGCAAATTCTGATTCGGAAAATTGCATGAATCACTGTGAGGATAAAACGGTCTCGTCGGTTGCAATACGATTCTCTGGGGCTGTATGAAGGGGAAATGAAGCCTTTTAGGGGGCCTGACTGTCCTCCCCTTCCGTATGTCTGATGATGAAGGAAAGGCTTTAGATTAAGTACTGTGAAATTTATCGAAAGTCTGTTCGGGCGGAAATCCCCGCCGGTCATCACAATGCGGAAGGCTCGTGCGATGCCGCGGCTCGTCAGAGATTGACGCTCTGCCCGTAGGCCGACTCAAATCGGGCCCGGATCTGCGCTTGGGTCGCGCTGTAGTTCTGGGCTCCCTGGTTCTCAACATTGAAGGACGCCATGACGGACCCCAGCCGCAGGGTAGTTTCCCAGTCGAATTTGCGCGACATGCCGTAAAGAATGCCGCCGCGGAAAGCGTCTCCGGCGCCAACCGGATCGACGGCATGGACGCGTACGGCAGGAACCATTAGCTCCCCGGCTGGGGTGTAAACGGTGCTGCCGCGCTCACCGTCAGTCACGACGAGCGACTTGCCCATGGCAGTGATGTCTGCAGTTTTATAACGCGTCTTCTGAGTGATCAGCTCCATCTCGTAGCGGCTTGCCGCGATGCAGGAGGCAGCTTCGATGAATCGGCGAATCTCCTCTCCGTCAAACTGGCTCGCGGACTGTCCGATGTCGTAGATGAAGGGGATGTGCCTTGCTGTCAGCTGACGGCGGCGTTCGACCATGGCACTGAGCCCATCGGGACCGAGCAGGGCGAGTTCGATGGGCCGGTTGTCCGGGAAAGACGCCTTCTGCGCCTGTTCCATCGCGCCCTGGCTGAATGCGGCTATCTGGGAGCCCGTCTGGTCCGTGATGACAAAACTCTGGGCGCTGAAAGTTGAGTCAAGCCTGCAGATGGAGGTTTCAATGCCCAGATCATCAAACCTTTTCAGGTAGTCGCCTCCATCCTTGCCCAGGGCTCCGATGACAATGGGCGATCCGCCCAGCATCTTGAGCGAGTAGGCAATGTTGGCAGCACAGCCCCCGTAATTCTTGACCATCGAGGAAACCAGGAAGGTCAGGTTGATGTGATCAAGGCTCTCGGCAATGATGTGCTCGCCAAACCTCCCCGGAAAGGAAAGGATGTTGTCATAGGCGATGGAGCCACTGATCAGTACGGACATGCTCGTCGTCCAGGGGATGGGCTACTCGGCGCTTTCCGCCTTTGGCGTCGCCTTGATGGCGGGCGGCGCATATGTGGGCGCCACGAAGCTTCTGGTAGGGGCGACGCTAGAGGAAAGCGAGAAGCGGATTGTCAGAGTCTTGCCACCCGGTAAGGAGGCTGGCCCATTATTCTGGTTTGCTGCACGCTCCGTGTACTGATCGGGCGTGATTGTGCTTTCCAGGAGTTTTTCCCCGGAGGCGTCGAGGAACTGCACGCGCAGATTCGGCAGTTTCTGCGTAAGGGATGAAGTGTTCGTGAGCGAAGCTTCCAGAAGATACTGGTGCTCGGCATCCATTGCGCGAATGGTGTTTTTTGTCACGGCAAACGCATCGAAATCATCAAAGACATAGCCGGGGCAGGGCACGGTGCGGCACACGCGCGAGAAAAGCTGATCGCTGACAGGGTATTTTTTGATGATCTTCTGGTTGAGAATCACGGCGCCGATTGCGACGGACAGAACAACAAGAAGAAGAATCAGCGGCACGGAAAAACTGGAAGCGGATACCGCCGGCCGCCTGTGCATCCGGACGCTCTCATAGTCGGCGTGAATGACAGGGCGCGGCTGAGGGGCGCGGGGCTGCGCTGAAGGATTGACAGCCGGTTTCTGAATAGATGGCTCGCCAATCGTCGGCTCCTTGACAGGAATGGTCTGCTGAAGGCTTTGCAGATCGCCAAGCGTCGGATCCTGCCTGTCCTGGGCGGGATCGCTTGCATGGGCAATGGCCGCGGGAGCGGGGGCTTTCGTCGGAACGGGGATGCCTTCGGGAATGCGCGGTGCGGGGGCAATCTCGGGAGCCGGCGCTTGCGGCTCCAGCATCGGGCTTGCGGCGGGCTCAGGTTCGGGGAGCTCGCTCTGTGCGGATGGATTGCCGGCAAAGCCGTCATCCTGTCCCAGCTGCTCCATCTGGGCAGAACTTGCCGGGAAGGAGCCGTAATCGGCCTGCTCCTGCGGCACCTGATCCGGGAACATGTTGTCCGGAACCTCGAGCATGTCGCAAGTCGCATCAAAACTGTGCCGGCATTCCGCACATTTGACCGGGCCGCGTTCTGCAGTAATCGCATCCGGCAGAAGCCACACAGTGCCGCAATAGGGGCAACGGGTTACATGAGCCATGAGACGCCTTCCTTACCTTTGAGTTATTTCTTCTGTCCTGCAAGGCAGACCCAGTCCTTCTCCTGCATCCAGACCGAAAGCTGCACAGAGGGGTCGGCCTTGGCAAAAGTCTCGATCAGGTCCTCGGCCTGGAACGCAAGAATACCGGAGAGGACAAGATGGCCGCCAGGGGCGACTCTGCTGAGCAGGGCCGGGGCGAGCATCTTGAGCGGGTTGGCCAGAATGTTCGCTACGACGATGTTAAAGCGCTCGCTCCTTAGCCCGGCGGGAAGCGTAAAGAGTGCCTGTACGCCGTTCGCTTCAGCATTGGCTTGGGCAGCTTCAACGGCCTGCGGATCGATGTCGGTGCCTTTGACGGGCGCGCAGCCGAGCTTGGCTGCCGCGATGGCAAGGATGCCGGTTCCGCAGCCGTAATCGAGAACGCTCTGGCCGCCCTTGCAGTTTTTGTCGAGCCACTTCAGGCACATCAATGTCGTCGGGTGTGAGCCCGTGCCGAATGCAACGCCGGGGTCAAGGCGGATGTTGAGCGCATCGGCCTTGGGCGGCGTGTGCCACGAGGGAACGATCCAGAGCCTGTCGCTGACCCGCGTGGGCTGGAACTGTGCCTGGGTGATCCGTACCCAGTCCGCGTCGGGCACTGCGGAGTCAGACTCGATAACGGGAATCTCAATCCCGAGCGTGAGGGCTGCGGAGCGAATGGCCCGGACGGCATCGAAATCGTCTTCCACCAGAAGACGAAGGCGCGAGCGCTGCCAGGCAAGCCGCTCGGGCTCCAGCCCCGGCTCGCCGTACAACGGCTTCTCATCGAGCGAGTCGGCGTCCGCGTCTTCCGTTGTCACGCTCATCGCGCCTTCGTCCATCATGAAGTCGCCGAACTGTTCGGCATAGCCTTCGTCGCAAAGGACGGTGATTTCACGCAAACTCATTTCTTCTTGCCTCCGCTGATTTCACTCCAGTCTTCAAGGCGCTTTTCCAGATAGTGGATGCTCGTGCCGCCCGTGCGGAACTGGTTGTCGCCAAGAATACGCAGGTGAAGCGGAATGTTGGTCTCAATGCCCTCGACAACAGTCTCGGAGAGCGCAACTCTCATGCGGTCGATTGCGGTTTCTCGCGTCGGACCGAAAGCGATGATCTTGCCGATCATGCTGTCATAGTAGGGCGGCACGGTGTAGTCGGCAAAAACATGGCTGTCGACGCGGATGCCGGGGCCGCCTGGCATCACCCAGCGCTTGACACGGCCAGGGCTCGGGCGGAAGTTAAAGGGATTTTCGGCATTGATCCGGCACTCGACAGCATGCCCGAGCGTGGGAATGTCCTTCTGTCGCAGCTGAAGCCGCTCGCCAGCGGCGATGCGGATCTGCTCGGTGATGATGTCGATGCCGGTGACGAGTTCCGTGACGGGATGCTCGACCTGCACGCGGGTGTTCATCTCGATGAAGTAGAACTGTCCGTTCTCGTAAAGGAACTCGAAGGTGCCGGCACCCCGGTATCCGATCCGCTTGCATGCTTCCACGCAGCGGCTCCCGAGCCGCTCGATCTGCCGGCGAGGAATGCCTGTTGCCGGACATTCCTCGATGATCTTCTGGTTGCGCCTTTGCATTGAGCAGTCGCGCTCGCCAAGGTATACGGCGTTCTGGAAGTTGTCCGAGAGCACCTGGATTTCAATATGTCGGGGGTTCTCCAGAAACTTTTCAAGATAAACCTTGTCCGAGCCGAAGGCCGCCTTGGCTTCCGTCTTTGTTGTGTTGACCAGGTTCAGAAGCGCTGCTTCGGTGCGCACCACGCGCATGCCGCGGCCGCCGCCGCCCGCACTTGCCTTGATGATGACCGGATAGCCGATCTCCCGGGCGATGCGCTGAATCTCCTTGGGGTCGTCGGGCAGAGCATCGCCGCTGCCCGGAACGCATGGCACTCCAGCAGCGATCATGGCTTGCTTGGCGTTGACCTTGTCGCCCATGAGCCGAATGGTATCGCCGCGAGGACCGATGAACGCAAACCCGCTTTTTTCGACGCGGTCCGCAAAGTCAGCATTTTCAGAAAGAAACCCATAACCGGGGTGGATGGCTTCGGCGTCGGTCACTTCCGCTGCCGAAATGAGCGCGGGGATGTTCAGGTAGCTCTGGGCGCTCGGCGCGGGGCCGATGCAGACGCTTTCATCGGCAAGCTTGACGTACATGGCGTCAGCGTCTGCCGTCGAGTGCACGGCAACCGTCTTGATGTTGAGGGCGCGACAGGCCCGAAGGATTCGAAGGGCTATTTCGCCGCGGTTGGCTATTAAGATCTTTCCAAACATAGGCTATTCCTAGACAGAGCGACTCGCAGGAACTGCATTGGGCGGCGCTGGTTCCGGTTTCCTTCCGGGGCCGTGCGCCGCGCAGGCGCGATCTAGGAGATCACGAACAGGGGCTGGCCGAATTCAACGGGCTGCCCGTTCTCAACGAGAATTTCACGGATGACGCCATCGGTTTCGGCTTCGATCTCATTGAGCAGTTTCATTGCTTCGATGATGCAGACGGTGTCGCCCGCCTTCACCCTCGAGCCAACGTCAACGAAAGGCTTGGCGCCGGGTGAGGGCGCGCGGTAGAAGGTGCCGACCATGGGCGAATTGACGGTCTGCCTCTCCTCCTCGGGCTGGCTCTGCTGAGCGGGAGCCGGATCGAGAGGCGCAGCCTGCACGGCAGGAACACTGATCGGAGCGGTCTGCACGAGCTGGGCGCCGGGCAGCGCAGCAGAAGCCTGAGCCGGACGGTTGACAATGCGGATGCGGTCATCGCCTTCGGTGATTTCAAGCTCTGAGACGCCGCTTTCAATGGCGAGGTCAAGAAGTGTCTTGATTTTTCTGAGATCCATAGCAAACCCTGATTTGTCCTTGTCTAGGCAAGATCACTTAAAAAGAAGGCTTTTAGAGTGATTTGCAGCCACATTGAGGCTGAAAAGCTGTTATCTGCTGACATCTCCGCAGTCAGCTCTGCGCTATTGTCTGCTATCGGCCGACTTTAATCAAGCACGGCACCCCCAAGATGGGCGAGGGTTTTCCCGTAGCAACCGGCGGCATGATGCGTGCAAAAGAAGGACTTTTTGCTGAAGATCAGTCGGATAAAGCCTATTTTGCGATGAGTTCTTGCAGTTCATTCAACGCGAGCCTGCCCCGGCTTTCGAGCTCGTCCTGCCATGGGTCGGGAAGGCGTCTGGCGGGGTTGAGCCTCTGGTCGGTGCTTGCCTGGATATTGATGCGCACAGCAAGAAGCTCTCTGCCGGGAGCAAGCGGCATGAGAAGACCGAGGCATTCAAGCGGCTCGGGCATCAGGCTCTTGAGGGGCGTCACGGCCTCAATCTCAATGCCGGCATCCAGAAAGACGATTTCCACGGCCTTGGGGTTGTCGCAGAACACTTCAATGATGAGCGTGGAGTCGCGGCCGGCTGCGCCGTTCAAAACGGCTCCGGCAATGAATGCGGGGAAGTCTTTGAGAAGTTTGAGCACGCGCATGGCGGCCTGCCTCTGCCGCAGCAGCTGCTCAGCATGTTCTTTCGGGTAGTACAGAGCAAAGGTTCTCCGTACCGCCGACTCGATCAGAGCCGGGTTCGGGGCTGTCTGCCGTTTTCCAAGAACGCGGTTTCTCGCAAGAGCCCAAGTCATTGCGTCATGGACGATGAGATCGGCGATCTGCTGAGCGCATTCAATCTCGCTTTGGGAGGCATGGGCAAACGGATCCTGAGTCTGGGGCATGGATTCTCCTTTGGGCAAATCGCCGCCTGCTGAAGCATTTGCGGAGAATATAGCGCAGAGTGCCGGCGGTACAATGGCGGACACGAAAAACTCGACCCTGGAATTATTATCCATGCATATTCACATCCTAGGCATTTGCGGCACGTTTATGGGTGGCCTTGCGCAGCTTGCGGCTGCCAGCGGCCACACCGTGACCGGGTGCGATGCCAATGTTTATCCCCCCATGAGCGATCAGCTTGAGCAGGCGGGAATTCGCCTTGTGCAGGGCTATGACGCTTCTCAGCTCTCCATCAAGCCTGATCTGTGGGTTATCGGAAATGCAATCAGCAGGGGAAACCCGCTTCTTGAGGCGATCTTGAATGCGGGCGAGCCGTATACATCAGGCCCCCAGTGGATCGGGGAGCATGTGCTGCGCGGCAGACACGTGCTGGCAGTCGCCGGCACGCACGGCAAGACGACGACAACGTCGCTTCTTGCACAGATTCTCGATTTCTGCGGCAAGAAGCCCGGCTTTCTGGTGGGCGGCGTGCCCCAGGACTTCGGGGTATCGGCCCGCCTGGGCGAAGGCCGTCCCTTTGTCATTGAGGCCGATGAATATGACACGGCCTTTTTTGACAAGCGCAGCAAGTTTGTCCATTACAGGCCGCTGACGGCGATTCTCAATAATCTTGAATACGACCATGCGGACATCTTTGAGGATCTCGCGGCGATCGAAAAGCAGTTCCATCACCTCGTGAGAGCGATGCCGGGCAGAGGCCTGGTGATTGCCAACGGCAGGTGCGGTGCGCTTGACCGTGTGCTTGAGCGCGGCATCTGGAGCCGGCTCGAGCGGTTCGATTCGCCCGAGGGCTGGACGATTGATTCCGACGGGCGAGTGGCTTTTATGGGTGAAGTCTTCGGAACGCTCAGGATGTCGCTCATGGGACACCACAATGCGCTCAATGCGCTCGCTGCCATCGCAGCCGCCAGGGATGCAGGCGTGCGGCCGCAAGAGGCGCTGGAAGCGCTTGAGCACTTTGTTGGCGTGAAGCGCCGGCTTGAAGTAAAGGGCGAAGCCCGGGGCGTGACGGTGATCGACGACTTTGCACACCACCCGACAGCCATTGCCGAGACGATTGCTGCGCTTCGCGGACGCATCGGCGGCCGCAGGATTCTTGCCGTGCTCGAGCCGCGCAGCAACACGATGAAGCTCGGAACGATGAAGGAGAGGCTTGCCGGGGCGCTTGCCGATGCTGAACTTGTGTTCTGCTACGCAGGTAAAGGTGTGTCATGGGATACCGCCGAGGCGCTTGCTCCTCTGGGAGACAAGGCGCGCAACTATCGCGGAGATCTGGACAGACTTGTTGCCGATGTTGCAGCTGCCGCACAGCCGGGCGATGTGGTGCTCTGCATGAGCAACGGCGCCTTTGGCGGCGTGCACGGAAAACTCCTTGCTGCGCTCAAGGGAGAGCAAGGCTGATGGGGGAAGTCTCGGAAATTGTCTACCTGCACGGCTTTTTGTCCTCTCCCGGCTCGGCAAAGGGGCGGGAGATGCGCCGCGTGGCGGAAGATGCTGGGCTTGGGTTCTGGGCGCCTGATCTCACCATGGGACCCAATGCTGCAGTTGAGACGATCCTTGCGGGACTGGAAGACAAGGCCCCCTCAACCTATGCTCTTGTCGGCTCCAGTCTCGGAGGGTTTTATGCGGCAGCCGTAAGCGGCAAGACGGGGGCCCGCTCGGTGCTCCTGAATCCTGCGACCCAACCATGGACAATCATCGGGCGATATCTGGGCGAGCAGACGCTTCTTGACGGTTCCGGCCGAAGAATTGTTGTGCTCAGTCAATTCGGCGAAGAGCTCAAGCAGCTGGACAGGTGGATTCGGAACGACGCCTCAGATATGCTTCTCATCCTGACCCAAGGGGATGAAGTGCTCGACTACCGGCTCGCCCGGGATCGGTTCACCCGAGCCAGACAGTTGATTCATCCGGGCGGCGATCACACGATCAGCGATTTTTCCAGCCTCAGTACGGTGGTTTTGCGGTTTGCCCTCACCGGCAAGCTGTTTTAGCCGGGCAGACAGACACAGGACAGCATGCAGTTATTTTTTGAAGAGGACGGTTCGTTCAAGGCAGGAACCATTCTCAAGCAGGAAGGGAACGCCTATCAGGTTGAGCTGCCGAGCGGCAAGCGCACGAAGGTGAAGGGCGGGCACGTCTTTTTCTCCTTTGAATCGCCCGGCGCTGCGGCGCTGATCGAGAGCGCTCAAAAGAGCGCCGCCGAACTGGACCCGGGATTTCTCTGGGAAGTGGCGCCTGAGGAAGAGTTCGGCTACGAGGATCTGGCGGCCGACTATTTCACGACGCCCAATGCTGTTGAGAAGGCCGCGATGATGTTCGCGCTGCATGGAAACCCAGTCTATTTCTACCGCAAAGGCAGGGGGCGGTACAGGAAGGCTCCCGAGGACATTCTCAAGCGTGCGCTGGAGGCCGTCGAGAAGAAGCGGCGGCTTGAGGAGCGCCGCGCCGAGATGGCGCGGATGATGGTTGCCGGAGAGCTGCCCGAGGAGATCGCCCGGGCGCCCTTTGCGCTGCTGCTGCATCCGGACAAGAACGCCATCGACTGGAAGGCCCTGAATGATGCGGCGGCTGAGACGCGGCAGACCCCGCTCAGACTGCTTATGAAACTTGGCGCCATCAAGAGTCCGTACGAGTGGCATGTGCGCAGCTTTTACGAAGAGAATTTCCCGCGCGGGAGCGGCTTTCCCGCGGCGCTTCCGCTGCCAGCGGGCGAAGATTGCCAGTATTCGCTTGCGCAGGTGCACGCCTTTTCCATCGATGACTCCTCCACAACGGAAATTGACGATGCGTCAAGCGTCACGTTCCTCGATGAGACGCGCGCCCGGATCGGCATCCACATTGCCGCTCCCGGGCTCCTGATGCCTCGGGACTGTGAAGTGGACCGGGTGGCCCGCAGCCGCATGAGCACCGTATACGCGCCTGGGCTGAAGACCACGATGCTGCCCGAGACGTGGGTGGGCGCCGCGAGCCTTGATGCCGGCCGCCCCGGCCCCTGCGTGTCGCTTTACGTCACGGTGGACAGGGAGACCCTGGGCATTCTCAGCACCGAAACTCGGGTCGAGCGCATCGCGCTCGAAGCCAATCTGCGGCATGACCGGTTCGGTATTGACATCACCGAGGAGAACATCATGGACGATGCTCTCCAGATTCCTTACCGGGACGAGATCCGGTTCCTCTGGCGCTTTGCGAAGGCGCGCCAGGCTGAGCGCGAGCAGGTGCGCGGCCGGCCTGAGGTGAAGGGGCGTATTGACTGGTTCTTCGAACTTGAGGGCGAGGGCGAGCAGGCAAAAGTGCATCTGAAAGGGCGCGCCAGAGGCGAGCCGATCGATCTGCTGATTGCCGAGCTGATGATTTTTGCGAACAGCACCTGGGGGCTGTGGCTTGAGGAGCATGGAACGGCCGGCATCTACCGCAGTCAGAGAATGGGGCGCGTGCGCATGAGCACGAGCCCTGGGCCCCACGACGGTCTTGGGGTGCCGCGCTATGCTTGGTCGACCTCTCCGCTGCGCCGCTATGTGGACCTCGTCAACCAGAGGCAGATTCTTGCCACCGCGCTTGGCGTGCAGCCTCCCTACCAGAGGAACGACTCGGACTTCTTTGCGATCGTGAGCCAGTTTGAGGCCACTTACGACACCTATCTGGAATTCCAGAGGAAGATGGAGCGCTACTGGAGCCTTCGCTGGATCGAGCAGGAGGGGCTCAGGGAAACGCGCGCCACGGTTGTCAAGGAGGATCTGGTGCGGATCGAGGGACTGCCCCTCATGCAGCGGATCCCCGGGCTGCCGCAGATGGAACGGGGGCAGAAAATCGTGCTCTCGATTCTGGGCTACGACTATATCGAGCTCTTTTTGGAGACCCGTCTCAAGGAAGTTCTGCATGAGACGGAAATCCTCGCGGAAAGTGACATAATTGAGGAAGAGGAAGGTCAGGGAGAACCCGTAGACGCGGTTCCTTCTCCAGAGCTGGACGAGATCGGCGGGAACGCCCCCGAGCAAAGCGCTCCGGCGGACTGATTTCTCACACCAAGCGGCGTTCTCGGTCTTTACATGACGGGAGGTTGAATATGTCACGCTACTTTGTGATCGGCAATCCTGTTGAGCATTCTTTGTCCCCCGAGATTCACTCCATGTTTGCCGCCAGTGCAGGCATTCGGGACGGCTTTTCCTACGAGAAGGCGCGGTTTGAGACGGGGCGGTTTGTCGAAGGCGTCAGCGCGCTGGTTCGCGAGCAATCTCCCAAAGGCTGCAACGTCACGCTGCCTTTCAAGCAGGATGCCTACGATTACTGCCTGAGTCACGGAGGCCGGGTGACGCCGAGAGCCAAGGCGGCCAAGGCGGTCAACACGCTGTTCTGGGCGCCTGAAGGCCTGAGGGCCGACAACACCGATGGCATCGGACTTGTCCAAGACTTGGAAAAGCGCTGGGCGGTGAGCATGCGCGGCGCACGGGTTCTGATTCTTGGCGCGGGCGGCGCTGCGCGCGGCCTGCTTGCGGTGCTCAAGGACGAAGGCTGCGCGAGCATTCATCTTGCGAACAGAACGCCCGCAAAGGCGGCGGACCTTGCCGCGGACTTCGGCGTGCGCTCCGTGCTCTTTACGGATACTTGGGCGGGCGGCTACGACATCATCATCAATACGACGAGCGCCTCGCTCTCGAACGAAGCCCCGGCTATTCCGAACAGGGCGTTCAAGGACGCTTCGGTTGCCTATGACCTCTTCTATTCGATCGTGGACACGCCCTTCATGCGTCTGGCCAAGGACTCGGGCGTGAAGCTCGTTCTTGACGGAGTCGGAATGCTTGTCGAGCAGGCTGCCGAGAGTTTCTACTTCTGGAACGGCATCCGGGTAGCGACGGAACCCGTTTACAGGGCGATCAGCGAGAAGGTGCATCGTCTGCCCGAATAGTGCAGACTGGGCTCCTGCTGCGGCGTGAGCCCGGATCCCCATGAAAGAAAAGGCTCGCGGGAGGAATTCCGGCGAGCCTCTTGGTTCACGAGAGCGCTTTTCTTGCGTCAGGCGTCTTCGCGCAGTGTCTTCAGTTCACGGCGCAGGATTTTGCCGACGGCGGTCTTGGGCAGCGCCTTCACAAAGACAATGGTACGGGGAACCTTGTAGCCGGTGAGTCGGGTGCGGCAGTACTTCACGACGTCGTCGCGGGTGAGGGAGGGATCCTTCTTCACGATGACCGCCTTTACGGTCTCGCCGACGCGGGGATTGGAAACGCCCACCACGCCGCACTCGAGCACGCCGGGCATGGAGGCGATGACGTCCTCGATCTCGTTCGGATAGACGTTGAGCCCGTTCACGATGATGAGATCCTTCTTGCGGTCCGTGATGCGCACCTTGCCCGTGGCGTCCATGTGGCCCACGTCGCCCGTCCTGAGCCAGCCGTCCACGATCACGTTGGCTGTCTCTTCAGGCTTTTGCCAGTAGCCCTTCATCACCTGCGGGCCGCGCAGGCAGATTTCGCCCGTGTGCGCAGCAATGTCGTCAGGATCTTCACTCGAGCAGAATCCAAGGTCGGCAAACTCGTCGCCGCGGATCGACACCTCGGTCGAGGGGAGCGGATAGCCGACGGAACCGTCCCAGGGAGCGCCAGGCAGATTGCCGCAGACGCCGGGACTTGCCTCGGTAAGGCCGTAGGCTTCAAGAATCGGCTTGCCCGTCATCTTCAGCCACCGTTCGGAGACGATCTTCTGAACCTGAGTGCCTCCGCCGACGGCCATCTTGAGGGCCGAGAAGTCGTGCTGCTGAATCTGCTTGTTGTTGAGCATCACGTTAAAGAGCGTGTTCACGGCGCAAAGAGCAGAGAAGTTCCACTTGTCAACGAGCGCGGCAAGACCTGCGACATCGCGCGGATTGGGCACGAGCACCTGGGTTGACGCCCACTTGGCAAAGCACAGCGTCGCGGTGAAAGAGAACACGTGGTACAGGGGAAGAGCCGCCATGGCGATCTCCTGGCCCTCAACGAACGTGCCCGAAATCCATGTGCCAGTCTGCTCGACGTTGGCAAGGATGTTCCGGTGCGTGAGCATTGCGCCCTTGGCTACGCCCGTGGTGCCGCCTGTGTACTGCAGCAGGGCAATGTCGGTGTTCTTGAGCTCCACGGGCTTGAAGCCGTGGCGGCGGCCGGCGGCAAGCGCCGCGCGGAATCCGACGAACCCGGGCAGGCTGTATTGCGGCACGACCTTCTTGACGTACTTCAGGACGAACTCGGCGGCAAGGCGCTTGTGCATCGGGAGCATGTCGCCCGCCTTGGTGATGATGATGTTCGGAACCTTGACCTGCTCAAGCGCAGTCTCGAGCGTCTTGGCAAAGTTCTCGATGATGACGATCGCCTTTGCGCCGCTGTCCTCAAGCTGATGCGCAAGTTCGTGCGCCGTGTAAAGCGGGTTGACGTTCACTGCGATCATTCCCGCGCGCAGAATGCCCAGAAGCGTGATCATGTACTGCTGCAGATTGGGCATCATGATCGCCACGCGATCGCCGGGCTCAAGCCCCGGCAGCGACTGCAGGTATCCGGCAAAGTCCTTGCTGAGCGCATTCACCTCGTCATAGGACATCTTTCTGTCAAGACAGACGAAAGCGGTGTGCGAGCCCCATTTCTTGGCAACCTGGTCAAACAGGTCGGGGATGGAGGCATACAGGTCGGGATTGATCTGCTCGGGAACGCCTTTGGGGTAGTGGGCATACCAAGGTTGCGCCATAGTAATTGTCCTTTTCTTTGATCAAGTGCCCCGCAGGATGCAGAGGAGCGTTCTGCGGGAATGACGAAAAAAAATCAGTTCAGTGCTGCAGGCTGCTGCCAGCGCTCCAGTTCAAGGCAGTGCTCGGCATAGCGCCGCACTTCTTCCCAGTCGGTGAAGTCGATCGCCGTGTGCCGGTCGGTGGGGCCGTCGGTGATCTTCATGATGATCTGGATCATCAGCGTTTCGAACCAGTTCCAGTTCGGGTAGTCGACTTTCCCGGCAAAGCACTTCAGGTCACGGGGCTTCCAGGCCGATTTGGCAATGAAGTTCTGAAGGTAGCGGTTGCCTTCGGGAGTTGCCTTTTCCGGAGTTCTCGCCACAACGGTGACATTGAAGAAGCTGTGGGGGACAGCCTCAAGACGGCTCTTGAATTCGGAACAGAATTCCCAGACAACCTTGTTGTACGTGCCGTACACGATCGGCGTTCCGACGATCACGGTGTCGTAGGGACTCCAGTCGATGCCTTCTCGCACGATTTCCATCATTTCAATCACATCGCACTGATGCCCGGCCTCCTGAATTGCCTTGCCGATCATTCTGGCAATCTTGGCCGTGTGGCCGGCGTGGCTGTAGTAGGCCATGAGAACGTGTTTCATGAAAACTCCAACTCCAACTCAAGGTTGCGGTGAAATTCGTCCGGAGACAGGGCCGCCGGGATTTGCTGACCGCAACGAATAACATTAATCAATTGGCGGGTTCATGTCGCCCTGCCAAAATTAAGTGGTAACCCTAGTATCTGAGGGAAAAAGCCTCAAACGCGCCCTGTGGACAATGGTACAGGGCTTTTGCGGCGCCGGAGCCGGAATTGTGCAAGAAATGGCACAGAACGGGAGCGTTTTGGCGGGGTATTTTCCATTTGCGCTCGCAATAAAAACGGCAGGGCACTAAAATGCCAAACTTCCCGCGGCAAACTGTTGTTGCCGCTTTCCTTGAACTTCCCCGCTGAAGAACTGTTCCGCACTGCTTGCGGATTTGCGCCCGGCGGGTGATCTATTTGGATTTATGGCAAAAGAAGATCTGATTGAAATGGCCGGGCAGGTGCTCGAAGTGCTGCCTGACGCCCGCTACCGTGTCAAGCTTGAAAACGGACACGAACTGGTTGCATACACCAACGGCAAGATGCGCAAGCACCACATCCGTATTCTGGCCGGCGACAAGGTTTCCCTGGAGCTCTCTCCGTACGATCTTACCAAGGGCCGCATCACCTTCCGTCACATCGAAGGGCGTCCGACCCCGGCTCCTGCCCAGAACACGCAGAACCGTCGCCGCTAATGCGGTTTTGCCTCTGACGGGCCTCAGGCAATTGTTACGAGGCCCGGCTTTTCTCTCCGCAAGGAGAGTTTCGCACCATGACCTGGAATTCCCCTGAAGAATCTTCCTGGGATGGTGACCGCGGCGGGGTATTGACGCCTGCGGTCAGTCTTGCTCCGATCGGAGTTGCCCAGTTGCTGCGTGCAGTGAGAAGCGCGCTGCAGGGGAATTTTTCCGGTGTTTTTGTGGAAGGGGAGATTGCGGACATCAAGCCTTCCGCTGCCGGTCACATTTACCTCACCATCAAGGACAGGCGAGAGGAAGCCTCTCTTTCTTGCACGCTTTTTCGGCGTGTTGCCGAACAGCTCACGTTCTCGCCCCGCCAGGGCGACGTCGTGCAGATCTCGGGCGGCATGAATGTCTACGCCCCCCGCGGGCAGATGAATCTCAATGTCGAAGCGATGCGCCTTGCAGGCGAAGGTGATCTGTTCGCGCAATTCCTGCGGCTCAAGGCAAAGCTTCAGGCCGAGGGGCTCTTTGACGAAGCCCGGAAAAAGCCCGTTCCCCGTTATCCCGAGCGTATCGGCATCATTACAAGCCCCGGGGCTGCGGGGGAGGCCGATGCCATCCGCACGATCCGCGCTGCCGCCCCCTTTATGCCGATCACCCGCTATTCGGCAAGCGTGCAGGGGGAGCAGGCGCTCCCCGAACTGATTGACGCTCTTGCCAGAGCCAATCAGGATAGGCGTGCGGACGTGCTGCTCCTGGTACGGGGAGGCGGCTCAATCGGAGACTTGTGGACCTATAACCTTGAGCCGCTCGCCCGGGCAATCGCCGCGAGCGAGATCCCGGTCGTCGCAGGCGTAGGGCACGAGAGTGATACCACGATTGCCGATCTCGTTGCCGACTACCGGGCGGCGACGCCGACCGCCGCTGCGGCCTATGCCACGCGCTTCTGGAGCCAGGCGCCGGAATTGGTGCTCGATGTCGAAAAGCGGCTCAAGAGAGCCGTACGCAATCAGATGCAGAACACGCAGATGCGGCTCGATGCGGCTGACCATCTGGGAGCGCTTGTCGCGCAGAAGGTAGCGGGAGAGCGCTCCCGGCTGTCGCTGTGCGGGAACATGCCGCGCGAGTTTGCGCACTTTGTCGAGCAGCTCGGCTCCCGGCTGGATTCTGATGAGCGGCAGCTGGCGCAGAGTGTGCGAAATCTTCTCCAGGGCACGCGGCAGAGGGCGGAGCGCCTTTGCTCTGCACTCACAGCGGCCGCTCCGCGCCTTGATGTGCCGCATCAGAATACGGCTCTTTGCGCGGAACGCCTTGAGCGTGCCGCAGTGCAGACATTGCGCAGCGCCACAATGCGGCTTGACACGTTGAGTGCAAGGCTGCAGGGCGTCAGCGTTGAAAAGACGCTCGGGCGGGGATTTGCCATTGCGATTGACGACACGGGCCGCGTCATGCGCAATGCCGCGCAGTACAAGCCGGGGGAGCTCATGACGGTTCGGCTTGCGCACGGCAGTCTCAAGAGCCGTGTCACCGAAGTCGCGGATGAGAAATCAGGTCCGCAGTGCGAGCCGTCTTCCGAGCCAAACGCGAATATCTGACCGGGCTGAAGCAACTCGCAGGCAAGCAGCGCATTTTTTCCCGATTGATCCGTATCATTGCAAAGCGAACCCCGGTTTCTGCGGCGGTATGCGCCCGATGCGCGGCGCATCGCCAACCTCTTCAGGAGATCAGACATGACCTTTGTTCTTCCCCAGCTGCCCTATGCGATGGATGCGCTTGAGCCCGCGATGAGCAGAGAGACGCTTGAATACCATTACGGCAAGCATCACCAGACGTATGTCACGAACCTCAACAACGCGCTTGCTGGAAGCGGGTTTGAGCAGGCATCCCTGAAGGACATCATGCTCAACGCCAAGGGCGGTCTTTTCAACAACGCGGCACAGACGTTCAATCACGCATTCTTCTGGAAGTGCCTTGCTCCCAATGGCGGCGGCGAGCCGCGCGGAGCGCTTGGTGAAGCGATTGCGGCCAAGTGGGGATCCTATGCGGCCTTCCGCGAGGCATTTGCCAAGGCGGCCGCCGGACATTTCGGCTCGGGCTGGACGTGGCTGGTGAAGGCAAAGGACGGCTCGCTCGAGATCGTCTGCACGGGCAATGCCGGCAACCCCATTACGGAAGGGAAGAAGCCCCTTCTCACGCTTGATGTCTGGGAGCACGCCTACTACATTGACTACAGGAACGCTCGTCCGAAGTTCATTACTGCGTTCTTTGACAAGCTTGTCAACTGGCGCTTTGCCGAGGAGCGCTATGAGGCGACGGCATGCACCTGCGGCGGCAACATGGGCTGCAAGGCGTAGGCCGGTCAAACTATGACGGACGAAGGCGCGCTCAGGGGAGTTTTTCCGGGCGCGCTTTTGTTTACCCTACGGGGTACCCGACTTGGGACAGTACTCCGTGCGCAGTTCCTTGACAAGCGTTCCACTCGTGGCGCCTTGGGCGTGAAACCACCCGGCATTCGCTTCAATGACATGCGAGACGGGCTCGACCGAATCGTGAAGCGTGAGCGTGAGCGGCTCCATGTGCGCGATGCGCACAATGCGCCCGCACTCGTCGACAAAAGCGGCGTCAAGCGGAATCAGCGTGTTCTTCATCCACATCGACACCATGTGCGGGGATGCAAAGGAAAAAAGCATGCCGGCATCTCGGTCAAGATGCCGGCGATTCATCAGTCCCTTCATCTTCTGTGCTTCGGTCTGAGGCACTTCAGCCGAGAGAGTTCCGTGGGCAATGTGCAGTACTTTGAGAGGCAGTTCTTCAGCGCCTGAATGCGTGGCGGCGGAAAGCCCTGCGAGGGCGGAAAGAAGAGTTGCGAAAGTGCGGGCTAAGGCGGAAGTCATGACACAAGAACGAAGGACTGCAAGGCGAGAACGATAACTGAGAACGGGAAAAAGCAAAGCCCCGCGGACGAGAACTTACATGAGTTCGGACTCGCGGGGCCTGCCGATCGGCTGTGGCGTCAGCCGATATCTGGACCGGGCTTACTTGACGGGCTTGATGTGAGCAGCCTGCTTGCCCTTGGGGCCCGTCACCACTTCGAAGGTGACCTTCTGGCCTTCCTTGAGGGTCTTGAAGCCGTCCATTTCGATTGCCGAGAAGTGTGCGAAGAGATCTTCGCCACCTTCATCGGGCGTGATAAAGCCGAAGCCCTTGGCGTCGTTGAACCACTTGACGATACCGCTTGCCATGTCGAAAACTCCTGTTATCCATGTCCCGGAATCTCCAGCCGGCACTCCGCCTGCTGCTTGAACAATAAAAAAGATTCCAGAGATCCATGCGCGCCTAGAAAGTTGGATAGGTACGGGCGCACATGCAGGCTGGCAAGATGTTTCAGGCGTCATCGCGCCGACGTCAGCCTCCTGCGGAGCGAACAATACACTGTTCAAAGGCGAAATGGTGACGCGAAAAAGTAAATTTTTGCGTCCAAAAAAATCGGATATCAAAAGCGCTCTGAAACCGGATGAAAATAGCGTTATATAGCATGGATATTCAGCTTATGAACATTGATCTATCAGAGCTGGAGGGGTGGTTTGTTTTTCAAAAGGAAAAGACGGGGAAACTTGAGGTTAATGGAAACAAAGTTTGAGATGGTTTTTGAGCTCTTTCACTGAGTTGTCGGACGGAAGCTGATCTGGGAAAGGTCAGGGGATGATCCATGATATGCAGTATGACTTGGCTGACCAAGTTGCTTTCCGTGCATGGTGGTACACAGTCAACAACAAACTGCACAAGTGAAGCGAAGAGAACTCAGTGAAACATCAAAAAGCAGAGTCCCCCCGAAAAAACTTCCGGAGGGACTCGGGATCAAACTCTATCTAACCGTGGCTGGGCCACAAACTTTAGATTAGAAGTTGTGACGCAGACCAACGAAGGCAGTGGCGTAGTCAACCTTGTTCTTGGTCGTCCCGGAATCGCCCTTGAAGGTGTACTTGTTCTCGTCCTTGCCAAAGCCGGCAGCTGCGTAAACATTGGTGCGCTTGCTGAGCGGGTAAGAGTAGCCAACCGTGGCGCGGATACGGCTAATATCATTCTTGGAGTAGTACTCTTCATCGCTCTTGGCCTTTTTACCGTCCATGTAGCCGACGCCAGCGAGCAACGTGCCGCCAGCCACCGGCATCGATGCGGACAACTGGACACCCCAGCCCTTGACCCGGTCATACTCGCCGAAGATGCCTTCATCCTTGAAGGCCCCCTTGAAATTGCCGGCATAAACCTCATCGAAGTACTGAACGCCGCCAAAGAGCTTCAGAACGCCAAAGTCATAATTGCCGCCGAGGGTATAGGTCGAAGCCGTGTGGTGCTTGGAGTGCGCCTCGTGCTCATAGTCGGTTGCATCAACAGCACCGTACAGGTTCAGGGCGCCATAATTGTAGGTGGCAGCCAAGGCGGCATAGCGATTGGTCTTGCGAGCCTTGTTTTCAGAGGCACCGTCTCCAGAATCGTCACTCATGGCGTACTGCGCATGAATCTGAACACCGGCGAACTTCGGAGACTGGTAAGTGATCATGTTGGGAAGGCTCTTGCCTGCCATAAACACACCAACAGCGTTGTTGGCGAAATCACCGTAGGAAGTACCAAAGGCAGAGATCATGCCGATCTTGCCAGTGGAGCTCGTGCCCTGATTGACAGAACCCATGCGGCCAAAGAGGATACGACCGAAACCGCCATCAACGAACAGAGAGGATTCACGGTTGAAGAACTGGCTCTTGCCCTTGCCCGTGTCAGAATCAAAGCCGCTTTCGAGGATAAAGCCAACCTTGTAGCCGTTGCCAAGGTCTTCAACACCCTTCAGGCCCCAGCGGGAACCAGCCTGATTGCCGGACTTCATCTGGAAAGTGTTTTTCTTTTCGGAATCACCGCCGTCATACTTGACCTTGGAATGGGTGTAGACAAGACCAGTATCCACGACGCCGTACAGCGTCACATCAGTAGCCATGGCAGAACCAGCAAAAGCGCCGAGAACCGCAACCGCGAGAAGAGACTTTCTCATGAGAGATACTCCTAATAAGAGAGAAAAATTTTTCGCATGCGACTCTGGCTTTGTCGCGAGGGACTAATCTCGCTGATCCAGAGCGCAGCCTTCGACTTCCTCCTGCCGGGCGGTTGACTTCCCAGGGGACTAAACCTGGTCTAGGGGACTAACCTAGCCGCAGGGCGGGCTTTCTGCCGAAGCACCCCCATTGTGATTTGTTTGATTCGGTTTTCCCCGTTGGCGGGGAGTGCGCAATACAAAACTAGTAGAAACCCTGAGACTAAAATGGAACAAATTGGCAAAAGCGCAAGATTGAGGATGTTTGGCAGAAACTGCAAAAAAGAATGGACGAAAGGCCGGAAATCATGTATCATCGCCCGTCTGATTTTTGCCCTGCCGCTTTTTTTCCCGGATGTTCCCCCGTTTTCCACTGGACTTCCGGTTCTCATGAAGCGCTCAGGCGGATCAGCTTTCAGAATTCCTGAGTGAAGCTGTTCGTCAGGCTCCTAATGTTAGATAGGGGTGCGCGGCGCCAGCCGGAGCTCAAACTTTTGAATACAGACTTTTGCTGCGGACGGATGCGGCGTTTTTCCCGCCGTGTAAAGTTTCGGGCGCCAACCCGGGCGAGTTCCTGCAGGGAAGTCATGAAATTTTTAGGTGAAACTTATTATGAAGACCTTCTCGGCTAAGCCGCAGGAATCTTGGCATTCCTGGTACGTCGTTGACGGCAGCAACAAGGTGCTCGGCCGCCTTGCCACTGAAATCGCTCGTCGTCTGCGCGGCAAGCACAAGCCCGAATACACGCCTCATGTCGATACGGGCGACTACATCGTCGTGATCAACGCAGACAAGATCGTTCTGTCTGCAGAAAAGGCGGGCAAGAAGACCTACTACCGCCACACCGGCTATCCCGGCGGCGTGTACGAGACCACGTTCAAGGAAATGCAGCAGCGCCATCCCGGCCGCGCTCTTGAAATCGCTGTCAAGGGCATGCTCCCGAAGGGACCGCTCGGCTATGCAATGATCAAGAAGCTCAAGATCTACGCTGGTTCCGAGCATCCGCACTCTGCTCAGCAGCCCAAGGTTCTTGACATCTAAGGTGGACGAAAATGATCGGTAACTACAACTATGGCACCGGCCGCCGCAAGAGCTCCGTGGCCCGTGTTTTCCTCAAGCGCGGCACTGGCAAGATCACCGTCAATGGCCGCGAGCTGACGGATTTCTTCAAGCGTGAAACCGGCCGCATGGTCGTGATGCAGCCCCTGCAGGTCACCGAGAATGTCGAGACCTTCGACATCATGGTGAACGTTCAGGGCGGCGGCGAGTCCGGCCAGGCCGGCGCTGTCCGTCATGGCATCACCCGCGCCCTGATCGACTATGACGCCGGTCTGAAGGCTGTCCTGTCCAAGGCAGGCCTCGTGACCCGCGACTCTCGCGAAGTCGAGCGTAAGAAGGTTGGTCTGCGCAAGGCCCGTCGCGCCAAGCAGTTCAGCAAGCGCTAATTGCCTGCGCTGCAGCTTTCCGGAGCCTTTGCCGCTTCGGAAGCCACTCGGGAGAATCGCCATGGTTCAGGAATGTGGGCTGTGGCGATTTTCTTGTCTGCGGGGGATCGGTTTGCCTGCAAACCCTCCCGTATAATGTCACGGCTCCGGCGGAGCCCCTCAGGGATTCCGCCGCAACCGATGATTTCAACAGAAAGCTAAGGGGACCGAAGTGTTCTTTATTTCCGATGCAATGGCCCAGACCGCCGGCGGCGGCGCTGGCAGCGACATCCTCGTCCAGATCGTTCCGATCGTGCTGATTTTTGCTGTGTTCTGGTTCTTCCTGATCCGTCCCCAGCAGAACCGCCAGAAGCAGCATGCCAAGATGGTGAGCGAGCTGCAGAAGGGCGACGAGGTTCTGACGGTTGGCGGCATCGCCGGCCGCATCACGAGCCTTGATGACCAGTACATGGTTCTTCAGATCAGCAAGGTTGACGAGAAGCCCGTGACGATCACCATGCAGCGCTTGGCCGTTCAGACCGTGCTGCCCCGCGGCACTGTCAAGTCCGTTTAAGCTGAAGGCTTGATCGATGGGCGCCTCGCGATTCTTCGCGAGCTGCGCCCTTTTGGCGTTTGTGATCTGCCCGCGCCGGGCAGGAAACCTCTTTTGAGACTGCAGGCTCAGCCGTTCAGGCCGGGCCATGGGAAAAACGAGCATGAATCGTTTCGCATTGTGGAAGTATCTGCTCATTGCGCTGACGCTCTTGGTGGCTGCGCTTTACACGCTTCCGAATTTTTATGGCGAGTCCCCCGCTGTGCAGGTGAGCGCGGGCAAGTCCACCGTCAAGATTGACGAGTCGATCGTGCCGCGCGTTCAGAACGCGCTGGCCGAGGCAAAGCTCTTGCCCAACGGCATTTTCTTTGAGCAGGGCGCGCAGCAGAACACCGTGCGCGTGCGTTTCGACCCGACGCAGGGCGAGCAGCAGCTGCTTGCCCGGGAAGTTCTGGAAAAGACCCTGAATCCCGATCCGTCGGATCCGAGCTACATCGTTGCGCCGAATCTGGTTCCGAATACTCCCAAGTGGCTGCTCTCGATCAATGCGCTTCCGATGTATCTGGGGCTTGATCTGCGCGGCGGCGTGCATTTCCTGCTTCAGGTTGACATGCGCTCGGCCGTGACCAAGAGAACCGAGTCGACGGCGGCGGATCTGCGCACCCAATTCCGCGACAAGCGCATTCGCCATGCGGGCATCAGCCGCGTGGGCGACACGATTGAAATCCGATTCAATACGGAGGAGGAGCGTGCAAAAGCCTCCGACGTGATGCGCCAGACCCAGCCCGATCTGCAGTTTGTCGAAAAGCAGGAGGGCGACAAGTACCTCATCGAGGCTCAGCTTTCCGAGCGCGCGATGAAGAACGTGCGCGACTACTCGCTCAAGCAGAACATCTCGACGCTGCACAACCGAATCAATGAACTCGGCGTTGCCGAGCCTGTCATCGCGCAGCAGGGCGCCGACCGCATTGTGGTTCAGCTCCCCGGCGTGCAGGACACCGCCAAGGCCAAGGACATCCTCGGCCGCACGGCAACGCTTGAAGTGCGCATGGTGGATGATTCGCCCGAGGCGCTCACGCAGCTCTCGCAGGGCAATGTCCCTTTTGGCGACGAGCGTTATCTTGACCGCGAAGGCCGCCAGATTCTTGTCAAGCGCCGCGTGGTGCTGACCGGTGAGAACCTCAACGACGCTCAGGCCGGCTTTGACCAGCAGACGCAGGAGCCAACCGTCAACCTCACGCTTGACAACAAGGGCGCGCGCATCTTCCGCGACGTCACTCGCGACAACGTGGGCAAGCGCATGGCCATCATCCTCTTTGAAAAGGGTAAGGGCGAGGTTGTGACGGCTCCCGTCATCCGTCAGGAGATCGGCGGCGGACGCGTGCAGATTTCCGGGCGCATGACCACGATGGAAGCGACCGACACGGCCCTCCTGCTTCGCGCCGGTTCCCTTGCCGCTCCGATGGAAATCATTGAGGAGCGACTGGTCGGGCCGTCGCTTGGCGCTGAGAACATCAAGGCTGGCTTCCGCTCCACGCTCTACGGCTTTGGCCTTGTTGCGGTCTTCATGATGCTCTACTACGAAGTGTTCGGCATTGTCTCGGCTCTGAGCCTCATTGCCAACATCATGTGCCTGATCGCCCTGCTCTCCATGCTTCAGGCAACGCTCACGCTGCCCGGCATCGCCGCCATGGCGCTGACGCTTGGCATGGCAGTCGACTCGAATGTGCTGATCAACGAGCGCATCCGTGAGGAGCTGCGCATGGGCAGAACACCTCAGGTTGCCATCAATGAGGGCTACAGCGTTGCCTTTGCGACGATTATCGACTCGAACCTGACGAGTCTCATTGCCGGCGTGGCGTTGCTCATCTTCGGTTCCGGTCCGGTGAGAGGCTTTGCCGTCGTGCACTGCCTTGGCATCATCACTTCGATCTTCACGTCGGTGACGGTGTCCCGGGCCATGGTGAACCTCATCTACGGGCGCCGCAAGAAGCTGCAGCGCGTGCATATCGGCCAGAGCTCCTGGAATCCGTACGGCGTGGCTGCGAAGTAACGCATCAGAAGGGTAAGGAAAATGGAATTTTTCAGAATTCACAAAACCATTCCGTTCATGCGCTACTCGCTCGTGCTCAACGGAATTTCGCTGGTTTCTTTCATCATCGCCGTGTTCTGGATCTTCTGGCACGGCCTGGCCTTCTCGATTGAATTCACGGGCGGCACGCAGGTTGTCGTGCAGTACCCCGAGGCCGTTCAGGTCGAGTCGGTGAGGGAGCAGATCAAAAGCAAGATGGGCGTTGAGGCCGCCGTACAGAACTACGGCTCGGCCCGAGAGCTCATGATTCGTCTGCCGCAAAAGCAGGGAGAAAACTCCGGTCAGCAGGCAAAGGAGCTCCTGAGCGTGCTGCAGCAGACTGAAGCCGGTGTGAAGCTCCTCAACAACGAGTATGTGGGGCCGCAGGTTGGCGAAGAGCTTGCATCTGACGGTCTGACGGCACTCATCCTTGTTGTGATCGGCATCATGATCTATCTGGCGTTCCGGTTCGAATGGAAGTTCTCCGTGGCCGCCATCGTGGCAAACCTTCACGACGTGGTGCTGGTTGTCGGAATCTTCGCCGTGATGCAGTGGGAGTTCTCCCTGCCGGTCCTTGCGGCGGTCCTCGCCGTGCTGGGCTACTCGGTCAACGAGTCCGTGATCATTTTCGACCGAGTCCGAGAGCATTTCCGCAAGATGCGCCGCACGGACACGGTGGAGGTCATCAATTCGGCCATCACCGCAACGATTTCCCGAACCGTGATTACGCATGCGACAACGCTCGCAATGACGATCTGCATGTACCTCTTCGGTGGCCCCGCGCTGCACATGTTCTCTCTGGCGCTCACGATCGGCATTTGCCTCGCGATCTACTCGTCGATTTTTGTGGCGGCGGCCATTGCCTTGTACCTCGGCGTGAAGCGCGAGGATCTGGTCAAGGCAGTGAAGAAGGACGAAGTTCAGGAGATGGTTCCCTAACACACAGTCGATTCGAGCCGATGCATGCATAATCGCGGCATCGGCTTGAAGACAATTCTCCAAAAGATCGTGCGCGACATTTATGTTCGAAAGCGTCTCATCATCACCGTGGCGGCAACGCTGGCTGTGGTGCTGGCGACGCTTTTTTTTGTCCGTCCGGGGACGCGCTCACTTCAGGTCTGGGGTTTTCTCCTTCCCTTTGCCGCACTCTATGCCGTTGCGGACGGCCGCGGGAAACTCGTGTCTCGCATTGGCGCCTGCGTCTATGCCCTTGCGCTTTGGCTGACCCTTGTGGATTCAGGTATCCGGGGGTTTCTCTACGCCACAACCGCACGGATTACTTCTCCGGCTTTGTTCTGGATTCGCTAGCTAATACCCACGAGAGTGAAGCTGGAGAGTTCATCCTGTCCCAGATGGGGCACTTTCTGCCCTGGATCGCCATGGTCGCACTCGCGGGAGCACTGTGCATGGGGCTTCTTATTTAGGCGGGGAGAACAAGGGATTTGCCCGGGGAGAAGATTCTGATCTTTCGCCGTCCTTTCGCCGTGGCCTTGATTGCTTTGATTGCTCTGTTCACCGCCATCACCTGGACGAGAAGTTCCTGGCGAGGACAGCTGCCCGGTTTTTCCTGGTTCAAGGTTTATCAGAAAACTGAACTGACAAAAATGCGGTGGGCCATCATTCTTCGGGACACGAAGCACGCTTTGCAAAAGGCTAAGCGTGTTGTTACGCGTGTGGAAAAAACGCCAAACACCCTTGTGCTTGTCATCGGTGAGAGCATGACAAGCGAGAACATGAGTGTGTACGGATATGTGAGTGTCAAGCGCAATGAGATCTGACCCCAGGGAGGTGCGGTCGAAATCCTGGACCTAGCTCTAGTTAAAGGGTTTCAACATGTATAACGAAAAAGAAATTCAGGCGGCAGTCGATCTTTACCA
>ODAI010040461.1_pt1 | contig 50893 bp, 43 predicted proteins | sample 1539321 | NCBI WGS metagenome assembly ODAI01 (sample SAMN02144231, study PRJEB22623) | gut metagenome | biome: sheep rumen | host: Ovis aries | place: New Zealand
CTCGCTTTCTAACTTTTCATATAAAGCCACACAATCAGATGTATGATGAGTCACATCATACTTAGTTATCACAAAAGGATCCTTTCCTGCTGCCTGAAGCTCTGCGAGCTTATCTCTTCTTACCTTTAAGAGCTGGTTTATATCCTGCTCTTTAGGCTGTTCATTATTGTTCTTATTTTGATTCTCTGCCATATCTTTTTTCCTAACTTATTTTACTTCTTTCTGATATCAAGTATCTTGTATTTGAATTCGCCATCCGGTGCTTCGATAGTTACTACATCACCGATTTTCTTTCTCATGATAGCTTCACCGAGAGGTGACTCATTTGAAATCTTTCCTTTAAGGAAGTTTGCCTCTGTTGAACCTACTATCTTGTATTCTACGATTTCATCCATATCCATGTCGTGAAGCACAACCTTGGCACCGAAGTTTACCGTACCTGCTTCAGACTCGTCCTCATCAAATACCTCCGCATTTTTGAGGATTTTTTCTATCTCTTCGATTCTTGCCTCTATGTCACGCTGCTCGTCCTTTGCTGCATCGTACTCAGCGTTCTCCGATAAGTCACCCTGTGCTCTAGCTTCCTTTAACTTCTGGGCAACCTCCTGTCTTTTATTGACTTTAAGATCCTGCAACTCATCTTCTAACTCTTTAAGACCTTCGTAACTAAGAATATTTTTCTTCTCTGCCATTTCTTAATTCCTTTCTAAATATCGATGAATGAAGCATTTTTCGTACCTGCCGTAATATCATTCACCATATTATTCCAAATTTTCAATGCAACAATTATACCCCATAAAACCTACATTGTCAAAGAATAAATAACAGTTTTTCAAGGCAATAAACAAGGTTCTGACATGGGTAATATAAAGTGCTGAGCATAGCGTCAAGTCCAACGTGCTATGCGGGTACTTTATATTACCCATATCAGAACCGTATTAAAGATTAAAACAATATATCCCTAAAACACAATATCGGTTCATTTTTCTCAAAATCCCAGCTGTGATATGAGTCTCCGTGGCATCTTTCTTTTTCACTACATCCCTGACATTTTTTGCATCTGTCACTTAAATCAATTCTAAAATCCTTGAATTTATTTTCCCAAACGTCCTTAAATCTGTCTTTTAAAATATTTCCCTGCGTAAGCTCCTGTCTTCTCTCGATATCAAGGCATGCGATTATATCGCCACAGGCAGTTATACTTGCGACATATAACCCCGCTGAGCATAAGAAATACCAGTCTCTTATCTCATGCTCATACTCAGCACCAAGGTAATGACTGCAGCCGTATTCAACCGGCTCTCCGTGCATTCTTTTGCTTCTTATAAAATCCATCATATATTGATAATCTTCTTTTGTAAGTATCAGCTCGGGATGAAGTTTCGCACGACCCATCGGCTCGATATTTATGACTCTCCAGGAATCAATGTCCATCTTGTCAAGGATTTCATATAGTTGTTCGAGCTCACCGATATTTTGATGCGTCACGACGGTTGTAACCTGTATGGTTTTAAATTTGCCGATGTCAATGAGGTTTTGTATTCCCTCCATGGCCTTCTTATATCCACCCACGGTCTGTCTGAAGGCATCATGCGTTTTCTCCAATCCGTCTATGCTGACGGATATCGTACCCATGCCTGCCTCGTATAGCTTTTGCGCAATCTCAGGAGTGATAAGAGTACCGTTACTCGTCATTCCCCACTTAAATCCAAGCATATGAGCATAGCTCATAATCTCGAAAAAATCCTTCCTGAGAAGCGGCTCACCACCGGTAATACAAAGCATAAATCCCTTCGTGCCAAAGTCTTCCCTTATCTCATCCAGAAATCTTTTGTATTGTTCAGTCGAAAGTTCTTCACTTTTTTTATCTCCGCAGGAGCTTCCGCAATGAAGACAGTGCTCATTGCATCTTAACGTAAGCTCCAAAAAAAGATTCTTAAGCAAAGGCTTTATCTTCAGACCTTCCCTGTACTCAGCAAGCTGTTCCATGTGTTTATACTTTGTATCGACATTTAGCATGCAAATTACCCCACTCAATCTTCAGTCGTTCTTTATATAGTCCGATTAGACGTTCTACTCAAAATCCTCCGGCGGTCCGTATACATCCTGTGGCACATCGTTTGACGGATCGTATGCTTCGGTTGTCGTCTCGTCAAAATCCTCCGGCGGTCCGTACTCTGTCTGAGGCACATTTATGTTATAGTCCTCGGTTGTGGGCGGAGCAGCTGTCGTCTTGTCGTTCTTATGCGACCTGCAGCTTGTGAAACCTGCCAAAAAAACGCCACTTGTCAACGCCGCCGCTATAAGCTTTGTTTTGGTTGTTTTTTTCATAGCTTACCCTCCTCCTGATATATAGTGCAAAAATTGCACTTTTGTATCGACAAAAGTGCAATTCTTATATTTTAGTGATGGAAAAGTCTGATTCCTGTAAATGCCATAGCCATATCGTATTTGTCTGCGCACTCGATTACAAGATCATCTCTTACCGATCCGCCCGGCTGAGCGATATATTTTACGCCGCTCTTCTTTGCTCTTTCGATGTTATCCGAAAATGGGAAGAATGCATCCGAACCAAGGATTACATCCTGATTCTTATCAAGCCATGCACGCTTTTCTTCTCTTGTGAAAACCTCAGGCTTAACCTTGAATCTCTTCTGCCACTCGCCTTCGCGAAGCACATCCTCATACTCATCGCCTATATATACGTCGATTGCATTGTCTCTGTCGGCACGTCCCAAAGTATCGATAAACTGTAAACCGAGTACCTGTGGTGACTGACGTAAGAACCAGTTATCAGCCTTCTGTCCCGCAAGTCTTGTACAATGAATTCTTGACTGCTGTCCCGCACCGATACCGATTGCCTGTCCGTTCTTTACGTAGCAAACAGAATTTGACTGAGTATACTTTAAAATTATAAGTGAAATCTTCATATCCATAAGTGCCCAGTCAGGTATGTCCTTATTCTTGGTAACCACATTTGAAAGAAGGTCGCCGTTTGCCTCAAGCTCATTTCTTCCCTGCTCAAATGTAATTCCGTATACCTGCTTTTTCTCAATCTCGGCAGGAACATAATTTTCATCTATCTGAATAACGTTATAGTTACCCTTCTTCTTAGCCTTCAATATCTCAAGCGCCTCATCTGTATATCCCGGAGCGATAACACCGTCTGAAACCTCTCTCTTGATAAGCTTGGCAGTATCCACATCACACACATCCGAAAGTGCGATAAAGTCTCCGAATGATGACATACGGTCTGCGCCTCGCGCTCTTGCATATGCACATGCAAGCGGTGAAAGCTCACCCAAATCATCCACCCAATATATCTTGGCAAGTGTATCCGAAAGCGGAAGTCCAACAGCCGCACCTGCAGGTGATACGTGTTTAAATGATGTTGCTGCAGGAAGATTTGTAGCTGCCTTTAATTCCTTTACAAGCTGCCAACCGTTAAACGCATCAAGAAAATTTATGTATCCCGGCTTACCGTTCAAAACGGTAACAGGAAGCTCGCTCCCGTCCTCCATATATATTCTTGATGGCTTCTGATTCGGATTACATCCGTACTTTAATTCTATCTCTTTCATAATATCCTCCTATGGTTCTGTGGTAAACTTACGCCGATTGTATCATATTAACTATTCCAACGCAAACACGTTTATTTATTCTTATTTACAATTCTTGTTTCATATTTTCCTGTTTCGATATCGATAAATCTTACAAATAAAGATACTTTATTGTCTTCGTTAAGGTTGGTCCATACTTCGTTTGTAAATGTATCGATGTCGCCTGAGATTCCTACCCACTTTGGTTCGCCCTCAAAGCTTGGAAGCGGATTTCCGTCATGCATATAGGTATGGATAAAATGTCCCTCACCCGCTACAGGATTTTCATAAGCAAATGTGTATCTGTTACATGCTGCAGGATTTCCGTTATTGCTCTTTAAAATTGACATCGCATAATTGAACTTTCCGCCTTCCACATGCATAACTCCCGAAATTCTCGGAGTATAATTCGGACCGTCCGGCTCAAATTCGCGACAGCGAAGTGACTGTTCAAATGTGTTTTGCTTGTCCATTCCTTCATAAATTGTATCTGTCTGATCACCATTCGTTACGATTGTTTTATTTCCTAGAACTCTTACAGGTGCATATATTATAAGGCTTGGATCCTCAAGCTTTGAAGGATCGAATGCTTCGGTACGGATACCCTCTCCTTCCTCTACAAATACGCGGTTTCTGCTGTTTGAGCTTCTTCCCATAATAAAGTAAGCTGTTACAGCCTTCTTGCCATCCTCCGAAACACCTATAACGATGCCTCTTCCCGGATAAGCATTACTGTTAAGTTCCTTTGCGAGTGATAATTTTTCCATAAAAACCTCCATCTTTCTTCTGTGTATTTTGTCAGCATTTATGCTGCTTTTACCATTTTCATTCCTAAAGATATATCCTTTATTTTGTATAACTTATTTTTTCTTTACTACTTCCCGGTATCCATGATGTCTCCGCCCAGGTCATTGGTTACATCTCCGCTCTGGTCAAGCCCTATCTTATCGCCGAGAAATACCGGATCAAATTTAAACAACGACCAGACAAAATCTTTATCTATTGCAAATATCTCTCTTATGTCTCTTTTTATCTGATTATGATATTTGAAATCATCCGTAGCCACGCCGTATGCGTCAAGTCCGAGTTTTCTTGCTATATATACCGAACGGTATAAATGATATTTTTGTGTTATAATGATAACCTTTTTTGCACCGAAAACCTCTTTGGCTCGGTACATGGTATCATAAGTGGAAAAGCCGGCATGATCCATAAATACATCTTCAGAAGGAATGCCCTTTGTAATCACATAGTCCTTCATAACCTGAACTTCATTATAATACTTTCCGCCGTGGTCGCCGCTCATAATAACCTTCGGAGCCACGCCCGTATTGTAAACCTCGACCGACTTATCAAGTCTGTCCGCAAGCATTAGACTCGGTGTATTTCCATGTTTTACGGAAGCTCCGAGCACAATTATGCAATCCACATTCTCAAGCTCTGCCGCCTCGTTTATACTTATTATTCTGTTCTTGGTACTTAATCTTACATATGCATTTACACCTATCGTAAATACAACAAATACAAGCGCAATCGCGCCGATCACAATACATGTTATCTTAAAAATCTTTTTCAAAGTCTTCATACTAATTCCTATTTATAACATGTCAGGGGATGTTTCCTTCTGACACACTTTTCATTATCTGATATGATACGAAATTATATTTGTAACGGGTTATAACAGTATTTTGTCCGATTTGTGTAAAATCAGCCATGAAGCATCGCATATATTTGCTCAGAAACCGAACTGTCTGAGCAAAGCGAGTTTTCGGTTTCGTGCAAATATAAAGATGTTGAATGCCCTGATTTCACAAATCGCTGACAAGCTGTTAAAACTCGTTGCATATTATATTTCGTATCTTCAAAAATCATAAATATGTGTCAGAAGGAAGCCTCCCCCTGACACATTATTTTTTTATTTCTTGTCTGTATAATCGTATTTGAATATCATCACTGATAATGGCGGTACATTTACACAAATCGAATTTTTCATTCTGTCACACGGCTGTGGAAGCGCTGTAACGGTTCCGTTTAAATATCCGTGTCCTCCGAATTTTTCATCATCCGAGTTGAGGATTTCCTCATACTTGGTAAGACAAGGCGCACCGATCATGTAATTATTTCTCTCAACCGGTACGAAGTTGCAGATAAATAAGAGCTGATCCTTCTCTGTCTTTCCTCTTCTCATAAATGCCACGATACCGTCCTTGGCATCATCAACCTTTATCCATTCAAATCCCATAACCTCGTTATCGTTGTAATAAAGTGCATCATACTTTGTGTACATATGATTTAATGCAGCCACAAAATCTTTCATCTTGCTGTGAAGCGGCTGGTCGAGAAGATACCAGTCAAGACTTCTTGCCTCACTCCACTCGCGAAGCTGTGCAAATTCCTGTCCCATGAAAAGAAGTTTCTTGCCCGGATGTCCAAGCATGAATCCGTATGCGGTACGAAGGTTTGCAAACTTATCAAATTCAAAGCCCGGCATCTTATTAATCATCGAACACTTAAGGTGAACCACCTCATCATGTGAGATAACAAGCACGTAGTTTTCAGCATAAGTATATGATAAACTAAATGTAAGCTTGTTGTGATTAAATGATCTGAAATAAGGATCCAGCTTCATATACTCAAGAAAGTCATTCATCCAGCCCATATTCCACTTAAATAAAAATCCAAGTCCCTTAAGCGATGCCGGTGCGGTAACACCTGCCCATGCAGTCGACTCCTCGGCGATAAGATAGGCTCCCGGATTTCTCTCTTCCATAACGGAATTGATATTTTGAAGAAGCTTTATCGCATCGTAGTTTTCATTTCCACCATCCTTATTAGGAAGCCACTGTCCGCTCTGCTTACCGTAATCAAGATAAAGCATTGAAGCAACAGCGTCAACTCTGAGTGCGTCCACGTGGAATTTCTCGACCCAGAAAAGTGCGTTCGCCGTAAGGAAGTTGCTTACCTCTTTTCTGCCGTAGTCAAATATATAGGTACCCCAGTCAGGGTGTTCTCCTCTTCTTGAATCCGGATGCTCATATAATGGCATACCGTCAAACCTTCCGAGTCCGTGTGCATCTCTCGGAAAATGTGCCGGAACCCAGTCAAGGATTACTCCGATTCCCTTACTGTGCATATAGTCGACAAAATACATGAAGTCCGAAGGCTCACCGTATCTTGATGTAGGTGCATAATAATTTGTTACCTGATATCCCCAGGAACCGTCAAACGGATATTCCGCAATTCCCATAAGCTCGATGTGAGTATATCCCATCTCCTCAACATAATCACCGAGCATCTTTGCAAGCTCGCGGTAATTGTAAAATCCAAAATCCGAATCCTCAATCTTTTTCTTCCACGATCCAAGATGTACCTCATAAATGGACATCGGACTCTTCATTCTGTCAAGTCTTGTAAACTTGTTTCTGTCCTCCATCCACTTTGTATCAGTCCACTTGTACTTATTTAAATCAGCGACAATGTTTGCATTGTCCGGTCTCATCTGATTGTAATTTCCGTATGGGTCAGCCTTGTAGAGGATATCTCCGTTTCTTGTAAGTATCTGGAATTTATATACGGCTCCCTCTTTTACATCCGGAATAAACAACTCATGAATTCCCGATACCGAATGAAGCTGCATGGGATTTAAATTTCCGTCCCACATGTTAAAGTCACCGACAACGCTTACACGTCTTGCATTTGGTGCCCATACGGCAAAAAATGTTCCTTCAACGCCGTCAATTTTCATCGGATGAGCTCCGAGCTTTTCATATATGTCATAGTTCTTTCCTTCATTGAAAAGATAAGTGTCATAGTCGGTTACAAGTCCGTTAAAAGCATATGCATCCGCCGTTCTTACGGTTGTACCGTCCTCGTAGTTAGTTTCGATTCTATACTTAGTACCCGTATATTTTTTCTTCGGAAAATATGCTCCGTAGAAACCTTCGGCAAGCTTGATCATCTCCACCGGATTCTTGCCGGTTGCAGAGGTTACAAATACGGATTTCGCATGAGGTCTGTAAGCTGTTATAACCTGTCCTTCTCCGTAATCATGTATACCAAGAATATGCTTCGGTGCATTTATCTCGCCCTTTACGAGTTCATCGTAAAGTACCCAGTTTACCCAATTCTCCAATCTTTCATTCATTTGAAATACCCTCCGTAAATATAATTATTTATACCTTTTACCTATCATAACCAAAACATTTCACGCTCATTAATCAGAATCTATGCGGTCTTCCCAGAAACATTATAAACCATCTTACGATGATCATAAGTATAGCCAAAACCGCCACAAACATGAGATACGATATAGCCATCCACCTTGCGTAATCGGTCGGGATTATCTGAAGCAGGATATCTCCGTCACTGAAATATCCATAGTTTCCCCTGAACACCATATCCCTTGCAGCCGAGAAAAACTCTCTGTCAGACCTTAAAAACAGCAATGCATTTACAGCCGTAAAAAATACGGACAATGCACTTCCGTACACAAACGGCATAAACATTCTGCGCTTTGACAAAACCACAAAGCAGTATACTATACCGGCAAGGCATGCTATCGACACAAGCCACGCCCGTCTGTATCGCCATTTTATATGATTTAATCTGTCCGTATTATGCTTATCCAATTCATATCCGACAAGCTCATACTTTCCTTTAAAAAATGCCTTGAAATCTTCCGAAAGCTTATCAAAATTTGCCTTTCTCTCAAAGTTCTCAAGCTGTACATTCTCCGACGGTACATCCTGCTCAAGACATTTTTCATATATGGTCTTATTCATGCAAAGGATACAGAATGCAAAATTCACAATAAACAATGCAACGCAAATCGTCGCCCAAAATGATATCTTTCTGTATCTTTCCATAACATTCTTCTTTTCATCCAAAATATAGGTTCTGCCGGTCGGCAAAACATCTCATATATTTTACCATTTATTTATTTATCTGTAAAGGAAACTTTACTTTTTTTGCCCTCGGATTTATCTGTATTTTTCTTGCCATATACCTATATTTCGTGATATAATTTTCACATATCTTTTTAGGTGGTGAAACTATGGCAGTGTCCGGAAAGACAAACGAAAATGTTGTTGCAACCTGTGTCCTTGATACGGCTGCACCGTATAAGATACTTGACTTCGATCAGGGCTTATGTATTATGACAGGATATTCTCCGAGAGAACTGTCCTCAAAGATCAATACTCTTGATAAGCTTCTTTATGTGGAAGATTTTTCGGAAGCGATAAAGTCGATCAATTATCAGCTCAGTATATCAAATCTTATTTCATTTCAAAACAGAATAGTTACCAAGACCGGTGAAGTCTTAACCATTCTCTGCAATGGACAGGCGTTTTCCTTAAACGACGGCAGAGATGTGCTTCAATGCGTTTTCACGGATATCACCCACCTCGAAAATGCCGCAAACGAAACAGAAAAGGCAAAGACAGACCTTGAGATTTTTGCAAATACCGTTCCGAGCGGATTAAGCAAGCACCTTTTGGATAATAATTTAAGCCTCATCTGGGCAAATAATTATTTTTACAATATGTGCGGCTATACTCAGGAAGCCTACAGAGAAAAATTCGGACGCAGCATGCTCTCTCTTATTTTAAGCGAGGACCTTGCAACAGTCATAGATGCGCTCGCGGATTTGAAGGAAGAAAACAAATCCCAGATTGTCAATTTCAGGATCAAATGTGCCGATGACAGCATCAAATGGGTAAACGCCGTGTTTGCAAGTTCAGGCGAAACCGTTGAAAACTTTCCTGTTATAAATATAGTTTTATCGGATATCACAAGTCTTAAGGAAGCAGAAATGAAGGCTGCGTTGGAAGAGCAAAAATATCTTATCATTTCCGACATCTCGGAAGAGCTCCCTTATGAATACGACATAGCAACCGATACCATCAAGTTTGCGGATAAATTTAATCACATTTTTGAAGGAAATTCGGTTATAGAAAAACCTGCGATAAATATGCTTCTTTCCGGACTTGCATCCTCGGACAGCAAAAATGCCATCGAGGAGCTTTTCTATCTTGCAAAAATAGGAACCGAATATCACGCCTCCGAGTTTAAATTAAATACAAAAAACGGCGGTTACCAATGGTACTTCACTTCCTTCTCGACCATATACAACGAGCTTGAGGAGCCTGTAAGAGCCATCGGTCTTTTGCGTAATATCCACGCCCAGAAAGTGGAGCAGCAAAAGCTTATCGAAAAATCGGAAACAGACCAGATGACCGGTCTTCTTAATAAGGTCACTGCTGAAAATAAAATCAAATCGGCATTAAGAGAATTAAACGGAAATACTTATAACGTATTTATGCTTGTCGATATAGATGATTTCAAGAGCATAAATGATACATTCGGACACCTTGCCGGAGATGATGTTATCATTTCCATCGCCCAGATCATCAAAGAATCAGCCGGTGAATACGGCTTCGGCGGTCGTCTCGGCGGAGATGAATTTTGTCTTTTCTTAAGCAACGTTCTTGATATGAAGCTTGCCATAGAAAAGGCCGAGCATGTACTGGACAGAATACGAAAGCAATATCCTGGAACGGATGATTTACCAAAGGTAACCTTGAGTATAGGTATCGCTTCCACAAATGAGCAGCTTCCTATGACCGTTCTTATGGAAAATGCCGACACTGCTCTTTACCGGGTTAAGCTCAATGGCAAAAACGGTTATTACTGCTACGAGGAGCACATGGAACGCGCACAGTACATTAACGACCGTGAGACACAGCTTCCAAAGAGCACCATCAATGAAATCATGTCAACACTTTTCACGGGAAGCAATACATATACCTGTATAGAACGTTCATTAAAACTTATCGGTGCTTCCTATCCTATTGATAAAATCTGTATTTACGAATACGGCTTTAACCGGAATTTTGTAGACTGTACCCATCAATGGTGTGCCGAAGGCATAAAAAATGATATCACAAGAAAGCAGCATACTCCTTCCACTTCATTTGAGGAAATCAATTCAATGGGAAATGACGGAATAGCTTATTCCTCCGACACCTCATTGCTTAAGCTTAACAGTTCCAGCATGAATCCTTCCCTCGAAGGGATCAAGAAGCTGGTTCAGTCCGAGATTACTTCAAACGGAAAAATTATCGGATATATTTGCTTTTATATAATGGATGTAAACAAAAACTGGTCATCGGAAATTCTTTCGACCTTCAAGCTTTTATTCAAGCTTCTGGCTGAGGCTATCTGTACAAAGCAAAGCCAAAAGGCGATAGATTTCCTTCGTGACGACACGGCACACGCGTTTGATATTGTTCAAAGCCCGATGATCATAATAGACAAGGATACCTATGATGTGGTTTATTGCAATGATATAAGCCACGACTACTATCCTGAGGTTTCCGTAGGCTCCAAATGTTATATGTGCATTTCCCAGAAAAATTCGCCTTGCGATGATTGTCCGATGTACAAAAGCAGCGGCAAGCCGTTAACTATAGTTAAACACAATAAAACCTTTGACGAAAACCTTGATGCGAAATTTATACCTATCAAATGGAGCATGGGTAAAAATACATTTCTCATGTCCGTGGCTGCTCATAAGCAGACCAAGGCAGAACGACTTAAGCTTGAGCTTGAGCAGAACCTGAATATAGAAAAGAAGATTGCGGAGGCCTCCTACAAGGATATCGTTACCGGTCACGGCAACTTCGAAAAATTCAAACTCGAGGCTCAGGAAATACTTAACAAAAACAAAGAATCCAATTTTGTATTATGCTATTTCAACGTAAAAAGCTTCAAGTATATCAATGAAGCATACGGCTATCAAACAGGTGATGCAACCTTGAAATGTATTGCTGATATACTTAGTAAAAACATCGGAGAAAACGAAGCATTTTCCCGTGTTATAAACGATACCTTTATCGTACTTTTGCAATATAGCGATAATGCAAGTTTTATGCGCGCATTCGACAGCATCAAAAATGAGGTTCATGATGCCTGCAGGCTTATTCAGGATAAGTTCTCGGTCGAGTTAATAACGGGTATTCTTATAATCGACGACAGTATGCATGATTATGATATAATGCATCTCGTGGATCGTGCGATTATGACCGAAAAATCCATCGACGAAAAATCCGGTATCAGCTATGCCTACTATGATGACGAATACCATAAGCGTATACTCAATGCCGCTCAAATCGAAAACAGCATGTATGACGCTTTGGAAAATGGTGAATTCTGTGCTTATGCACAGCCTAAATACGATATCAGCACCAATACACTTATCGGCGGTGAGCTTCTTGTAAGATGGCTTTCTCCGACAAGAGGTTTTCTCGAGCCGGGAAGCTTTATTCCTACGTTTGAGAAAAACGGATTTATATATAATATTGACTTCTTTATGCTTGAGGAGGCCTGCAAATCCATAAGAAAATTTCTTGATGAGGACATCAGACCGCTTCCGTTCTCGGTTAACCTTTCAAGGGCGACAGTGGCACACGACGATTTACTTGTCCGCATCCAGAATACCGTTGATAAATATTTCATTCCTCATCACTACATTGAGTTTGAAATTACGGAAAGCATATTTGCAGAGCATTATGATGAAATGATAAGTGTTTTAAAACAGCTTAAGGATATGGACTTTCTCATCAATATGGATGATTTCGGTTCCGGATATTCATCTCTTACATTGCTCAAGGATTTGCCGGTTGATATCATTAAGCTTGATCACGATTTCTTATCACGCTCTGCTTCCAACGACCAGCGTGCCGTAAGAATTCTTCAGGGAATAATCGATATGGCTCATGCCATGGATATTAAGATTGTAAGTGAAGGTATCGAAACGGACGAACAGCTCGATATGCTCAAGTCCATCAATTGCGAAATCGGACAGGGCTTCCTTTTTGCAAAGCCGATGCCGATAGATGATTACAACAAGCTTATAATCGAAAGCTCCGGCGAAGAAAGATAATTGTAATAAGCTTTTTATCGAAAGTTTCGGTGAAATTTCACTTGACATGCGCTGTACTTTTTGATATTCTAACTATTGCGTGTTTGAATGGCACAAGTAAAAAATTCCAATTGGTCCGATATATCTGGTGGTGTGGGTATGTCGTACGTGTCTTGACCAAATTGAAATTTATATACATACTGTTAACTATTTTTATTTATTATGGAGGTGTCTGATTTGGCTAATATCAAATCTGCTAAGAAGAGAATTAAAGTTATCGAGACTAAGACTTTAAGAAACAAAGCTATCAAGTCTAAGGTTAAGACTATGATTAAAAAGGTTGAGGCAGCTATCGCAGCAAAGGATAAGGCAGCAGCTGAGGAAGCACTTAAGGTTGCAACTTCAGAGATAAGCAAAGCAGCTTCAAAGGGAATCTACCACAAGAACAATGCTTCAAGAAAGATTTCCAGATTATCTGTAGCAGTTAATCGTCTTTAATATTTATAAAAACGGCAAGCCGATGGCTTGCCGTTTTTATTATCTTTTTTTAGTTTGCGTTGCAAACGTTTTTTAGTTCATCTCGTTGTTTCGTCTCATCCGTTATTTCAAAAGATTAAGAATAAGTACTTCTACAGCCAGATCCTTTTTCATCCTTCCGCTTTTTATGCTGCTGTCAGCATCCACACACATATTTACACTGTCAATAAGCATCTTTGTATTATAATTCTTACATAAGGCCATATATTTTTTTGCAATCCATTCCTGTGATTTCAATGCTGCGGCAACCTTCTTTACATCATTGCCGCTTTCCAGGGCCTCGGCAGTCTTTAAAAGTCTGCTGTATTGTTTTGTTGTAAGTGCCAATATGCTCATGGCATCTGTTTTTAAATATTTTAAATCATCATACAGTTTAAGCACGCGTGCTTTATTTTTCTTAGATATCTCATCTATCATTTCGAATATCTTATCTTCAACAACATCAGAGCTTAAGATATTCACATCGTTAAGCGTTATTTTTTTACTTTCATAACCATATGCTTTAAGCTTTTCAACCTCGGTATAAATCCGATTCATATTGCTGCCGGCATTTTCAAGAAGCCTTAAAACTGCTCCGTCCTCTATGGATATTTCGTCTTCCCTGAAAAGTCCCTGCACCCATCTGATCAAGGTTCTTGAATCGGGCGAATCAAACCTCGCTATAATTCCTTTTTTGGCAAACGCATTATAAAGCTTAAGCTTTCCGTCCGTCTTACTCTCAACAAATATAACGATTGTCGTTTCAGGTATATCGCATATAGCCTCGATAAAGCTGTCATCCGTTTTCTTCGCAAAGAACCCGCTTTCTTCTATGACAACAACTCTTCTTTCCGCGAAAAAGGGCATAGTCTGGGCAATGGATATAATTTCATTTTCCGATATGCTTTCATCACGAAAAAGCGAATAATTCATGGTATCCGTTTTGTCTATAAGTGCATTTACAAGCTTGTCTCTGTATTGAAGAATCAAATACTTTTCCTCACCCGTAAGAAGATACAGATTACCGAAGCTTCCGCTTTCAATATGTGAATTAATTATCTGCATTCCGTTATTAACTTCTTTTTCCTTCTTTGCAGCCATAACATTTTTCCTAACCAATATATTTTTATCACTTCATATTACCCAATAAAAATACTATATCATACTTCGTCAAGTATCAAGAAAAATATTGTATGGAGTACAATAAAACGAAATGTATCTTATTGCCTCGTCAGGTTATATTTTTTTAAATTTAGTCAATCACTGCCTCACACCACTCCGTGGATGTGTCCTCTCCCGCAATCTCTATGGCAAGATGAGAGAACCATGAATCCTTCGCTGCCCCGTGCCAATGCTTTACATTTGCCGGGATATTGATTACCTTACCCGGAGTCATTTCAACCGCTTCTTTTCCTTCTTCCTGATAATAACCTCTTCCGCCTACACAAATAAGCATCTGACCGCCGCCGCTCTTTGCATGATGGATATGCCAGTGATTTCTGCATCCCGGCTCAAAGGTTACATTAAATATCGGAATCTGATTTTCGGAAACGGGTGCAAGATAACTCTGTCCTTCAAAAAATTCGCCATATGGATTCGGATCTCCGATCGGGAAAAATATCGTATTTTGATATTTATCTTTCTCAGTCATTTCCTCAATCTTTTCGTTATATACTTCCTTCGCCAGATTAAACACAGCCCATGCCTTCGGCCAACCGCTGTAAAATGCCACATGTGTAATGATTGCAGCCATTTCCTTCTGCGATACTCCGTTATTCTTCGCATTAGCGATATGATATTTCAGGCTTGAATCCGTGATTCCCTGTGCCATCAATGCCACAACCGTAATAATACTTCTGGTCTTCACATCAATATCCTGATTATTCCAGTTTTCTCCGAACAGCACATCATCATTATAATGTGCAAACTCCGGAGCAAACTCTCCAAGCTGCGTCCTTCCTGCTGTCTGTACTATCTTATTTGCCATATTATTCCTCCTTTTTCTTTACATCCTTACTCATTTATAATCTATCTATTCTTTGATTGGCAACATTTTTATAAGCCCGCTGTAAACAAGCTTATTGATCGTTGTCTCGTTATATTTAACCTTTGCTTCTTTCATTGCCTCAATCTGCTTAGGTGTTGCGAAAGCGTATGGATGTATTCCGTGCAAAAACGGCAAAAATGAAAATATGAATTCATCCGTTTCCTTCTTTTTTATCCCCGGATAGTTTTTCTTGATCAGTTCCGTAAGAACATCTCTGGATTTTCCATAAGCCTTCTTGAAACTGACAAGACGCTCCATCCGGCTGTTTTCTTCCATATCGTAGAGATTTACCGAAAGAAGCTTTAGCATAAGCTTTCTCCTTCCAAGTGAATCTGCCAGCTTCTTAGCAAGTTTTTCTCTGCTCATCTGTCCCGCATCAATTATCTTTTGAAGTTCCATAGTCCATTTGATATATTCGTCTTCAAATATTCCCAGAAAAATCTCTTCTTTTGACTCGAAATAATTATATATTGATGTTCTTGAAAAAGTTGTGACCTTTCCAATCTCTTTAAGATTTACGTCCTTAAAAGTCATATTTTCATAAAGCTTTTTACATGCTTCCATTATTTCTGTTCTTCTGGCTTCCGTTAGTTCGGCTGATCCTTTTGGCATATTATCCCCTTTCATTCTGACACCGTGTCACTACATTCAATATAGCATTAAGCTGACACTGTGTCAATATTTTTTTAATACTTTCATTTATTTTAAAAAAAGACAGAGCTGTTACGTACCGCACCAAAAATCAGATCAATAATCTAACGATTGGTGGCAATACATTACACTCTGTCGTTCTCATCATCCGGGTTTTCAAGACCACAGCCGCGACCAAATGATTACCGCTTTCTTATGATTACGCAATTTCAAATTGCGGTCTCCAACCGGCAAATTGAATCAATTGTGCATCTGTTCTGTTGTAATATCTTTTTTCTTTATCAAGCTTGGCAATCTCTTCCATCTCATCCTCTGTCAGACTAAAATCAAGAATATCAATATTGTCTTTGATATGATCTACATTTTTACTTCCCGGTATTACTACAAATCCCATCTGTGTATGCCAGCGAAGGATAATCTGAGCCGGAGTTTTTCCATACTTCTTTCCAAGTTTGTCAAAAACGGGTTCATTTAAAAGACTCCTATCTCCATGTCCGAGCGGGTACCAGCTCATAAGCCTGATACCATACTTATCAAGAGTTTTTCTCAACTCCTTCTGAGTAAAATACGGATGAGCTTCAACCTGTATAAACTGCGGAGCAATTTCCCACTTGGTTTCCAGCTCTTCGATATACTTACCCTCAAAGTTGGAAATACCTATACTCTTTGCCTTTCCTTCTTTATAGGCCTTTTCAAGCAGGCGATATCCTTCAAGCCAGTTGCCGGCAGGCTGATGAATATACAAAAGGTCCACATAGTCTACACCAAGTCGCTCCAATGTTTCATCAACGGCGTTTGGATTTTCATATTCACTTGGCCAAAGTTTTGTGGAAAGAAAAACATCCTCTCTGTTTAATCCGCTGTCTTTAATTCCTCGTCCGCAAGCTCTCTCATTTACATATGCATTTGCTGTATCTATAAGAGAATAACCCATTTTCAGTGCTTCTCTTACGCTGTTTTCTGCCTCAGCAGGCGAAAGCATAAAGGTTCCTATCCCAATTATAGGACACTTGAGTTCATTGTTTAAAGTTACATATTCCATCGTATAATCCTCCTTAATCTATCTCTTTTTTATTTCTCTTTTATATTTCTCTTCTATTTTTTCTATCTCTTTTTTATTTCTCTTCTATTTTTTCTATCTCTTTTATTATTTTTCTTCTATTATATCTATCTCTTTTTTTACTTCTCTTCTATTTCTTTTCCGTCTCTTTTTTCGTTTTACCTATTCCTTTTGTTCTTTCGGGTCCAACATCCTGATAACCCTGGCAGGAACTCCACCGACCACAGCATAATCCGGTACATCTTTGGTAACTACGGCACCTGCAGCCACAACAGCATATTTTCCGATAGTCACGCCCGGGCAGATAGTTAAATTCATTCCTATCCATGCATTCTTCTTAACGGTTACTTTTCCATATGTATAGATCGCATGGCGCTCGTTCATATCATGATTTATAGTCGCAATTCTAAGTCCCGGTGCAGCCATTGAGCCGTCTTCAAATTCAATACCACCGGATGCCGAAAGTATCGCTGAGTGGTTAATGAAAACACCTTTACCGAATTTCACCCTGTTCCCGAAGTCACAGATGAACGGTGTCAGAATTCTCACATCATCAAGTTTTCTTCCGAACAATTTCTCCAAATCCTGCACATAAGTAGGATCATCCGGCATCTTTGCATTGGCTTTGGCACAAAGAACTCTCGCTCTCATCATCTCATCCACTGCTTCCATGAAGTAAGGCTCTCTCACATCCGTAGGTCCGCCCTGTTCCATCAGATCAAATACATATCCCTTTTCATAATTCATCTCTTTCACCATCCTTTATTTTAAATCAATCCGTTTGCAGCAAACCATTTCTTTAATGCTTCGCCGGAATCTGCCGCCCTTGATCCCGTAATAGCAAGCCCGCTTTTTACTGTCACACCCTTGGCACATTTCCTTATATCAATCTCGCTTGACCCCATCCTGCTTCCCTCATTGGTACATAACGGAAGGATGGTCTTTCCGGTAAAATCATATTTTTCAAGGAAGGTTGCGACCGCCATCGGGATAGTTCCCCAATAATTCGGATAGCCAAGGACAATAGTGTCATACTCATCAATGCTGTCAGGATAACTTATAAGTTCCGGACGAACATTATTTTGTTTATCCCTCTTGGCCTCTTCAATACATGTCATATAAACCGGCGAATAAGGTTCCTTCATCTCAATCTTAAAGGTGTCAGCATCAATCAATTCTTTCATAAGGTCCACAACAATCTCGGTATTTCCCACCTTCACATATCTCATCGCTCCGCCAAAATAATTCTCATCCGCTCTTGAAAAAAAAACTATAAGTGTTTTTGCCATCTTATTTTCCTCCTTTATTCAACCTAATTAATAACGCCAGCGGTTGTTTTTTAGGTCAACACATCATTTTCATAATCTGTTTTTTGTTTCCGTGATTAAATTATTGCATAAAGGACTTGAAAAATCCAATCCAAATATCCTATAATTGATTTAAATTTTAAATAACTCATTTCCGGGAGGATTTTATAAATGACCACAAAACAAATAGATTATTGTATAGAACTTGCACGAACTCTTAATTTCAGCCGCGCAGCCGAAAATTGCTTCGTCAGTCAGCCAACATTTTCTTATCAGGTAAAGCTGTTGGAGGACGAGGTCGGCTTTAGAATTTTCGAACGTAACGGCAAGGGTGCCGCTCTTACACCTGCCGGACAACAATTTGTAACATATCTTTCCGGCATGCGAGAGGATATGAAACGTGCCATTGAGCAGGGACAAAATTTCAGTGTCCGATATACGGATAATATCTCTGTTTCAATGATGGTTCGTCAGGCAATTTATTTTCTCCCTGAAGCTATTCGAATAACAGAAAAGGAGCAACCGGGAATACAGGTTACTCCTCTGTTTCAATATGATAACGGTGTGGAAAGCTTTTTAAAGGACGAATCCGATGTGTTATTTGCACTCCTTGAACAAACAAAACATATCCCGGGTATCAACGTTCATAAGCTCTTTGACTCGGGCATCTATCTTATCGCGGATAAAAACGATCCTCTTTCAAAAAAGAACCTCATCACCGATGAAGACCTCTACGGACGCACTCTCATGGTAGGCGGAGGTTCGCCCAATGCACTGCGAATCGTTCAACAAAAGCTCATTTCCTCGGGCAAAATCAATTACTTCAACAGTCCCGATCACGACTCGACACTTGTAAATGTCGCATCCGGAAAAGGCATCTGCCTCGCTCCCGGCTTCTTAAACGACCACAGCGGACAATTTGCATGGATTCCTTACGACAGCGATGAATGCTTCCACTGTGTCTTATGTACCCATAAGACAGACAACCGTGAATGCCTGATTACATTTATCAAAACTTTGCAAGATCTGTATAAAGCTGCCGTGGCGTTCCCACTTTAAATTATAACAAGCTGCTTCACTTGATAATTCTAATCAGCCGAAGCAGCTTGTTCCATTTCTTCTATGATTTCGTCTAAATATATCCACTGTTCCTGCATATTTCATTCCGCTCAAACAGCTTGTTCCATTTCTTCTATGATTCCTACTAAAGCATCTACTGTTCCTGCATATTTCATTCCACTCAAACAGCTTGTTCCATTTCTTCTATGATTCCTACCAAAACATCCACCGCACTTGCAACCATCTTTGGGCAAAAATCCGTAAATAAACCTTCTTCTCTTGCCTTTTGAGCACCTTCCAAAGTAGAGACATCATATCCAAGTAAATCATTACATATGTAAGAACCGTTTTCTTCCTTAAACCGATTCATAAACAAATCATTAATGTGATTTGAAATCTCACGCTCTTTAGCATTTCCCATATGTGTCTGACCATATAAGAGTCCTAAAACCATAAGTGCACCCGAACACGCTCCGCACACCTCACCTTTGCGCATTCCGCTACCAAAGCAAGAGCCCAATTTGAACGCCTGCTCTTTTGATATACCGCATTCTTCCGAAAAAGCTGCAAGCACCGCCTGCGAGCAATGCATTTTTCCGGAAAAAATTTCAATTGCTTTATCATGTTTATTTTTCAAATTCATAGTCATATACTCCCTTTTAATTCTTTTTCAAAGTACTCCAATTTAATTCTTTTCCAAAGCACTCCAATTTAATTCTTTTCTAAAACACTCCGTTTTAATTCTTTTCCAAAAAAATTCTCTACTTAAATCATACAGTAATTTCAATCTGGTTACCTTCAAAACCAACTATACAGCTTTCATAATAACCATCTCCCGTAATTCTAGGCCCGCTTAACACTTCAAAACCGTCTTCACGCAATTGCCCGGTCAAACGATCAACCTCTCCGGCACTTCCTACAGAAAATGCTATATGAATATATCCGGTACGATTAATCGTTTTTTCCGAATCCTCCATAGACGGTTTTTTCATAATTTCAAGTCGTGCTCCGTCATCGAAGCTTATAAAATATGATCTGAATCCTGTCGTTTTGTTGTGATAGCAATCATTGGATACTCCTCCAAAATATTTCACAAAAAAATCTCTCGCTGCTTCCAAATCATTTACATACATCGCAACGTGTTCTATCTTCATATTCCACCTCATAAGTTATCTCTGAGTCATTCTTCACTGCAGAAAGATTGTATTTACATTAATAATGATTTTTCTCATATATATCTTCACATCATAAAATGCTTCGTGTTATCATATTGCGTTTTTTCATTTTCTTAATTCATATTTTCCGGTCTAACGTTTAATAAATCTCCTCTTTATAATCAAATATCCATAGAAAAACCAAATATAGAAATACCACAATACCAGCGTAATTGCCGGATACTCAATCGAATTAACCTTCATAACCACAGCAATGATAATGATGAGCAGCGAAAAAATATGCATCCATATAGTCTTTTCTTTTCTGTCTGCTATCAAATGGATCAAGGTCGCAGGCATGAAAGAATAATCCATACAAACAACAAGTATCCCAACGAAATCATACCATTTCAACGTCATTCCCTCGTAAAATACGCCTGCAACAGCACATGTGGTGGCAATATATACCACTATGTCAATTATTCCGGTCATTTTACGCAATTTTTCCATAGCCAGCCTCCATATCTCCGGTTAATACGGAAATTAAAATCAACATATAATAACACTATATCATATACAGTCAAGAAATATAGCAATTTTACAAGCCTATTCAATACCCCAATTTTTTTCTAAGAGATTCTATCATACCTCGAATACTCTTTGTATTAAGCGGATACTTTAACGTTTCGAAAGTACATATCATTGAATCATACTGATACAGCCCATTGTTTTCATATTCTCTTATCTTTACAAAAGCACTATTCCTGTAATCTATGTCATCCATCATCCCGAAATGTTCCCAGTATATTTCTTTTTTTTCTTTGATGTTCAACAATGTAAAATCAGGATAAAACGTTTTATACTTAAGCTTGAGTGGCTTTTCATAACAAAAAGGAATCCCTTCTTCTTCAAGCATTTCCGCAATAATTAGTTCCGATTTAGAACGCACCCTCAATCCCGTCCGCGTATAAAACCGCTTTTCCGTTTCTCTGAATTCCATTGTTTCATAGTTTTTTTCTTTCCACGCTCTTACATATTCCTCATCTGTAATATACGTTCTGTTAATCAACGCCCTTTTCCCATAACTCATTTTTTGCTCAGCTGCTACAAAAGGATTCGTATCTAGTTTTCTCTTCATTTCTTCCAAATACTTTACTGATTTATCCAGCGCTTCCACCAGATTCTCATCATATTCTATCTGTGCTAACATTTCCGCAGTTTTTATTCTCTGTCTGGTTATATATTTCCCATGGGTTTCGTCCGATTTCGTCCTCATAAAATATTGAAACACTTTTCCTTTTTTCATAGCATAAAGCTTTACCCCTGGCGGTATTTTTTTTCTGAGCCTATCGAGTTCCTTTTCTGTATTATTCAACTGTATCTTATATTTTTCTATCTCTTCTTCAATCATTCCGGGTTTTATCATACCATGTCTCCTTCCCAATTAATTATATTTTTCCATCTCTCTGTAATATCTACTGTAATTTCTTCTCTTTTCTCCTTTTTTACAGTACTTCCATGCTTTCTTAAGACTTTTTCCGGCGATATCTACTGTAATTTCTTCTCTTTCCTTCTTTTTTACAGTACTTCTATATTTTCTTAAGGCTTTTTCCGGCAATATCTACTGTAATTTCTTCTCTCCCCTCCTTTTTTTACAGTACTTCTATGTTTTCTTAAGGCTTTTTCCGGCGATATCTACTGTAATTTCTTCTCTTTCCTTCTTTTTTACAGTACTTCTATGTTTTCTTAAGGCTTTTTCCGGCGATATCTACTGTAATTTTCCCTATTTTCTCTTTTTTTCGATTACGATGACTGCACCATTTTTGTCTGTTTGATAATAAGAAATCCCATATTCTTCAAGTAAATCCGTCAATTCTTCATGCGGATGACCATAACGGTTGTTCTCACCGCAAGATATAACAGCAGACTCAAAATCAATCAAATCATAGAATTCAAAATTTATAGAGTTTTTCGAACCATGATGCGGAACCTTCAAAATATCATAATGTGTCAAAAGGTACTGCCTTTCATTTAATAGCATATATTCCAAGGCATCCTTCCCCATATCGCCCGTAAAAAGCATATTTAGTTTGGAAGAGCTGTAGCTTAAACAAAGCGAGGAATCATTTATATCCATCATCGCAGCCTCCCCATGACTTCTTTCTACTCCATCTTTTCCATAACTACCGCCATCTTCCCCATAACTTCTTCCTGCCCCATCTTTTCCATAACTACCGCCATCTTCCCCATAACCTCTTCCTGCTCCGTCTTCTCCATAACTACCGTCAGCTTCTACATAACTTCTTCCTGCTCCGTCTTCTCCATAACTATCGTCAGCTTCCCCATAACCTTTTCCTACACCATTTTCTTTATAAACTTCCATACCGCCGACTCCCTCATAAAATCCGGTATCAGGATGTGCACATGTGATTCTGAAGCTTTCATCTGCTATATAGTCTCCTGCCTTCATAAAAATGACATTCACACCATTTTCATCCGCAAGTTTCAAGAGTCTTTGACAATTATCATTTACATACATGCCATAAGAAAAAACAAGATTATCTATTCTGATTCCTGATCTTTCGCCAAGCTCAAGAATATACTCAAGTCCGCTAATATGATCCGTATCTGTATGCGAAATAAACCAATAATCAACTTTAGCCATGCCGTAGTATTTAATGATTGGAATCATCGTGTATTTGCCAAGTTGCTTTTCAGAGGTTGATCCGCCATCGATTACCATATTTACGCCCGACTTACTCCTAAGAAGTGCGCCATCTCCCTGTCCGACATCAACAAATACAGCCATCTCCTTAAGCGACAACAGATATGAAAAAACAAGTCCGCCGATGAAAACAAAAATAACCAACCCTGAATAAATGCCAATAATAATCATTGATTTTTTTCTCGTCAGCCAAATATGATATTTTTTGTAAATGCGATTTCTTAAGTGTTTCAACAATCTTTTATTAAATAAAATCAACAAAAGAAGAATCATCAGATAATAAATTAAAATTTGAAAAATGTTAATATGTCCGATATTAATCCGCCCAAGGGGAAGCTTATATAACAACCTGCATATTAAATCATACAGCCTCAAAACAGCTACGCCGGGCTTTATTAAAAACGAGGCTAAGCCCATACTTATAAATGATACCAGAACTGAAATCAGCCCCGACAAAACCACAAGCGTCATAAGCGGTATAACAAGAAGATTAACAAAAATTCCATACAGCGTTATTTCATGATAAACGGAAATTACCACGGGAAGCATGATAAGATTAACCGATGCCGAAATAATAAGAGATGCCAGAAGCTTCTTAAAAGACGTATTTACATAATAAAAATAATTTATATGTTTTATGATATATTGACCTACGCATACGCCGGCTATAGCCGATATGCTTAAGATTACGGATGAATCCAAAATCTTAAACGGATTATAAACAAGAATCACCATCAGCGATGCAGACAGCGAAACCGGCATGTCATAGTATTCACCTGTATATATCGCAAAAAGAGAAATGAGAATCATACAAAGAGCCCTCAATGTTGACATACTAAATCCAGTCATTAATGCATATGAAAACAGCAAAACAAAGCCTGTCAATCCGGACAAATATCTATTCAATCCAAGCCTTTTTAAAAGCTCGTATATTGCTCCAAACAAAAGTGAAATGTGTAGTCCCGATATGGCAAGAATATGTGCCATACCATTATTTTGATAATCAAGTCTTGTTGTCTCATCAACCGCTTTTCTCTCGCCCAACAAAATCCTGCAAAATATCCCTGCGAATTTTTCGTCGGTTAGTTTAAATAATTTGGATTTCAAATTACTTCTTACAATATAAAGAAAATTCAAATATCTATATCCCGGATTTCTAACCCCGACCACTCTTTTTTTGTTTCCGCTATACTTACTTTCCACAGCATACTTTTCTCTTACAGTTCCATTACTTTCCACAGCATACTTTTCACTTACATCTCCAATTCTCTTCTCAGCATACTTTTCACTTACAGCTCCATTACTTTCCTCAGCATACTTCTCACCCCTTGAGTCCACTTCTCCATCCGCAAAAGTTACACAGCTTTTATCTACACTGAAAAAAACATTTTTTGATTTATAATAATTTTTAAAATCAAAGCATCCCGGATTGGAATTATGTTCAAAAGGCTTCAAATCACCCTTTATATAAACCCTGTCTCCATAGTTATATGCCTTCTCTTGACTATCTTCCGAACCATAGCCGTCTTCTTTTTTCACAAAACTATCCTCCGAACCATAGCCATCTTCTTTTTTCACAAAACTATCTTCCGAACCATAGCCGCTTTCTCTTTTCACAACACCATCTGTTACGCCATAGCCGCTTTCTCTTTTCACAACACCATCTGTTACGCCATAGCCGTTTTCTTTTTTCACAACGCCACCTGCCTCATCAAAAATGCCGGCATTGAAAACCACGATGTTATAGCCCAGATCTGTGTGAATATAAATATTGCATTTATTGTCATTATCTTCAATCCTGTAAACCGTTCCGTAACAATCCACGCTTTCAAGTTTAGAAAACTTTGACTCATTATCACGAAGACGCACATTTAACAGTCCACAGGCAAATGCAATAATAACGACAAAAAAGTGCGTTCGTTTTAAGCTTTTAATCCTTAAAAATTCATACCCAAAAATTTTAAGTATGATTCTTTTTAGATTATCAGTCAAAAACAACGCACAACAAATAAGCATAATAAAAACTATGCTTATCTTTAAATTTCCGGCATAAATCCCTGTCACCTCTCCAAGTGCAAAAAACGCCGCCGCCCAAAGCATGGGTCTTTTCAATTACTTTTAATCTCCTTTTACTCGTCGTAATAAAAAATGGAATCTTTGTCCAGTTCTTCTTCGGATATAGGCTTATCGTCTTCCGAATAGATTGTAATTCTGATAAGTGATATATCAGATATTTGATACAAGGTTCTTATTATAGATGCCTTCGCAAGAAGGTAATATTCTTTTGTGTACTCTTCAACCATTTCAAATTCAAGAGATACCACATTATTCGAATCAAGCATATAGGTCTTGTATAAAAGCTTATCTTCATAATACGGAGCTATAACTGCCATTATCTCCTCTATGGATGCCGCAGTGGAATCCGGTTGTTTTAATTGATATCTCTCATCTTCAACAACCACATCGGAATCCTCCGGATGATAAATATTTATCAATGTGCCCTCGGGTGCACTGCTTTGTGTAGTTTGTTCTTCATTTTCCGAAGCATTTTTTTTGCAGCCCGTAAAAGCCGAGGCAAGGGCAGCAATCATCAATATATAAATTATTCTTTTTTTATTTTTCATTTTCATACAATGCTTTCCCTTCCGGCATTCAACTTAATCTTATTTTGTCTTCTCTTTATTGTGTATTCATTTCAATTATTTATGTCGTCCTTTTAATAGGAATCTTAATCGTAAATGTCGTGCCCTCGCCGGACTCGCTGTATAATTTTATGGTTCCGTTATGCATGCTTATAACATTTTTTGTAATCGCGAGTCCAAGGCCTGTTCCTCCGGTATCACGGCTTCTTGCCTTGTCCACTCTGTAAAAACGTTCAAACACATGTGTTTTGCAATCATCAGGTATACCGACACCCGAATCGGCAACCTTTACATAAAAGAATCTGTGGTCGGAATTAAGAGTCACCTTAACCCAGCCGTTATCTACATTATACTTAACCGCATTTTCGATAATATTTGAAAGAGCAAGGCTCAGCTTTACCTCATCAACCTCTGCGAGAACCTCTCTGTAGCTTTCATAGGTTATCTCTATATTTCTTTGATTTGCAATAGGGCTTACTCTCTTTAAAATGACCTCCAAAAGCTGGTTGATATTTATCTCCTCAATATTCATAGTAGAGGATTTTTTATCCATCTTAACCAATGTAAGAAGATCTGTAATAATCTTGCTTTCTCTGTCAATCTCATCAACTATGTCACTCATGAAATCCTTATACATCTTAAGATCCGCATCCTCATTTTGCACAAGCGAATCAGCCAAAACCTTCATGGATGTTATAGGTGTCTTAAGCTCGTGAGACACATTTGAAACAAATTCCTGTCTGGTGTTGTCAATATCCGAAAGCTTCTTAATTGTCTCATTGTAATTTCGGATAAGGCCTCTGAACTCCAAAAAGCCTTTTTCCTTAATCGGCTCATCAAGATGTCCGTTTTGTGCTATGTCCATCTGATTATTCATATATCTTAGGTCACGCACACTGAACGAACTGATAAAGCAGGCGATTACCACACAAAGAATTATCAAAATCAAAAAAACATTTATCAGCTTTACACTTATAACCTCATCCATACTGTTTATCTTATCTTTTGAAATATGAACTATTATAAGTCCGTAGTCATTACCCTCGCTGTCATCAAGCTTTCTTATGTATTGGATATAATCATTCTTTTCGTTTATAATTTCCTCATCGCTGCCGTTCATGGCCTCAATAATATTTTTGCTTACAATATAATTGCCGTTGCAAAGCCCATACGAGTCATTTTGGATTTTATAATCTTTGTCAACGACCAAAATTCTGCCACCGTAAACCAATGCCAAAAGCTCTACATCAGAGCCAAGTTTGATCATATCCTCCTCATCATTCGACAAATGATTTTCTATCAATTCGGTATGCTTATAAACGTCCTCTATCATGTTTTCTTTATACTGTTTATAACATATTTTTTTGGATATAAGTGCATAGATTCCTATTGCCGCGGAACATATGACAATAATTACAATCGCAACAAATAATTTAAGGCTTATACCATCTTTTTTTTCGGAAAAAAACTTCATTTTTATATCTCCGATCACTTATCATATCATTCATAATAGCATACATATTTTTTTACTTCAAGCCACTTGTTAAACAGCCTTCTCATTGTTAAAATAAAAACAAAAACGGATATAGAAACAACATCAAGTATAAAAACATATCAAAAACACAAACAAAAACATATATCAAAACATAACAAAGAGGAGGCAGTATTATGGATACTCTTAAAACCTTACCAAAAATAGATTTACATTGTCATCTCGACGGGTCACTCAGCCGTGAGTTTATAGAGTCAAAGCTCGGACGGACTGTCTTGGAAAATGAGCTTACCGCACCCCACGACTGCTCAAGCCTATCCGAATATCTGACAAAGTTTGACCTTCCGGTTTCCTGCATATTAACCAAAGAAAATCTTAAGGAAGCTGTGTTGGATGTTATACGTCGTGTAAAGGATGAAAATATAACTTATATAGAAATCAGATTTGCACCTAATTTAAGTAAAAACGAAAGCCTTGATTATAAGGATATATATGAAGCCGTAATTGAAGGATCAAAAGAAGGTCAAAGTAAATACGGCGTCATGTCCAATATAATAATCTGTGCCATGAGACACCATAGTGAAAAACAAAATCTCGATATGCTTAAAGCCGGCCGCGATTATCTCGGATACGGCATCTGTGCACTTGATCTTGCAGGTGACGAAGCAGGATTTCCAAATGAAAACTTTGCTTATCTTTTTGATGCGGCAAATCGCCTTGAAATGCCATTTACGATTCACTCAGGCGAATGCGGAAGATCAAAAAATATCAAAATAGCAGTCGAAGCGGGAGCTAAAAGAATCGGTCACGGAATTTGTCTTTTTGACGACAAAGAGCTTATGCAATACTGTCGTGACAGACAAATTGGTTTTGAATTATGTCCTACTTCAAATTATCAGACAAAGGCCGTAAAACCGGGTACGAAATATCCATTAAGAAGTTTTATTGATTACGGAATCAAAGCTACCGTAAATACCGACAACACCACTGTAAGCAATACAACTATGAGTCGCGAATACGAATTAATAACCTCAAAATTAAATATAGCGAAGGACGAGCTTGTACTGCTTTACAAGAACAGCATTGAACTTTCCTTCGCTAATGATGACATTAAAAATATACTTTCAAAAACCGTTTCGGCTTATGAGAAATAATATCCCACGCCCCACTTTGTATGTACATACTTTGGTGTCGCAGGTGCTGCCTCAATCTTCTCACGCAGCCTTCTTACATGAACATCAACCGTTCTTGCATCTCCCGGATAAGAAGGTCCCCATATAAGCTCCAGCAGCTGTTCACGAGAATATACCTTATTTGGATTTGAAACCAGAAGATATATAAGATCAAATTCTTTTGCGGTAAGATTAACCTCTTCTCCGTCGATGTATACTCTTCTGCTGTCCAAATCAATCTTAAGTCCTTTTGTTTCCAAAACCCTTGAGTTATCCTTTTCAGGTGCAACCTTTCCGTTTCGTCTCAATATGGCTTTTATTCTTGCCTTTACCTCAAGTATGTTGAAAGGCTTTGTAATATAATCGTCTGCGCCATACTCAAGACCGAGTATCTTATCCATGTCTTCACCTTTCGCTGTCAACATGATTATAGGCACATCGGAAAATTCTCTTATCATCTGACATACTTCCAGTCCTGTATGTACAGGAAGCATAATGTCCAGAAGAATTATATCATATGAATTATCTTTTGCTTTTTCCAAAGCTTCCCCGCCGTCATATGCTACATCGACTTCCATGTCATCCTGTTCAAGACTATATTTAATTCCCTTTACAATTGACTTTTCATCGTCTACTACCAAAACTTTTTTCATATCATTAACCTCAATTAATTGTAATATGATCTTTAATTTTATTAAAGGTCCCGTCCTTGATTCCCTTAACTTTCTTTATATCCTCCACTTTATTAAAATAACCGTATTGTTCCCTGTACTCCACAATGGCTTCCGCCTTCTTTTCTCCGATTCCCGTTAGCAAAACAAGCTCATTTTTATCGGCATAATTTATCCTGAGTCTGCCATCCTTATCATAATGCGCTTCCGCCTCGGTCGTTGTCACTTCCTTAGACGTCCCGTCAGCATGCTCCACCGTTTTTTCGTCCTCGTCTTCTCCCGACGTCCCGTCATCGGATTCAACAGGCTTATCGCCGCCGGAAACATCAGCATCCTTTGCCTCCGTAACCGAAGGTGTTTCCGTAGCCTTGTCACTTACGGGAACAAACTCGCCCTTGTCTTTACATGCCGTCACAATACAAATAATAAAGCAAATATAAAATATTAAGTTTTTTCTCACGAAAATCCTCCTTTTATAATGCGTGATTATAAAAGGAAAAATATTCAATATTGCCAGTACAAAACACCATTAGTATTTTACAAAATATTTTAGGTTTTTACAACACCTTTAATAAAAAATTAAATATATTTCTGTTAAAATAAATCTTATTTTTTCCATTGAAATATAAAAAATCCGGCTATCGCAATTATTATACCTATGAGCTTCGTAATTTGAAAGGCCTGTTTTTCAACACCGAATAATCCCATCAACTCTATAAGATATGCAACTAAAAGCTGTGATATGACTATAAGAAGCACAGCCTTGGCAGGTCCGAGTGATGCCATGCTTTTTATGACGGTCCATGTAATAAAAGCACCTATGGCTCCGCCAAGAAGCATATACTTGTTATCAATTTTTGTAAGCGACATAATCCCTGCCTGATTTCTTTCAAAAATAATCCATAGAATTAATGCGACCGCAAAGCCCGAAAATGCCACCCACGCCGAAGCAAGCCATGTCGATGTCTGCTTTGTTACTCCGGTATTAAAAACGCCCTGAACACTCATAAGTGCTCCTGATAATAATGCTATCAAAAATCCCCACATAAAAAAATCCTCCATGCATTTAATCAATACTTATTATCTGCATAAAGGATTTTTTTATTCTTTATCTTAACTATTCTCTTATCTTAATTGTATCATAAACATCCATATTTACCGAATCCGGATATGCAAAGTCGGAATCGATTACCTTCTTCCACGTTTCTATGGTATCGGCCAATTGACCATCAATTGCTTCCCGGGTCATCTGCTCTTTTTTCATAGCCGTTGCATCAGCATCCGTAAGAGCAATCATCAAAAATACATGATATCCGTATTCACTTTCCACAACAGTGCTGTAATCACCGTTTTTCATACCGTATAAGGTATTATATATAGCTTCGCCGTAGGTCTCAAGAATTTCCTCCGGTGTCATGGTATGTTCTCCGGCATACTCCAGATTATAATATTCCGAAAGCTTCTCTATATTTTCTGCATCATCGTTATTATCCAACTGAGCCGTAGCAAGCGTACTGCACGCATTTAGTGCCTGCTCATACTGCTGCCTCTTATGCTCGGCATCATACGGAACGATAACACCCTTATCGTCAATGTCATAGCATTCAAAATACATATCATAAAATGTCGTTTCTCTTGCCTGTTCATCGGAAATTTCTATCGGTGAAGCTTCAAGTATTTTGTCTGCCACCTTTTTAGCTGTGAGATTCTCGGTCATAACCTGATTAACCTTTTCCAGTGTCATGTCCATCGAATCTATTTCCTCATCTGTCAGTCCATCATAAAACGCCTTTGCATCCGCATCTATATCAGCTATTTCCTTTTCGGTAAGCGTAACATCATAATCCTCGGCATGTGCGCATAGCGTCTTGACTTTTACAATCTCACTTACAACCTCTTCTCTTGTGAGATCTGCCATGGAAATCTCTCCGTTGTTATCCTCCGGCAGAGCTAATTCCCAGACATCCTGACCGTATTGCTTTTCATATCTTTCCTTAACGGTATTAATATAAAGCCAGACCTCCGCCTTTGTTACAATATTATCACCATATTGAAACACAACCGTGCTGTCTTTTGTTTTATTTTTATTATCGGTTTTATCATTACAGCCTGTAATCACAAAAATCATCATGCACAGCACAATAGATAACAAGCTTATCTTCTTCATATCGGACCTCCTATAATTCTTCAAACAAAACGCTTATATCACTTACGGCACTCAGAGTCGTCTCAATAAGTTCATCCGGTATAAGCTTTGACGCCGGAAGCCTGAAGCCGGCATTTTTATCGGCAACAAATTTCATCCTGCCATTATATTTTTTAAGCAAAGCGTCCATTTTATCGGGATTAACCGGTGCCTTCGGCCACATCACAAAATAAAGTGTATCAGAAATATATTTTATGTCTGTTATATATGCATTATGCGACAAAGCCTTAAGATATGCAATATCAAAAAGTCTTAATACGCATTTCGGTATTTCACCGAATCTATCCTTAAGCTCTTCTATTATATCATCATTTTCTTCCCTTGTGGTACATTTTGAAATACGCTTATATAAATCAAGCTTGATAAATTCACTCTTAACGTATGTATCCGGTATATATGCCTCAACAGGAAGTTCAATAGATGTTACAAAATCCGCCTCTTCCTCTTCACCGGAAAGCCTTCTTATGGCATCATTTAACATACGGCAATAAAGATCATATCCGACGGCTTCAATATTTCCCGATTGCTCCTGTCCGAGAAGATTTCCCGCACCTCTTATCTCAAGGTCCTTCATGGATATCTTATATCCGGAACCCAAATCGGTAAATTCCCTGATTGCCTTAAGTCTTTTTTCAGCCACTTCCTTAATCATCTTATCACGCTTGTAAAGTAAAAATGCATAAGCACTTCGGTTGGTTCTTCCAACACGTCCGCGAAGCTGGTAAAGCTGTGCAAGACCAAATTTGTCGGCATCATGAATGATAATGGTATTTACATTCGGTATATCAAGTCCTGTTTCGATTATGGTTGTAGAAACAAGCACATCTATTTCCTTTTTTATGAACCTTCTCATTATGTCCTCAAGTTCACGCTCATTCATTTTACCGTGAGCAAACTCGATAACCGCATCAGGTATAACAGCACGAAGCGAGGCCGTTATATCCTCTATCGTATTTACACGATTATAAACATAATATACCTGTCCGTTTCTGGAAAGTTCTCTGTTTATGGCTTCCTTAACAAATTCAAGGTCATATTCCATAATATAGGTCTGTATAGGCATACGGTCAATAGGCGCTTCCTCCAGCAGACTTATGTCACGAAGCCCTACCATGCTCATGTGAAGAGTTCTAGGAATAGGTGTTGCCGTAAGCGTAAGAACGTCCACATTTACCTTTAGCTTTTTTATCTGTTCCTTATGTTTTACGCCAAAGCGCTGCTCCTCATCTATAATTAAAAGGCCCAGATTTTTAAACTCAACATCCTTGGATAAAAGTCTGTGCGTTCCGATGATAATATCCACATTTCCGCTCTTGAGGTCCGCCAGATTTTTCTTTATCTCCTTCGGCGTACAAAATCTTGAAAGCATTCTTATATTTATCGGAAAGCTTTTCATACGCTCGACAAAGGTATTATAATGCTGCTCGGCAAGTATGGTAGTCGGAACAAGATATGCAACCTGCTTATTGTCCTGGACAGCCTTAAATGCTGCTCTTATGGCTATCTCGGTCTTTCCGAAGCCTACATCTCCGCAAATAAGACGATCCATAATCTTTTCACTTTCCATATCAGCTTTTGTTTCTTCAATAGCCTTTTGCTGGTCATAGGTTTCCTCATACGGAAAAAGTTCTTCAAACTCACGCTGCCATACCGTATCCGGCGAATAAACAAATCCATGACTGGTCTGTCTTCTGGCATACAAATCGATAAGTTCCCTGGCGATATCATCTACATGCCCTTTTACGCGTTGTCTTACTTTCTCCCACTCGGTTCCGCCAAGACGGTTAAGCTTAGGCTTATGTCCGTCCTTGCCCGCAAATTTACCTATCATATTAAGCTGATCGACAGGTATAAAAAGCTTGCTTCCTTTATCATATTCTATACTGATATAATCCTTAAGTCTTCCGTCTGTTTCAACCTTTTCGATTCCCCGGTAAATACCTACACCATGATTCTGATGCACCACGTAATCACCGACATTTACATCGGAAAAGCTACTGATTTTATCTCCATGATACTTTGCGGCTTTTTTCTTTTTCTTTATTTCTCTTGCCGTAAATATATCGCTCTCACTTATTACAACGAGCTTGGCACCTGTTATTTCAAAGCCTGTTTCAATACGGCCCACAGCAGTCATTACCTCGCCGGCTTTTATGCTTCTGTCACCATTTTCAAGAAAATATGCCGGTATATCATTTTGATTAAGATCAGCCGCAATCCTTTTTGCCCTTGTTCCCGAAGGCGAAAGAATAAGAAGTCTGTATTTTTTCTTTTTCCACTTTTCTATATCCGACATAAGCCGCTCAAAGCTGTTATCATAGCTTACAAGACTCCTTGTGCCAATGTTTAATTCCATTTTTTCCTTCCATACACGCTGAGGCAGATAATTCTCGGAAACGAGCAAAAGCTTTCTTTCGCAAAGCTTTGCAACAATCCTCTTTCCTTCGTATAAAACATCAGCCTGTTTAGGAAGTATATATCCTCCCTCAAGTCTTCCCATCATCGACATGGCAAACTCGGTGGTATATACATCAGCCTGATGATAAACCTTCTCAGGCTCATCAATATATATCTGTGTTCCCTTAGGAAAATAATCCAAAAAAGAAACCGTATCATCATAAAAATATTCCACCATACTGTCAAGTCCCATCGTGGAATTGAATTCACTTAATTCTTCCTTTACGGTTTCGACCATTTTGTTAAGTCTGGCATAGGCATCCGTACGAAACTCTTTTTTAAGCTTCGCACTCTGAATCTTATGTTCCTTTTCTATAGCATCTATACCCTTATTTATACGATTGCTGTCAAGAACCATCTCACATGAAGGATATATCGAAAGGCTGTCAACTTCTTCTATGGAACGCTGACTTAATGCATCAAAGCTTCTTATGGAATATACCTCATCGCCCCAAAGCTCAACACGATAAGGGCACTCCTCGGTAAGAGGAAATATGTCGATTATTCCTCCTCGTACCGAAAACTGCCCGCGTTCTTCTACCATTACTGTTTTTTCGTATCCAAGTGTTGTAAGCTTTCCGGAAAATTCAAAAGTATCAATACTTTGCTCTTTTTTTATATTTATAACATTATTCACTATGTGACTGATATCGGGAATCTTATCCATAAGACCTTCTATTGTGGTGACAACGGTTATGTCATCTTTACACGCTATATGTCTTATTATTTCCAATCTGTTTTTTGCAGTCTCATTACTGTGAATATCGGCATAATAAAAAAGAGCATCCTTCGCAGGATAATAATACACCTCTCTGTCATAAAGCTTATAATCGGAAACTATCTGCCTTGCACGTTTCTCATCATAAGTAACTACAAGTCTAAGTTTTCCTTTCTTTTCAAGAGCCTTAATCAAAAGAGGTTCTACATGTCTGTCCATCCCCCATATATGTATGGGATAATTATCATCCTTCAAATTTTCTCTTAATCTTACAAAGCCCGGTTCTTCCTTAAATGCCAAGACAATTGCCTGCATATCAAGAACCTCCGATATTTAATTCAAATTAATTATATTTATTCATTGCATGATCGGCATCTTCGTTTAAGATATCCGCCACGGCTTCTCTTGCCGTATCAGCCGCCTGTCTTATCACCGGCTGCTCTTCCTTCGAAAATCTTCCGAGAACGTAATCAGCAAGATCCATCTTTGGCGGCTTTTCGCCGACACCGACTTTTATCCTTGTAAATACATCAGTACCGAGATGCGCAATAATATTTTTAATTCCGTTATGTCCACCGGCACTGCCTTTTTTTCTTATTCTGATACGACCCACATCAAGGCTTATATCATCATATATAACTATGATATCCGTATTGTCGCATTTGTAATAATCAACCAATTCCCGGACACTTTCGCCCGAAAGATTCATATATGTCTGCGGCATGGCAAGTATAACCTTTTCACCCTCGATTACACCCTTACCTATCAAAGCCTTATGTTTTTTTGTATCAACCTTTATATTGTAATAATCACTGATATTATATATAACTGAAAATCCCACATTATGCCTCGTTCCTGCATATTCTGCCTTGGGATTTCCAAGCCCGATAATAATTTTCATAAAACAAATACCCTTTAGCTGTTATTCTTACGGGCTATCATTATCTCTTCCGCTTTTTTTAGCTGTTCCTGGGTATTAACACCCATGATGTCGTTTACATCCTCGCCCTTAAGCGGCATAGCCGATACTCTTAAACCTATCTTTTTGATAAGGGCAATGGTATCGGTAAGATAATATTCGCCTGCGGCATTATTGTTATTCAACAGTTCAAGACTTGCCGCAAGTGCCTCCGCATTAAAAATATACATACCGGAATTGATTTCCTTTATCTGCTTTTCTTCTTCGGTGGCATCCTTTTGTTCAACTATTTTTACAAATCCGTTTTGCTCATCTCTTACTATTCTTCCATAACCGGTAGAATCCTCAACTACAGCAGATAAAACGGTTACACCGTTTGCAAGCTTTTTATGAAGCTCTACAAGTCTTGCAAGCGTCGTTCCCCTTATAAGCGGTGTATCTCCGCAGAGAACTATTACATCACCTTCGGTACCAATAAAGTCACTTGCGCATTTTACGGCATGACCGGTTCCAAGTTGCTCTCTCTGAATCCTGTAATCAACCACGTCATAAATCGCATTTTTAGTTTCGAGAGCCTTATAACCGACTATAACACAGACATCCCTTGCACCTGCATCCTTTGCTGCCTCTATAACATAATGCACCATAGGGTGTCCGTCACATTTATGGATAACCTTCGGCAGTTCGGAATTCATCCTTGTCCCCTTACCCGCTGCCAAAATAACCGCTTTTAAACCGTTGTTCATATAATATCCTCATCCTCCGAAATAAAAATATTACAATAATATTGTAACCAAGATACAAAAAATGTCAATACACATATCATTCTGCAAATCTTAATTTATTCTAAACCTTCTTTTAAGTTTTGTATAAATTCATTCATTTCATCTTCATTTCCGAAACTGTTGGAGACATATATCTTTCCGTCTGTTGTTCCATGATAAGCAACCAACATAATTATAAATTCATTATCGTTATAAAGACTAAAGCTTAAAATCATTTCCTCGTCAATATTAGATGTCATATCTTCGAGTTCCTTTGCCTTTTCTTCATTTAATTCTATAACTACTGCTTCCGATTCGGAATAAATATCCTTTATATCTTCCTTTACAAAAACAATATTTCCGAAATTATCTTTTATATACAAGCCCACATCATTTTCGGCACCTTTTCTTTGTATTTCGTCGATTTTCGTAATATAAGTTGCCGTTTTCTCAAAGGTAAGCTCGTAAATGAAGTCATAAACCTTATTAAAGCTTTTGTTGGAAGGATTTATACCGTAAACGGAATACTCTTCTTCCTTCGTATAAACCGTTAATGTCTTTCTTATTCCCTCCATATCGGTTTTATTTCCGACATCTCTTTGTAAATGATACAGATCCTCATCAATTATCATTTTCTCTATCTTTTTTTCATCTTCCGGCGATATGGTTGATGTCTGAATCCCGGGCACATCCTTTCCGTACCACTTTAAAAATTCATTGGCATAGATACGCACGGTTCCGTCCCGGTAAATTTCAATATTTAACTTATATGTTTTTTCAATATCATCACTATTTGCCGGCTCATATGAAAGTTTCACAAATAAGTCATCGGCAAATTCCGGCACTTTATTCTTCTTTTCGCAGGAAACCAGACACATCGCTAATAACAAAAGCGGGATGAATATTAATTTTTTTCTATAATTGTTCTCTTTCATTTTCGTTAAATATCCTCTATTTGAAAAATATAATGTTATATGATATAATTCCTTATATCACGATTTATCGTTTTATAATATGACAAAAGTATGGGGTGAACTTATGAAGATACAAGAATCTGCGGAAGACTATTTGGAATCCATCTTAATAATAAGCGAGCAAAAAGGACATGTTCGTGCAATAGATATTGTTAATCATCTTGGTATTTCAAAACCGAGTGTCAGCGTATATCTTAAGAATCTGCGTGAAAACGGCTATGTAAATATTAACGAAAAGGGACATCTTTCATTAACCGATGCAGGTCTTAAAATAGCCGAAAAAATATATGAACGACACAAAATCCTTTCATCCATGCTCATCTCACTTGGTGTAACGCCTGAGACAGCTTTAAAGGATGCCTGCAAAATCGAACATGATTTAAGTGATGAAACCTTTGAAGCAATAAAAAAGCATTATGTTAATTCCAAATCATAATTATTAAAATATTAAAGCCATATTATATATAATGTCCACATGAGCATTATATATAATATGGTCTTTTTTATTTACCCTCAATAAGCACATCTACGTCATTACGTCCGAATTCGCATAATAATCTTCTGATTTCCTGGATTGTAAATTCATCGGCATGTATCTCTATCTTGTCCAAAAGCTTATCAACATATCCGCACCATTTTTCATATATCTTGATCAAATCCTGCGGTAATGGTTCTTTCTTCTTAGGCTGATCGGAATAATAATAATTTCCTTCCGACAGAATATCTTTTATGGACACTGCCTTAGGCTCAATTCCGTAAGCTATATATCTTATCTCTTCGGTTCTTACAAGAGCGCAATCATACATTTCCACCAAAAGGTCTTCTATACAGTCCTTAGGTACATTGAAATAATGATAATACATCTCCTTAGTCTTATACGAAGGCTTTTCTGCCACATCCATCTTGTTATACCAATAAAAGTCCTCGCTGCTTGAAACTGTTGATTTCTTAACTGTTTTTTTCTTGCTGTATGAATCCAATTGATCACTCAAACCAAATATAGCCTCGGCATCAGGCTTACCGTACATAACAGCCTCGGATATCTCTTCCGCTTCTCTGACCGAAGCCATAATTGCTTCATTTGACAGGCTCTCATCCGGCGTATAAGGTGCAAATGCCGAATCAATATAATTATCAAGATTCTCGGCAACTGCTGCAACTTCTGTTTTCTCAGGTTGAGAAGCCTCCGGAGCATCTGAAGCCTCCTGAGCATTTGAAACCTCTGCCGTTTTGGCTTTATTTGCTGCCTTTACTTTATTTACAACGTCCGAAATATCAATTGTTTTTTCCGAATTTACATCATCAATATTATTTTCTATATCCGGTTCTTCCGATACCGGTGCGTTTGATGCTAAAATATCGGTTTTTTCTTCATTTTCATTTAAAACATCGTCCGAAGTCTCAACGGAAGCTTCATTTTCTTCATACTCGTCAGCATATTCTTCATCATATGTTTCGTCGGCATATCCTTCGTCTGCATACTCTTCATCTGAATACTCTTCATCAGTACTTTCTTCGTATTCACCCTCATATTCTTCCGAATATTGGCCATCATCATATTCTTCATCAGAATAATCCTCTTCATAATCCTCTTCATTATTCTTTTTTCTTGTAACTATCAATACAATGGTAAGCACAACCAACAGTAAAAAAAGCACTCCCAGAACTCCCAAAAATATCATTGAAACAACCGAATCGCTCATTTTAAAATCAACCAACCTTTTTTCAAAAATTATCGAATGTTATATAAATGTCAAAAAGTCTGTAAGTAAAAAACCATACCTTACAAGTATACTAAAAAAAAACAAAATAATCAATATCTATAACTTGTAAATTGAATTTTACTTTGCTATAATTCATAAAGATATTTAGGAAAATATAATAAATTCACTATAATAGAAGGAGAAAAAAATGGGAAAAATCAGAACACGATTTGCACCAAGTCCAACCGGAAGAATGCATGTCGGAAATTTAAGAACCGCTCTTTACGCATATCTTATAGCAAAGCATGAAGGCGGAGATTTTATTTTAAGAATTGAAGACACGGATCAGGTGCGTGAGGTAGAAGGTGCTGTAGACATTATATACAGAACATTACAAAAAACAGGACTTATCCATGATGAGGGACCTGATAAGGACGGCGGATTCGGTCCTTATGTTCAAAGTGAAAGGCAGGCAAAGGGTATATATCTTGAATATGCAAAAAAGCTTATCGAAAAGGGCGAAGCATATTACTGTTTCTGTGACGAGGAACGCCTTGCAACCCTTACAACCGAACTCGAAGGAAAGACCATAAGCCGATATGACAAGCATTGTCTTAATCTTTCCAAGGAAGAAATCGAGGCAAATCTCAAGGCCGGAAAACCTTATGTTATAAGGCAAAACAATCCATTGGAAGGAACCACAACATTTAAAGATGAGCTCTACGGAGATATCACTGTTTCAAATGAAGAATTGGACGATATGATTTTGATCAAATCAGACGGTTTTCCGACTTACAATTTTGCAAATGTTGTCGATGACCACCTTATGGGAATCACTCATGTAGTAAGAGGAAATGAGTATCTTTCGTCTTCACCGAAATATAACAGACTCTATGAAGCCTTCGGCTGGGAGGTTCCTGTATATATTCACTGCCCTCTTATAACCGATGAAGAGCATAAGAAGTTAAGCAAGCGTTCGGGACATTCTTCATTTGAGGATTTGCTTGAGCAGGGATTTTTAACCGAAGCTATCGTAAATTTTGTGGCACTTCTTGGCTGGTGTCCGGAAGATAATCAGGAAATATATTCCCTGGATGAGCTTGTTAAAGTCTTCAACTACAAGAATATGTCAAAATCTCCGGCAGTTCTTGATATGACCAAGCTCAAATGGATGAACGGTGAATATATTAAAGCCATGGATGATGATAAATTCTACGAAATGGCTCTTCCGTATATAAAAGAAACTATCAGCAAGCCTTTGGATTACAAAAAGATTGCTGCAATGGTTAAAACAAGAATAGAAGTATTTCCTGACATAAAGGATCAGATTGATTTCCTTGAGGCAGTACCGGAATATGATAATGAATTATATACACATAAGAAAATGAAAACCAATCCTGAAAATTCACTTACACTTTTACAGGAGGTTCTTCCGGTTCTCGAAGCACAGGAAGCATTTGATAACGATTCACTTTTTGAATGTCTCAAGGCTTTCGGTGAGGCGCACGAATACAAAACAGGTTTCGTTATGTGGCCTTTAAGAACCGCAGTATCGGGAAAGCAGGCTACTCCGGGCGGAGCAACCGAGCTTATGGCCCTTCTCGGAAAAGAAGAGTCAATCGCGAGAATCAAAGCCGCTATAAATAAATTAAGTTAAAATAACATAGCGCAAAAATCATACAATGAATAAACCGATAATAATTATGCAATATAAAAAGGTCTTCTCCTTTTCGAGAAGACCTTAATTTTATATTTGCTTTTTTTGTTTTTTAGTTTGCCACATTTACAAAAATATCTATTTTTTCATCATTTGCTTCATTGGATAAAGTTACTATTGTGCTTCCGGATGCCACAGCAGTAAGCGTAAGAGTTTTTACACCCGACTCATCGGCTTCTTCCCATGAACCCGTAACTACGGAACCATCGGCAACCTGAACAGCCAATTCACCCTCACCACTATAATATACCTTTACGGAAGCTTTTCCACCGGTAACATTTACTACAGTATCGCTTGCAAAGAAGTCATCATAGCCCTGTCCGCCTGCTTCGGCATTAAAGAATGCCACAAGTCCTGCAGACTGCTCGTTTGCAGCTGAAAGATCATTTATCTGTGTCTCGTAATTAGTAATTGTTTCCTGTAATTCTGAATTTGAATCTGTCAATGATGCAACTTCATCTTCAAGACTCTTTATATCCTCATCATTAGATTCAATCTGTGAATTTGCATTTGCAAGCTCCTGAGTAAGCTCATCCTTATCCTTTGTAAGCTCATCAACCTTATTACTATAATGCAAATATCCCCAGACAACAGCTGCTCCGAGTCCCATTATAAGCAATATTGATACAACTATATATGCTATTACTCCGCCACTCATTTTTCCGTCTTTTTGCTTTGGCTGCTTCTGCTTAGGAGCCTTTGCCGGCTTGGCAGGTTTAGCCTTTGGAGCATTTCCTCTGTTTACAGGTCTCTGACCCTGAGGATTCATCTGTGGATTCATTTGCGGATTCATCTGTGGATTCATCTGCGGATTCATTTGAGGATTCATCTGTGGAGGGACCATCCCCCCCTGTCCTGCAGGATTTTGTCCGAGCATATCTGCAGTAAGTACCGTTGTACTTTCCTCACTTCTTTGTGCATCAAGCATATCTGCGGTAAGTACCGTTGTACTTTCCTCTGTTTTTATATCAGCTCTATCCGCAACTGCTTCTGCTTTATCAGTAACCGCTTCTTCAACTTTTCCTTCTAAGTTATCCTTTACTTCTTCAACCTTATCACTCATCGGTTATTCCTCCTTTTCATGATTATAACTACATATATTTTACTTAAAAAATCAAATATGTCAAATCAGGCAAGTCATTTATGATTAATAAAGGTCGGTAATATCAATTTTTAAACCTCAAGCTTCATATCGCCTTCCTTAATAAGGTTAAGCTTTCTCATTCCCTCTGAAATTGCAAATGTGATAATTGCAGGAAGTATAAAGTGCATTAACAAAATCAAAAGCATTGCCTTTGCACCGCCCATTCCATCAGCAGTCATAGCATTGAAGGCTTCGAACTGTCCTACAAACCCGGCAGAGCCCATACCTGAACCTACAGGTGTGCTTACCATCTTAAGTGCCGCAGACGCAATCGGTCCTAAAATAGCACTTGAAATAATAGCAGGAAGCCAGATTAAAGGCTTCTTGATGATGTTCGGTACCTGAAGCATAGATGTACCTACTCCCTGTGCAATAAGTCCGCCCATTTTATTTTCACGATAACTTGCAACAGCAAAGCCAACCATGTTACAGCAGCAGCCTATGGTTGCGGCGCCTGCGGCAAGACCACCTATACTCATCGAAATACCGATAGCTGCTGAACTTATAGGAAGTGTAAGTATCATACCCATAAGGACCGAAACAATTATACCACCGATTACAGGGTGTGCTTCTACATTTACATTTACAAGCTCACCGAGCCAGCTCATAAATTTGCTTATATAAGGTCCTACAAATATACCTACGGCAGCACCTGATAATATAGCAACAAGCGGAGTAATAATTATATCAATCTTGGTTTTTCCCGCAACAAGATTACCAAGCTTTATAGCAAATATGGCAGCTACAAATGCGCCTAAAGGCTCACCCGGCTTACCCAATCCAAATGCTTCGATAGCAAGAACCGTAGGAAATGCACCTATCATACCGCAAACTGCTGCAGATACAGTAACCAAAGGGCCGCTCTTTAATTTACATGCAACACCGACACCGATACCGGCACCTGTAATGGATTTTGCAAATCCGCTTATAGCTATAAGATATGCGCCTATATCGCCTCCGACCAAATCACCGACCTTGGCAATAATGGTTCCTATAATAAGCGTTGAAAAAAGTCCAAGCGCCATTCCGCTTAATCCATCAATAAAAATCTCATTCAGCCATCCTTTAAACTTGTTCATTTGTTTAGTCTCCCTTTTTGTGCTTTTGTCTTTTTTTATAAAGCTTTATATACTTTATTTTCAGTCAACAGCATATAGTATACTTGTTTTTTCAGATATGTCAAATAGTTTCTCGCATGGTTTCAAAAGTTTCAAATATATCCAAAATTCCCCATCCCCAGGCTTCACTCGGATAAATTATATCTATATTTTCTTCTGCACCCCTTATAAGCATCTGCTTTATGGTCGGTGTATCAAGGTCCGGATTGTTTCCCCTTTTAAATCCCCATTCAAGCAAAAGTGCCGCTACCCCGGAAGTTATTGCTGCTGCTATGCTTGTTCCGTCCTTTCTTGTATAAAGACTGTTTTTCCCAAGCAGGTTCGTTCCGGTTGAAAATATACCGTATACATCGACGGCAGGGGCCGTAATATCAGGCTTTATTTCACCTTTTCTTGAAAACCCGCGACTCGAATTTATATAGATGGCATTATTATAATGATTATATCCTGCTGCAGTTATGGCACCTCTTGAATTCCCCGGTGCGCATATGGTCACATCAGGCTCGCTTCTTATAAAAGTCACATTTGAATTAAGAAAATCATGTATCGGAAGCCAGGCATCAAAGCCTCTTGATATTCCGAGCACATTCTCAGATACTTCTATGGTCCATATTCCCTCCGACGGATTGGAAAATCTAAAGAAAATCATTTGGTCACCGGATTGTCTTTCCACTGCAATGTTTTCAATATAGACCTCCGTTCCTTCATAAAGAAAGCTAATTCTTGTACTGTCATTTTTTATCGAAGATATATTTCCGAATTTTTCACCCGTAGGAGAAAGAATGGATATACTTAAAATCCCCGGTGCATTGCCCCATATCTCCATCGTAAATCCCTTGTCATCGGGTCCGACATATATTTCCACTCTTTCGGCTCCTGCGTTGCTGTTAAGTTTTCTTTCTGCCGAATAATGACCGCCATAACCGAGTTCATTTCCGGCAGCACTTACAACACACACACCTCTTAGATTTTGTGTCATATCAAAATACATCTCAAGATTTGTATTTCCGTTATGATCTCCGGAACTTGACCCAAGTCCAAGGCAGATTACTATTGGCTTTCCGAGTCTTGAAGCCTCCATAAGCAAAAATCTTATACCAAGCATGATATCTGCCTCACTGTAACACTTTGCATCATCATTTATCAGATAAAACTCTCTTAAATTATCCTTTGCCTCCTTGAGCTTAACCATTATTATGTCGCACTCCGGGGCTATTCCCGTAAATTTTTCTCCGGATTCGTTACCGCAGGCAACAGAAGCAAGAAATGTTCCGTGTCCTTCCTCATCAACGGTAGGAACTATTTCAAAAGGTTTATCACTTTTTAAGGCTTCATTTATATCCTCTTCATAAAAAACAGCACCGTAACCATATGCCTTCGGACCGCTTCCAAGAACTGACTTATTTTGATCCCAGATACTTTTAATCCGTGTGGTACCATCCTTTTTTATAAAAGTTTCACTTGTATAATTAATTCCGGTATCGACAAAACCGACTATCGTGTCCTTTCCGGTAAGTGCAAGACCTGATATACGTCTTACCACATCCGCACCGACAACCGAAGCAACCGTGGTATCCATAAGCCCAAAGCATTTCGGTACGGAATTGTATCCGTACCGAAAAATTCTTTTTTCATTAAAATCAACCGATTTCTTATATGCTATAAGAAACCGGTTGTTAATATTATTTATACATTCGGGATTGAAATTTTCATATACTCCAAACATATAATCATCATATCTGAAAATAAAATCAAGATAGTCTTCGGAATATATATACTCTGTACATATATCCAAATTCTCATCATTTATTATGTCCATACATATACTTTCTGTTAAGGCTTTAATAAAATATATGCAAAAGACATTTTTTAATTACTCTGAACTAATCCATATCTTCGGTCTTCCTGCCGGCCTTCATACGTTCCTCATAATCATTTTTAGGCATAGGCTTTGCAAAATAATAACCCTGTATCATATCGCATCCCTGACCTGCAAGGAAATCAACCTGTTCCTTAACCTCGACACCCTCGGCAACGGTACGCATATTAAGACTCTTGGCAAGTCTTATGGCCTCGGAAACTACTATCTCGCCACGATCTCCTTTATTATCTCCTCTGAAAAATTCAGCATCAAGCTTAAGTACATCAAGCGGCATATCCTTAAGTGAATTAAGTGATGAATAACCGGAACCGAAGTCATCCATGGATACGGCGAAGCCATAGCTTTTTAATTTCTCTATGGTTTCTATCATTGCGTTTTTATCATCAAAAAATGCACTTTCCGTAAGCTCTATCTCAATAAGATTATGAGGTGCACCTTCCTTATCAACCATATCGCGTATCTGCTCAGCAAGATCGCTCTCTATAAAATGTGCTCTTGAAACATTTACAGAAACAGGAACACATTTATATCCTTTATCCAGCCATGCCTTCTGATCTCTTGCCACATGAGTTATCATATAATGGTCTATTTCGGTTACGAATCCGTTCTTTTCAAATATAGGAATAATCTTTCCCGGAGGTACGAAACCAAAATCAGGCGACTGCCATCTTATGAGTGCCTCTGCACCTCTTAATTCATTGGTTCTCGGGTCGTACTTCGGCTGGTAGTAAACCATAAATTCTTCATTGTCAAGAGCCTGTTGCTGCTTCTCCTGCACCTGATCTATCCACTTTTGATCATTTACAAGTTTGTCATCAAAATAGGCAACACCCGAGTCTTCGCTGTCACTCATTGTAGCTCTGGCAGTGCAGGCATTGTTATACTCGGAATCAATTACAAAGCCCTTTCTCTTTACGTAGTTTCCATTTTCATCTTTGCTGGCACCAATCTTATTTATACCAACCTGGAATGCAAATTTATGCTCCGTATCTATCTGCTCAAGCTCACTGATAAGCTTCCTGATACGTTCATCAAGCTCATCGGCATCCGTATATTTTAAAATCAAAGCGAAATTCGAGGATGAGATATGTGCAAGCATTTCTTTTTTATCAATACTTGCCGTAATCCAATCGCTTACTTTTCGAAGAATAGCCTCTCCTTCCTCTATGGAATGGCACATACAAAATGCTCTGTATTTTACAAAACCGACATTGATAATCGCATACTTGTTTCTCGCATTTGATTTTTTACGCAAGAGCTGCTCACCCTTGACTTTAAACCACATCCAATTATGACCCTTGGTAACATGATCCGTAAAGAAATAATTTGCAATTCTTCTTTGTCTTACAAAACTCGAAACAATATTTACAACTACTATTATAAATATTACAAGCAGTAATACCGCAACCATAATCGCAAAGGAAACAAACAGAATTAAATCCTTTATATCAACCGCAAAATAAGCCTTTGCATAAAGTATTTCCTTTCCGCCGTTCAGTTTCATTTCAATCCAAATAGGATTTTTTCTGGTAGTGGCTTTTACGGCATCCTGCATTTCCTTAGCCGGGTCCATATTATCGGATAATTCAATTACACCCTCATCATCATACTCACTTGCGGAATTATTTACGGAATGGTCTACAGATAATTTCAATCCCACATTATCATTGCTGTTGCTACCGGATATAACGGTCGCATATACCCCGTCCTCACTTTTAAAAACAATAGTATTTCCTTCTCCGAAAGTAAGGCTTTTTATAAACTGCCTGAAATTAAACTTAAGTGTTCCGCCTTCTACATACAGACTGTCATTTTCCTTATCAACATGAAATATAACTCCGTCAGGAGTAGGTACCGATGTCAGATATACCTTATGACCTTTATCACTGCAGGTGTTTGTGCCTTTTTGATAAAGAATATTTCCTTCGCTGTCGGTTATGAAATAATCTCTTCCCTCTTCATTAAGAATCTCATAAGCCTCAAGGCTGTCCGTTTTAGTTTTCTCATAGAGCCTTGCCATATATTCTACAGATTTATATTCCGCACTGATTTTAGTCTCTATGGCATAAAACATAAAGGATTCCACATACATCATAAACAACGCAAAAGCAACAATCGAAACAATTATGAAAAAGAGAATAGTCATCCAGGAACGGTTTTTCTTAAGCTTACGAAAGCTTTTTTGTTTTCTCTTTTCACGCTTTATCTGTTTTTTTAATATTTTTTCTCTATTCCTCAAATCTTCATTTTTTTCTTGTTCAAGAATCAACTCTTTATTTTCTTCTGCCATTCCTTCACCTCTTTCCCATGAGTATTCTAACTAATATAACTATTCTTTAATTTTACAAAGATTTAGCTCATCAAAAGATACGTAAAATATCCTGCATAGCATAAGAGCATAAATATACCGCCGGTTCTTTTAAGCTTCTTATCCTTATTGCAAACACATACAAAAAGAATAACCGCAGCCGCGATTGCTACAATTGCATCCTTTATAAACGCTCTCTCAAATCCGATTGGAAGTATAACCGCCGAGGTACCGACAACAAAAAGTATATTAAAAATGTTACTTCCTACTATATTACCTATAGCTATATCCGTCTTTCCCTGTTTTGCTGCAACACAAGAAGTTACAAGCTCCGGAAGAGATGTTCCGAATGCCACTATGGTAAGACCTATAAGTCTTGTGGACATACCAAGTTCGGATGCGATATAGCTTGCAGCATCAACCGTAACATCAGCACTTATAACTATACATGCCGCACCTATAACAACAAGCAAAAGGAGAATCGGAAGCTTATCCTTCTTGCTCAATGTAGTTTCACCCTCATCATCGGCTTCTCCTTTCCTGGCTGTATATATCAGATAAACCATAAAAACAGCCATAAGTAAGAGAAGAATACAGCCGTCAAATCTTGACAGTTCATCGCCTATCATTCCGAGCACCAGCAAAAGAACCGTAACAAAAATAACAAAAGGTATTTCGATTCTAAATGTATTTTTCTTAATCTGCAGCGCAGCTATACAAGAAGCCACACCAAGAATAAGAAGAATATTCATGATATTACTTCCGATAACATTACCTACGGAAATACCTGCATTACCCGATGCCGCACCCTTTATACTTACCGCAGCCTCAGGAAGTGATGTACCAAATGCAACTATCGTAAGTCCGATAACTATCTGCGGTACATTGAATTTAAGTGCAATCTTTGATGCTGAAGCAACAAATGTATCCGCACCCTTTATCAAAAGATAAAATCCCGCAACTATAAAAACTGCATTTAATGCAAATTGAAACGCCTTTGCCTGCGGAATAATGTCCGTGCCTGAATTAATATATGACAAAGCAACAAAAAGTGCCGCAAGTATAAATAATATTACATTTTTCTTTTTCATGAAGATTCTCCTTAATTATGAAGTTATATTTTTTGTATTATAAAGTTTAATTTTTAAACTTTTAAATTCTCTTTAATTTATTTAAAAGCTGCTCATCGCTCAAACGAAATACATCATCGATAATCCATGTATGCATATCCTTGGCACGCTGCTTGAAGTAACGTGTTCCTGTGGTATCATCACAACCCTTCGCAAGTACAAGTGCCTTTCTTGCATACTTTCCGCCGAATTTGCGGGATACGGTTTCAAGCTCGTGAAGTGCATTACCACCGACCTTACCACTCTTACAGGATATAAATATAGGGCAAACATCCTTCATGAGAATTACATCAATTTCATTCATCGTATCGTAGATAAGACTGTCATCCGTATGAAGCTCTCCTGCCCAATCTATATGCGCACCTATTATGGCATCCGTGAACATATGACTTTCTCTGGTCGCTACCTCATATACATGAAGTTCAAGGATATTACCTGATTTTCCTATAACCCTCTTTATCATATCATTCTTAAATTTAAATATTACTTTATTTCCGGTTTCTCTGTATTCCTTCAGGAGATTGTTTTTATTCAGGTCATGCAAAAGCTCTATGGCATCTCCCAAAGGCTTTTTATAAAGCTCCTCCCAGCCCTCGAACTGGTCCGGCATAGCCTTTCTTAACTCATCTATTTTAGCGCAGTGCTTATTCCATTTTCCTCTGTATTTGCTGCATATATCCCACATGATTCTTATGTCGGCTCTGAAGTCATCGGTAAATCTCCAATCCGCATAGCTTCCTGTGTGACTTGTTAAAACTCCGCCATGAAGAACTATTTCTTCCGGAATGCTTAAGTGAAATTTATAATCCGAAGTAATTATTTCTCCTCCGTTTATATCAATTTCCTTTCCGGTAAACGGATCGATTCGCATCTTCTTTACATCCATACGCGCAGCAATACAACCGAGGGCTATAAGTATGAGCTCGCTTCCTCCCGTAAGATCAAACTTAACCCCCGGATAATCCCTGATTATATCCGTCAGCATGGAAATGGCACCGTTTAAATCATCCTTCGGCACCTCTATGAAATCAAGCAAGACATTGGGACATCTTAAATCCCTGAAATGTTTAATATCGTTTATCTTCTTTGTTACCATGTTATCCTTATGTCCAAGGAAAAAAATCTTTTCAGGCTTATATTTCATCATAGCCATAACATTTTCCAATGGCTCCTCGGAATAAAACTTGACCAATATATTACATTCTTCCATAAAATTATTTATAGTTTCCATAAGATACCTGCCAAATAAATAATATATATAATTATACTTTTTTTACAAAAATAAGGCAATATCTTTAAGGTAATTACTACTGTTTTTTTATCGGTGTCAGTATTTGACTAAATACATCGAAATATGTTATAATACATAGGATTTTTAATAAATCAAAAACGAATATTCTATTTAAGAATTTTTCTTGTTTGGAGGAAAATATGAACAGTTTATACAAGAGGCTTGTAACCATAGGAATGATAAGCTTTACAGCCCTTTTGGGTTGGATATATTGTATAATTGAATTCAGAAACAAGCCTGTTTATATAGTCTTGGTTTCACTGGCTCTTATAGTATCGGTTTATGTTTTACTGCAATCAATCATAAGTCTCCGTCAGCGTAAAGACAAAAAATTAAAGAAAGATATAAATGAGGCTGTTGCAAAACTGGTTGCCGACTTTTATGAAGCACAGTCTCAAACCGAAACACCTGATAATACGCTTGAGGTTGAGCGTATATGTAAAGCTTTATATGTACAGCTTCGTAAGGTAAATACAACCTTAAGCAACGACCTTATCACAAAGGAATTACTTAATAATGCAACAAAGGTAAATATAAAATATCACCATGCAGATTCAACAAAGCTTCTGGCTGCAATAACAGATTTATCGGATACATTAAAGCTTGCACCGGAACCTCAGGTAATCGTTAAAGAGATTCCTGTAGCGGCACCTGCACCTGTTTCAGCGTCGGCCGAAGCTGTAAAGGCACCTGAGTCTGAACCTGTGGCAATGCCCGAACCTATTGCAAAATCTGAGCCTGTTATTGAGCCGGTTGCAAAAGCACCCGAGCCGGTTGTTGAACCTTCCCCGGCTGATGACGGCGGTATGCTTTCACAAGCTGAGATGGATGCTCTTATTGCAAATATGACTTCGTTTGCACCCGAAGAAACGGAAAAAGCTGAAATTCAGACAGAAACCCAAATAGAAACTCCTGCAAATGTAGGAGCATCAAGTGAGGAAGCACAGCACTTCTTTGATGAATTTGAAACAAAACACGAACGCAATAATGAACAAACCGAGCCTAATGTTGCAGCCGAACCTGAACCTGTTTCAGAACCTGAACCTGTTGCTTCAGCTCCTGCCGATGATGGTGGTATGCTTTCACAGGCTGAGATGGATGCTCTTATTGCAAGTATGACAGGTGGCGGTAATTCAGAACCTGAGCCCGCTCCCGAGCCTGAACCTGTTGCTTCAGCTCCTGCCGATGATGGTGGTATGCTTTCACAGGCTGAAATGGATGCTCTTATCGCAAGTATGACAGGAGGTAGTTCCGAACCGGAACCTGAGCCCGAGACTCCATCAAACGTGCTTGAGTTTCCGACTCCAACACCTGCACCTGCTCCGGAACCCGCACCTGTTTCGGATGATCCTAACAAAGTACTTTCACCTGAAGAGATTGCAGCATTATTTAATTCAATGAAGTAAACAATAACAAAAGGTTGTCACAAAAATGTGACAACCTTTTGTTATATAGAATCTTTTTATCTGCTAATTATTCAACCGTAAATCCATATGTTTTTGTATCACTTAATCTTCCGTCAGCTGTTCTTGCTTCAAAATGAA
>ODAI014503700.1_pt1 | contig 50866 bp, 31 predicted proteins | sample 1539321 | NCBI WGS metagenome assembly ODAI01 (sample SAMN02144231, study PRJEB22623) | gut metagenome | biome: sheep rumen | host: Ovis aries | place: New Zealand
ACTCGACGCTTTATAAGTCGCAGTCGTTTTGTTAAGGCTCCAAGTTCCGTCGGAATCGGTCGGAGTGGGCGCATCTTCGCCTAATGCTAAAGTATATCCGTCGCTAATCGACACGTCTTGTTCATTCAAAGCTGAATTATTAACCATCACGACTTTTTTGTCAGTATTAATTTCAAGTCCGTCCGTCGAGCCAACGCCGCTAACTGTAACCAAAGTATTTCCACCGCTTGCCGCCGTGTAGGAAATTTTATTGTCTGCGAGAGTATAGCCCGCCGTCGTGCTTGACGTTTTATAAGTGGCAGTTGTTTTGCTAAGACTCCACGCCGCCTTTGTCGTAGTCGGTGCCGTAACATCTTCGCCCAAAACTAAAGTATAGCCGTCACTAATCGTCACGTCTTGTTTATTCAATGCCGATTCATTGACCGTCACGGCTTTATTAGTAATATCAATTTCAAGACCGTCCGTCGAAGCAACGCCGCTGACTGTCACCAAATTATTTCCAGTGCTTGCCGCTGTGTAAGAAATTTTATTGTCTGTGAGCGTATAGCCCGCTGTCGTGCTTGAAGCTTTATAAGTGGCATTTGTTTTGCTAAGGCTCCAAGTTCCGTCGGAGGCAGTCGGGGCTTTAACATCTTCGCCCAAAACTAAAGTATAGCCGTCACTAATCGTCACGTCCTGTTTGTTCAAAGACGATTCATTTACCGTCACGACTTTATTAACGGTATCGATTTCAAGTCCGTCCGTCGAAGCAACGCCGCTGACTGTCACCAAATTATTTCCAGTACTCGCCGCCGTGTAGCTGATTTTATTATCTGCGAGAGTATACCCCGCCGTCGTGCTTGAAGTTTTATAAGTGGCAGTCGTTTTGCTAAGGTTCCATGCCGCATTTGTCGTAATTGGTGCTGTAACGTCTTCGCCTAATTTTAATTTGTAACCGTTGCTAATCGTCACGTCTGTCTCGTTTAGCGACGTTGCTTGAACCGTTACGATTTTTCCAGCGGTATTAATTTCCAGTCCACTCGTCGAACCAACGCCGCTAACCGTAACCAAAGTATTTCCAGTGCTTGCCGCCGTGTAGCTGATTTTATTATCTGCAAGAGTATAACCTTCTGTCGTGCTTGAAGTTTTATAAGTGGCAGTTGTTTTGCTAAGGTTCCATGCCGCATTTGTCGTAATTGGTGCTGTAACGTCTTCGCCTAATTTTAATTTGTATCCGTCGCTAATCGTCACGTCCGTTTTATTTAGCGACGCCGCTTGTACCGTTACGATTTTTCCAGCGGTATTAATTTCCAGTCCACTCGTCGAACCAACGCCGCTAACCGTAACCAAATTATTTCCAGTGCTTGCCGCCGTATAGGAAATTTTATTGTCTATGAGCGTATAACCCGCCGTCGTACTTGAAGTTTTATAAGTGGCAGTCGTTTTGCTAAGATTCCACGCCGCTTTTGTCGCAGTCGGTGCCGTAACATCATCGCCCAAAGCTAAACTGTAATCATTGCTAATTGATACGTCCTGTTCATTCAAAGCCGATTCGTTGACAGTCACGACTTTGTTATCAGTATCAATTTCAAGACCACTCGTCGAAGCTATGCCGCTGACAGTTACCGATTCCGAACTTGCGCTTGCGTAGACGATAGATTTATTATCGTCGGATAAAGTCGCGCCTGCAGAAGTTTTCGTATTGTGCGTTGCGACGTTGTTATTGAGCGACCATTCTTTACTGGTCGTCGGCAATTCCACGCCGCTAATCGTGACGCTACCCGCAATTAGCCCGCCGTCAAGCGTTTCAAGATTGCTAGTTTTTGAGTTTAACTGAATCACGTCGCCCGCGCCAAAATCATCAACGCTGAAACTTTTAATACTCCTGTCGAAAGAAATAGTATCATTGCCCGCGCTGACGTTGACCGTAGCTCCCGCGCTGTCTAGGCTGATTGAATCATTATCTGCGCCGCCATTGATTAAAACATTCGCACCGCTGTTCGTGATAATGTCATCGCCGGCATAAGCCATAATCGTTACGCTTTCGAGAGGATTATTAATTGTGTCGGCGTCGTCAGTGCCCTCAATCAGCTTAGAATTTTCCTTTTGCCCCTCAACGTTAAGAGTATCCAAATTTGCGGCACCACTTAGCGTGATAAATCCGTCGCCGACCCTTAAAACTATATCCGAACTACTTTCAAATTGCGCATAAGTTCCTAAGCCGCCGCCGATTATCAGAGTGCTTGTCGCGTTGAAGCCGTCGATATAATCGTTACCGTCGCCCGCGCTGTATCTGAATACGGTATTATTGCCGCTGTTATTGTAAAAATAATCGTTACCAGAGCCGCCGTCAAGCGTATTGTCATCGCCCAAGACAGTTGCTCTATCATTGCCCGCGCCGAGTGCAATAATATTTTCGTTGTCGTTGCTGTAGTGGAATCTGATAGTGTCGTTGCCGTCACCCATGCTGATTGTATTACTTTGCCCGCCGAAATGAATAGAATCATTGCCCGCGCCCATTTCAATCGAAGAGTTATAAGACACGGTCAAATAAATAGAATCATCGCCCGCGCCGCCCGCGATTGTGTTATCAAAAATGTTGCTGGCTTGGAATTCGACATAATCGTTACCTTCGCCGAGATTAATGAAATGATGACTGCCGTCCGTAGCGGTTATGGTGTCATTACCTGCGCCCGCCGAAATCGTCGCGAATTGTCCGTTAATATTAATGGAGTCGTTGCCCTTGCCGCTCGTTATATAGGAGCCTTCAGCAGTCGTGACGGTATCAGCCGAGCTTGAGCCGATAAGCGTATCATTGACAGTCAGTCCGGCGATTTTTAAATTATTAGCGTTGTTAATGACTTGGTGCACGCCGGTATTTTCGACAGTGTAAGTGCCATTTGAAACGGTGCCGAGTTTAATATTATTTCTGGTAGTCGAAGCGGTTTCGGAGGTAGATTTGCCACTGATATAGTAAGTGCCGGTTGAGGGCTTAACGGTCGCGGTAATTTCTCCGAAGGCGGGTAGCGTCTGCGCGGCGGCTTGCTTAGCGAAATAGCGCAGGAACATATAACCGCCAGCATAATAATCAGCATTGCCAGTTCCAATTTTGCTTACGTCCAGAACGGAACTTAGCAAGGAATCACTAGCGGCAACGGAAAAAATTCTATTGCCGCGTTCGTCGTCAATGCCGTGAATCAGTTCGGCTGAACCTTCGACGATAAATTCCGGCAACGTGTTAAAGAAATTTATATGGGATTGCATGTTAGCATGCGTCAATTCGTGAGCAAGCGTGCGGTCTAGTAAATTTTTAATCGTTGAATTGCTACTTTCACCGTCAACGTCAGTGGAGGAAAGACCCGTGAAATAATACATATTGATTTTAAGCAGAAGTTTATTTATCGCGCCGTCCGCATCTCTTTGCCAATACTGAACGGCGGCAAGGGTTTTGTCAGTGCCTTGACCGTTGTAGAAATAAAGCCCAATATCTTTGACTGAGGCTCTGGCATCGCTAAAACTTATTCCGTAACTTTCTTCGCTAAGGTTCAGCCCTTCATCAAGCCACCATTTAAAAAGTCCGGCAACAACGGTCTTTTGGTCGTCAGTGAGTTCGTTTAGGGTTTTAGATTGGATATTGTCGGGGCTGCCATAAGTATCGCTTGACGTGCCGAGAAGGTGAAGCGTTAAGCCGTTGCGTGTAAAAGTCGAGGCATTAGGAAAAGCGTTTGAGAGATTGCCCGCGACGGAGCCGCTGACTTTAACGGAGCCGGTTGAGCTTGTATTGACAGTGTCAAAGTCGACGGTTACAGTGGAAGTATTGCTGACGGTTGAAGAAGAGGAGCTAACTTTATCATCGGAATAATTTTTCGTCTTAAGATTGTTAAGGCTAATACCGGCATTGGCGAGCCATTTGCTAATAGTTGTTGAATTGATTTTAGCAGATTTAGCGTCATCGAGATTGCCGAGCCGAATTTTGCGCGAACCGATTTTATCAGTGATAACGAGCAAATTTTCTTCAATCTGCGCGGAAGCGGGATTAAAGGAACCTTTTATCGTCAAGGTGTCGGAGGAATTTAAATCGGAAAGGGTAATATCGCTGACGCCTTCGGAAATGGTTATGGTGTCTTTTCCGTCGCCTGAGGTAATGGTTGCGCCGTTTGCGTTGGCTACGATTGAATCATTACCTTTGCCCGCGCTGATTGAATCCGCGCCGTTTGAAGTGATTGTGTCATTGGCGGCGGTTGCTTGCACAACCCAATTTCTATCGGTAGTGATAATCTTTTGAGCGACGGAAGTCGAAGCGGTATAGGTATTGATAAAAGTTTCGGGGACAACAGAAGTTTTAGTTTTAGTCGTGGAGCCGCCCGCGTCTTTGCCGGAAATCGCGCCGGTGTCGTAATTGCCGGTTAAGCCGTTATCGTCGTCATAACAATTCCAGACGTTTTTATTTCTATAGTACCAAAATTTTTTCTCCAAGATAATGCCGCAATATTTTTCAAGGAAAATGCTAGCTTTGCGTTCTCGAATGACATCTTCGACGGTTGTGCCGTAACTTGTGTAGCTGTATTTGTCGCCGATATAAATATTGCTTTTTTTGTAAACGTCATTGTAGCTAAATGCTGAAGTAGAACGGATATTTGAGCTGATGCTGGAAATTAATTTACCTGCGTAATCGGAACCGAGGACTTCTTCGACGGCTTCTTTTTCGGCGGCGATTTGGTCAGCCTCCATAGCGGAGATAACATCTTCAATGCTATCATATCTGGACGCGGCTCTAGTTGCGGAATCAAGCATATCTACGCCGACCGAACTTGAACTTGCGTAGCCGTGATTAGCGAGTTGTTTCATAAAGTTCTTGATAACTTCTTGCGCAGTCATAGAAAAATTGAGCCTCCTATACATTTATTTTCTAGAATTTAATTCGTAGCATGTATTTTGTCAATTTCTTTCAGAAAATTTTATCAAACTTTAATGGTAGCCAATATTTTTATAAGCGATTGCTTGACAGAAAAAGAATTTAACGATAAAATTCAAAGCTACTGAATTGAAAATAAGATGGAGAAGATATGCGCGTCGTGTCCGATTGGTAATTTTAAAGGTTACGCCGCGCATTATACTTTCAGCGAGGAGTGACGGCTTAAATGTTTAATCCTGTACAAGTCGGCAAACGAAAAAGGTATAGTTATGCAAGAATCAAAGAAGTCATGGAGATGCCACATCTCTTGGACATTCAACGCAACTCCTACGAGTGGTTCAAAAAGGAGGGACTGCAGGAAATTTTCCACGACATTTCGCCAATCTCTGATTTCACCGGCAATCTTGAATTGTTCTTTGAATCGTTCTCTTTCGGTGAATCTAAATACTCTCTCGATGAATGTAAAAAGCGCGACGGTACTTATGCCGCGCCCGTACGCGTTCGCGTAAAACTTCTTAATAAAGCTAAAGGCGACGTCAAAGAGCAGGAAGTTTTCATGGGCGACTTTCCTATTATGACTTCTACTGGGACGTTCATTATTAATGGGGCGGAAAGGGTTATCGTCTCCCAGCTCGTCAGAAGTCCTGGTGCTTATTACGATAAAGCTATCGACCAAAACGGCAAAACTATTTTTACTGCGCAGGTTATCCCGAATCGCGGCGCGTGGATTGAACTCGAAACTGATTCCAATTCTAATGTCTCCGTCCGTATTGACCGGACAAGAAAAATGCCCGTCTCGTACTTTCTGCGTGCCCTCGATTTTGAAGACAATTCCCAAATTCTTGACCTCTTCGATATTAATTTCTTCCTGCAATCTAAATTGAACGAACTTTCTCAACAAATTTCCGTTTTCCTTTCCTCTAACCCCGACGCCGTTCACGACTCTAGGAATAATATTCTTCTCAGAGAATTAAATAAATCTGACAGTGGCAACTTTGTTCGTAACGACATTCTTCTTACTGAATTGTCTAAATTTGGCGTCACTAAGGCTGATTTCGACACTATCCTCAATAAATTAGCTAATTCCAGTGGTAACGATAATCTTCTTACTGAATTATCTAAATTTGGCGTCACTAAGGCTGATTTCGACACTATCCTCAATAAATTAGCTAACTCCAACAGTAGTCCAGCAACTGATATTAACTTAGTAGAAAATGAAAATGATAGCCTAATTGATATTGATAACCTTTTCGACCTTTTTCAACAACTTGACGATAAATTTGACAAGCTCTCTAATTCAAAATATCTCCTCGATATTATTGCGCAACTCGACGATAAAAATCAACTCACCGTTGGTTTTAAAGCTTTCGTTGACGCGCTCGATACTGATAAAAAGAATGCCGAAGATAATAAAGAAAAAGCTCTTATCGGCATTTATAATCGTCTGCGTCCAGGCGAGCCTCCTTCAGCTGATAACGCGCTGTCGCTTTTGAATTCTCAATTTTTTGACCCGCGCAGATACGATTTGGCCACCGTCGGTCGCTACAAAATTACTAAAAAACTCGGCTGGAAACATCGCATTTTAGGTCTTAAATTAGTCGACGATTTAATTGACCCTGACTCCGGCGAATTGCTTATCCCTGCCAATACTACTATTACTCAATCTATGCTCGACGCTATATCCGATGACCGCGAAGAACAAATTTTTAATCTCCAAGCAGATAATCAACGCAGAGGCTACCTTTTCCCTATTTCACTTCGCGTCATTTCTCCTAGCGGTAATTTCACCGTCTTAGCTACTCCAACTCTCGATATTCATGAAAATCGCACACTCTGCCGCGCAGATATTATCGCTTCTATTAACTATATCTTTGCTCTTATGGCTGGTATTGGCGTCAAGGACGATATTGACCATTTGGGCAATCGTCGCGTCCGCGCAGTCGGCGAATTACTCCAGAATCAATTTCGTATCGGTATGACTCGCATGGAACGCGTCGTCCGTGAAAGAATGACTACTCAAGACGCCGAAATCATTACACCGCAAAATTTAATCAATATTAGACCCGTCGTCGCTGCTATAAAGGAATTCTTTGGTAGTTCCCAACTTAGCCAATTCATGGACCAACATAACCCGCTGTCCGAACTGACGCATAAAAGACGACTCTCTGCTCTCGGGCCAGGCGGTTTATCTCGTGAAAGAGCCGGCTTCGAGGTTCGCGACGTACATAACTCCCACTACGGTCGTATGTGCCCCATCGAAACCCCTGAAGGTCCTAACATAGGTTTGATTGGTAGTTTGTCTAACTACGCCCGCGTCAACCAGTTCGGCTTCATGGAAACCCCCTACCGCAAAGTAGTTAGGAGTGAGGAGGTAGGAGGTAGGAGTTTCGTCTCCGACCAAATCATTTACGTTACCGCCGACGAAGAAGAAAAATTAATCATCGCTCAGGCTAACGAACCACTCGACCAAAATGACTGGTTCGTCAACGAACGTGTCACTGCTCGCGTCAACGAACAAACTACTAAAGTTTACCGCGACCAAGTCGACGCTATGGACGTTTCCCCTAAACAAGTCGTCTCTATCGCTACCGCCCTTATACCCTTTCTTGAAAATGACGATGCAAACCGCGCTCTCATGGGTGCTAATATGCAACGCCAAGCCGTTCCTCTCCTCAAAACTCAAGCTCCACTTGTCGGTACCGGTATGGAATTTAAAGCCGCTTGCGACTCTGGCGTCATGATTCTCGCTAAACGTCCAGGCACCGTCATCCAACTCGACTCTGACCATATCAAAGTTAAAGTCGATGATAACTTCGTCAATTCCTCCCGCGATAAATTCGATACTTACTTCCTCCAAAAATTCGTCCGCTCCAATCAAGGCACCTGCATTAACCAAATCCCTATCGTCTCCGAAGGCGAACACATTTCCGCTGGGCAGCCTATCGCCGACGGTCCCGCTACCTCTAACGGCGAATTAGCCTTAGGCTATAATATCATCGTAGCTTATATGCCTTGGGAAGGCTATAACTATGAAGACGCTATCTTACTTTCCGAAAATCTTATCAAACGCGATATCTATACCAGTATCCATATAGAGGAATACCAATGCGACGCTCGCGATACTAAACTAGGTCCAGAAGAAGTCACCCGCGATATTCCGAACGTCGCCGAAGATTCTTTAATTCATCTCGATTCCGAAGGCATTATCGCTATCGGCGCAGACGTCCGCACCGGCGATATCCTAGTCGGTAAAGTCACCCCCAAAGGCGAAACCGAACTCACCGCCGAAGAACGACTCCTACGCGCCATTTTCGGCGAAAAAGCTCGCGAAGTCCGCGATACTTCACTGCGCGTCCCACACGGCGAATCCGGCAAAGTCGTCGCCGTCACCACCTTTACCCGCGACAATAATGACGAAATGGCTCCTGGCGTCAATAAGCAAGTCCGCGTTTATATCGCTCAAAAACGCAAAATTTCCGTCGGCGATAAAATGTCCGGTCGCCACGGCAATAAAGGCGTCGTCTCCGAAATCCGTCGTCAAGAAGATATGCCTTTCCTCCCCGACGGTACTCCCGTCGATATCGTACTTAACCCGCTCGGCGTGCCGTCGCGCATGAATATCGGTCAAATTCTCGAAACTCATCTCGGTATGGCTGTTCGCCTCGTCGGGCTTCGTATTCATGCAATTTCCTCTCTCCTCGATAAAATTTCTAGCGATACTTACTCTATCAAGCGTCATAAATCAAATCTCCTTAAGGATAATCCTAACCTCAGAATTTCTGATTTCGATAACTCTACTGACAATATTCTTTCCTCTGTCACTTTTATCTCTCTTGCTCTTTATCAATCCCAAATTTCTCGCGACAAAATTTTTCCCTACACCTCTAAAATTACCGATTCTCTATCCACCTTGAAAAATTATATTCATTCCCAAAATATCGTCGATTTCAAATTCACCGAAGGTATTTCCTCTATCGAAAATACTGTTAAAAGAATCAATAAATTTATTACCGACGAATTAGACGATATTAAACGCGACTTGCGCGACTTCGGCTTTGACGTCGAGAAATATGGTCTTCCTCAACCCGCTGAAGCCGGCGTCAATATCGCTACGCCCGTTTTCGACGGCGCGAACGATTCCGACCTTTTCGCTACTATGAAATTAGCCCATATGGACTCCGACGGAAAAACTATCCTCTACGACGGCAGAACGGGGCTTCCTTTTGAAAATCGCGTTACCGTCGGCTGCGTCTATATGCTTAAACTTCATCATCTCGTTGACGATAAAATTCACGCCCGCTCTACTGGTCCTTATTCCCTCGTCACTCAACAACCGCTCGGCGGTAAAGCTCAATTTGGCGGGCAACGTTTCGGCGAAATGGAGGTTTGGGCTTTGGAAGCTTACGGCGCATCTTATACTCTTCAAGAAATTTTAACCGTTAAATCTGATGATGTCGTCGGCCGCGTCAAAGCTTATGAAGCTATCGTCAAGGGGCAAAATATACCTGAACCTGGCGTCCCTGAATCCTTCAAAGTTCTTATCAAGGAACTCCAATCTATCGGGCTTGATATTCGCGTACTCTCCAAAGATTCCAAAGAAATTATCATTCGCGATGACGACGATGACGAACCCACTATCAAGAAAACCGCGCAGGATATGGGCGTTGACGTGGGCAATTTTGCCGACCATGAAGTTAAAGCTCCGCCCGAACCTGAAACCCCGCTCGATGAGTTTGACGAGTAGAAAGGACTGATTCCATGCTTGACGTTAATGTTTTCGATTCTATGCGCATTGGTCTTGCTTCCCCTGATAAAATTCGCCAATGGTCTCACGGCGAAGTAAAAAAGCCCGAGACTATCAACTATCGCACCCTCAAGCCCGAACGCGACGGCCTCTTTTGCGAACGCATTTTCGGACCCACTCGCGATTGGGAATGTCATTGCGGTAAATATAAGCGCGTTCGCTACAAGGGCACTATCTGCGACCGTTGCGGCGTTGAAGTCACCAGAGCTAAAGTTCGTCGCGAGCGCATGGGGCATATCGAACTTGCCGCTCCTGTCTCCCACATCTGGTATTTCAAGGGCATTCCTTCCCGCATGGGGCTTTTGCTCGATATGTCCCCTCGTGCCTTAGAGCGCGTTCTTTATTTCGCCTCTTATATCGTCCTTGACACCGGTAATACCGACCTGCAACCTAAGGAACTACTTACTGAAGGTCAATTCCGCTTCAAAAAGGAGCAATTCGGCAAAGACGCCTTCAAAGTCGGTATGGGCGCGGAGGCTATCCAAACTCTTCTTCGCGAACTTGACCTCGATGCTTTATCCGCTCAACTTCGCTCCGAGCTTAACTCTTCCAATGGTCAAAAGCGCGTTCGCGCTATTCGTCGCCTTGAGGTTGTTGAGGCATTTCGCAAATCCGGCAATAAGCCCGAATGGATGATTCTTAATGTCATTCCTGTTATTCCTCCTGAACTCCGTCCTATGGTTCAACTCGACGGCGGCAGATTCGCTACCAGCGACCTTAACGACCTATATCGCCGCGTCATTAACCGCAATAACCGTTTAAACCGTCTCCTTAAATTACGCGCTCCCGATATCATCGTTCGCAATGAAAAGCGCATGTTGCAAGAGGCCGTTGACGCTCTCATTGATAACGGTAGACGCGGCAGACCCGTCACTGGTCCCGGCAATCGCCCACTCAAATCTCTTTCCGATATGCTAAAAGGCAAGCAGGGCAGGTTCCGCCAAAATCTTCTCGGCAAGCGCGTTGACTATTCCGGTCGCTCCGTTATCGTCGTAGGACCTGAACTCAAGCTTCACCAATGCGGCCTTCCTAAAGAAATGGCTCTTGAACTCTTCAAGCCTTTCGTTATGAAAAAACTTTCCGCTGATCAAGGTCTTACCATTAAAGCGGCCAAGAAAAAAGTTGACCGCGCTACTCCTGAGGTTTGGGGCGTTCTTGAAGATGTCATCAAGGAACACCCTGTTCTACTCAATCGCGCTCCCACTCTCCACAGGCTCGGCATTCAAGCCTTTGAACCCGTTCTTACTGAAGGTCGCGCTCTCAAACTTCATCCTCTCGCCTGCACCGCCTATAACGCTGACTTCGACGGTGACCAAATGGCTATTCATTTACCTCTTAGTTCTGAGGCGCAAGCCGAAGCTCGTGTCTTGATGTTAGCCGCTAATCATATATTGGCTCCAAAGGACGGCAAGCCGATTATCGTACCGACGCAAGATATGGTATTGGGAACGTATTATTTAACGAAAATTCGAGGCGGCAGTTCTAGTGGCAATTATACGGGAATAGAAGAAGCGATAATGGCCTATGAGCGCGGGTCAGTTGGTTTACAAAATCCAATCAAAGTAAGGATAAGTTGGGAGCGGTTACCAAGCTTTGTAAAGGCGCAAGTTGAAGGTGGGCTAATGGTGGAGACGAGTGTTGGGAGGTTGATATTTAATGAGCAGATACCCAAAGAGCTGAGATATTATCAGCTAGTGGATGGGGTCTGGCATTTAGGGGTAGTGATGAACAAGAAGGAGCTAGGGCGGTTAGTTGCGCGGTGTTTTAATGCGTTTGGAGCGACGGTGACAGCGGAAGTAATCGACGCGGTTAAGCGGTTAGGCTATGAATATGCGTGCAAGGCTGGAATGACTGTAGGGATATCGGATTGTATAGTACCGCCGGAGAAGCCGAAGATATTAGGAGAGACTTCAAAGAAAGTTAAAGTAGTCGAGGGCTATTATTCTAGGGGTATAATTACAGAAAGAGAGCGTTATGACTTAGTCTGTGGTTTATGGGCTGGTGCTACAGAAGAAGTAGCAGAGGCAATGATGGCAAATATGGATGAATTTAATCCGATATTTATGATGAGCGACAGTGGCGCGAGGGGTAATAAGCAACAGATGCGCCAGCTTGCTGGTATGCGTGGGTTAATGGCGGACCCTTCTGGGAAGATAATCGACCTGCCAATAACGGCGAATTTTAGAGAGGGCTTAAGCGTATCTGATTATTTTATAAGTAGTCATGGTGCGCGCAAGGGCTTAGCGGATACGGCACTTAGGACGGCTGACTCTGGCTATTTGACGCGGCGATTGGTTGATGTTGCGCAAGATGTTATTGTCCGGGAAGAGGACTGTGATATTGAGGTAATAAATTTAGTATACATGCGGGCGGCATTGGCTGAGGATACTTTTGATGCGTTAGAGCTTTTATCTGAAAAGTTAATTGGACGTGTTGTGGCTGAAGACATTTATAGTGGCGGCGTTAAAATCATAGGGGCTGACACTATCTTGGATGAGGAAAAGCTTATTGCATTGGGAGAAATTGATGCTGGTGAATTAGTTTTGCGCGGGCACAATTTGCAAGCTGAGCGGATAGTTTTGGGGACACGCGATGCTCTCTTGCGTGAGGAACTTTTGGAGAAATATTTAAGTTCGCTCTCGGGCAAAGAGTTAGTTAGCGGCGAGGTATTAAGCCGAGAGGCACTCTTGGCGTATCTTAAGAGGGAAGATATACAAGAGCTAAGCGTACGAAATGGCAACATAAAGGGAATCTGGGTAGAGGCGATAACAGAAGGCGGAGTTATAGAAAGTTTGCGAGACCGTATCTTGGGTCGGACATTGGCTGAGGATATCTATTCAGCTGGTGGGGAATTAATCGGCAGAAAAAATGAGCTGATAACGGAGTCCTTAGCGGACGCGATATGTGCTGTGCGTGAGCGAGTAAAAATCCGGAGTGTATTGACGTGCCGAAGTCATTCTGGGGTATGCAAAGCGTGTTACGGTTCAGATTTAGCGAATCGAACGGCGGTAGAGATAGGCGAAGCGGTAGGAATAATAGCGGCGCAGAGTATAGGGGAGCCGGGCACGCAGTTGACGATGAGAACGTTCCACACAGGCGGCGTTGCGGGCGGCGACATAACGCAAGGCTTACCGCGCGTAGAGGAATTATTTGAGGCTAGAAAGCCAAAGAATGCGGCACTGATAGCCGAAATAGAAGGAGTAGTGCGAGCGGGCGAGCCGGATAAAAATGGCTTACGAACGTTAATAATAGAGCCGATATTGGGCGAAGGTAAAGAAGTGAAAGGTGGAGTATATAAAGGCGGAGAAGTGTTAAAGAGAGGCGAGGAAGTAGACGGGCTAGAGTTAGAGCGAGACAGTATAGTAAGGAACATGGCAGATGGTCGTCAAATTTTGGTAGGGATAGACGAAGAGAACCGGCAGCCGCGCGAGTACACAATCCCCTTCGGAGTAATCCCGCGCGTGAAACCCGGCGACGTAATAGCAGCTGGTGCCCCGATAACGGACGGTCCGAAAAATCCACATGACATCTTGCGCATCTGCGGTCTGAAAGAAACCCACCGCTACCTAGTCAAGGAAGTCCAAAAAGTCTACAAGTCTCAAGGCGTCGAAATCAACGACAAGCACATTGAGGTTATGGTTCGTCAAATGCTCCACAAGGTGAAGATTGAAGACAGCGGCTCAACCGAATTTTTGCCTGGCGAGTTCGTCGACATGAACGTTTTCGAGGCAACTAATACTAAAGCTATCGAAGAAGGCAAAGAACCCGCCGTCGCTAAACCTATTCTTTTGGGCATAACTAAGGCTTCGCTCGCAACAGATTCTTTCTTGAGTGCTGCAAGTTTCCAGGAGACAACCAGAGTTCTTACCGACGCGGCGATTAAAGGCAAAATCGACCCGCTTATCGGTCTCAAGGAAAATGTCATAATCGGCAAGCTTATTCCTGCCGGCACCGGTATGGAACGTTATCGCGAACTGACTGTCATCGATAAAGAAGCAGCCGAATAATTAAGCATATAAATTAAAAAGCCTCGACAATTCGTCGGGGCTAATTTTTTGTCAAAATTTTTTCTTAAGGTAATCGGATATAATCTCGCCCATAATCTTTTTTCCGCGTAAAGCAGGGTGCAATCCGTCAGGCGTCAATTCTGCGCGAAGATAGCCGAATTCATCAGTTAAATCTTTGGCAACGTCGATAAAATACGGCGTGTTCATTATCCAAAAATTAACTTGCTCCCTTTGCTCGCGCCAATCGCCGTCAGTCAACGGTATCCCGCGCAGGTTCATAATTTCCGGATTCATTGAAGTAATCGTGCAGAAAACCGGCGTTATATCATGCGCCAAACACTTTTCGCGCAGGGCTTTAAGATTGTTAATAACTTCATCGGCACTTTTGCCCGTGCGAATGTCATTGACGCCCGCCATTATAACCATAACTCGCGGCGCAAATGGCAAAACGTCTCTGTCAAAGCGTTCAAGCATCATTTCTGTCGTATCGCCACTCCGCGCCAAATTTTTTATCGGTACGTCGCAATAAGTTTCCCATTGGCAGGAAATTTGCCCCGCTGGAATATATGACGCGCCGCCGTGCGTTATGCTATCGCCATAGGCCGCAAACTCAACCGGCATTTCTACCTTGAAAATTTTCTTTTCCGACCAATCGCTTAACGGCTTGTGGCTTTTATTCACAACGCGCACTTGCCAATAATATTCGCCCGCCGTCGTGAAAGGTTGCCAATCCGTCACGCGATTTAATGCCTCGCCATTGAAAAGTTCGCGAATTGTTTTATTCGTCGCACTGTTCACGACGCGCACTTGATAAAATTCCGTCTTAGGCAACGGCTCCCAAGAAAATGTCGGATAAAGTTGCATGAAAGCCATTTGGTCAAATTCAGCTGTCAAAGTCGGCGGCGAATATTTCACTGCCTCGACACTGCCGCCCAAAAATAAACTCGCCGATAACAGCAACGGCAAAAATTTTCTGAACTTCATAAAATCACCTCGCCGACATTATAACAAAAAAAATCCTCGACGCGAAGTCAAGGACTTTTTTATTAGCTTGTTAATCTTCCAAAATGTAAACGTCAACCCATTGTCTTCCGAATTCATAGCACTCGCCGACCGTATCAAACGCAATATCAATTTTATTGCCGTAAATCGCGCCGCCTGTATCTTCCGCGACCGCGTAACCGTAACCAGGAATGTAAACCTTAGTGCCGAGCGGAATAAAACTCGGATCAGTCGCGATAACTCCATAGCGGCAAAGTGTGCCCGTCGCAGTGTAAGAACTTAAATCCGATTGCGCGCTACTGTAAGCCGTCGCCTCGACGCGGACAACTCTGCTGTAATTTGGGAAGCCATTAGTATAGCTGTTACTTTCGTCGTAGTATTCGTCACCGTCGAAAGCTGAATAAGTTCTCCTGCCGCAAACACCGTCCGCCGCCAGTCCGCGACTGCGTTGAAAATCTTTCAGCGCGTTGACAGTATCCGCGTCGCAAATTCCGTCAACTTCGCCGTCGTAAAATCCGTGCTCAATCAATTTGTTCTGTAAATCAATGACGCCGTCGCCTTGCATACCGAGTTTAATCACGTCGCCGACGCCCGCATATTTCGCAACTTCTTTAACGGTAGAAACCGCACTCAGAACCGAACCGATTGTCGCGCCCGAACTTTTGAAAGTGTCAGTCTCCTCGCCGGAAATTTCAAGTTCGTAATCGGGCACCCAGTCACCAAGCTTGAAAGTCGTAACGTCGATTTCGTCGTAAGCCGCCGCCCGCAAAATTCTATAAGTCATATTGCCGCACACCCCGTCCGCCTCAAGACCGATTGCGCTTTGAAAATCTTTGATTGCATTTACCGTCGTCATACCGTAAACGCCGTCCGCCGGCTCATTCAACAGGCATTGCGCAATTAAATATTCTTGAATCTCCTTAACTTCGTCGCCTCTGTCGCCGTACTTCAACGCTGCTGCCGAGCAAAGACTGGAAAAACTTACGGCGAGAATTAGAATCAGCGTCGCAAGAACTCGCCCGAACTTCATTTCCTCCACCTCGTTTAATCGTTTCTTAATTTTGGGCGATTATATCAACCTACACTGAAATTCTTATGGGAAACACAAAAAAATTTTCTGCAAGCTTGCAAAAAGTTTTAATGCGGAATAAAATCTTGCCGATATAAATTTTGTAAGCAAGATAAAAATAAGGAGATGTTCCGGTTATGATGAGGTCATTATGGTCGGCGGCGTCGGGCATGAAGGCGCAGCAGACGAACATGGACGTAGTAGCGCACAATATCGCTAACGTCAACAGCTACGGCAATAAAAAAGTTCGCGCCGAATTTCAAGATTTACTTTATCAAACCCTGCGCGACGCGGGCGGCACTTCCGGCAACGGCACGCAATATCCGCAAGGTTTGCAAATTGGTTTAGGCGTGCGCGTATCGGCGACCCACAGAGTTTTTACGCAAGGTCCTTTGCAGACGACTGACAATCCCAGCGACGTAGGCATTCAGGGCGACGGATTCTTCCAAGTTCAGCTCCCAGACGGCACCACCGCTTATACTCGCGACGGTTCGTTCAAACTAGATTCAAATCGCCGCCTTGTCACCAGCGAAGGTTATTTGCTTATCCCGAACATTACGCTTGACGAAAACGCGCCGATTGACAGTTTAGTTATAAGTTCTGACGGACGAGTTTCAGACACTCCGGCGGGCGGCGAACAAACCGAAATCGGGCAGATAAACCTTGTGCGCTTTGTAAATCCCGAAGGGCTTTACGCTTACGGCAAGAATTTATTCTTAGAAACTGCCGCGTCGGGTGCTCCGATTGAAAGTGAGCCTGGTCAAGACGGCGCAGGCGTTTTGGCGCAAAATACTTTGGAAATGTCCGGCGTGCAAATCGTCGAAGAAATGGTAAATATGATTGTCGCCCAGCGCGCTTACGAATCGAATGCAAAGGCGGTTACAACTTCTGATTCAATGCTTGAGACCGCCAATCAGCTGAAACGATAATTTAACATGAAGAAAATAATTTTACTCGCGGCGTTAATTTTGATAAGTTTGATGCCGCGAGCTTTTGCATACACAATAACGGGCGCGGAACTTCATGCAATTGCATTGGACGCTTTAGAAAATGCGCTTGCCGAGCGAGGCGAAGTCAGGCGGCACGAAATTTCATTCAGGCAATATCCGAGCGATATAAAATTGCCGGAAGGTACGGTTGATGTTAAGGCGGAACTTCCCACTTCGATAAATTATGTCAGCTTGACGCCCGTTAGAGCAATAATTTATGTGAACGGTCGCCCCTATCGCACGATGAGTTTTACTGCTAGCGTTAAGGTTTATGACACGGTACTTGTCAGCAATCGCGATTTAAGGGTTGAAACGCCTGTTTCGGAAAGTGATTTTCGCTTAGCTGAAGTCGCGGTTGACGGGCGCAACGAATATATCAAGGACGTTTCCGAAGTCGTAGGACTTGTGCCGCAAAGATTTATCCGCGCAGGTTCGCCCGTTACGCTTACTTATTTTCAACAGCCAATCGCGGTCAATCCAAGTCAGCGCGTCACGATTATAATAAATTATCGCGGAGTAAGGGCGACGGCGCAGGGAATTGTTATGACACGCGGGCGCGTCGGGCAAATTGTCAAAGTCAAAAACGAAGTTTCGAAAAGAATTTTATCAGCAAAAGTAATTGATTCTCATACAGTGGAGGTGAAGTTATGAAAAGATTTTTAGCGGCGATTTTGATTGCGGCATTTGTATTGGCGGGCGGCGCGGTTGAGGCTAAATCGCTTTGGGTCGATAACGGTAGCAGTTGGTATTCCGATAGAAAAGCCCGCAATGTCGGCGATATTTTGACGATTGTTATTAACGAAGCGACGACGCAAACTGCTGCGAAGTCGCGCACGAATTCAAAATCCGGCTCTGTAAATGTCGGGACGGGCACGGGCATTTTCGATTTTATCAGGGCGTTTTCGGCGAGCGGCTCCGATAATTGGCAAGCCGACGGCACCGCAAGCGATACCAACAGATTCACCGGTCAAATAAGTGTTACGGTCGTCGAAGTTCTGCCCAATGACAATCTGATTATCGAGGGCACGCAATCCATTTGGCAAAACCGCGACGAGCATAAAATCACCCTGCGCGGGGTAATTCGGCGCGATGATGTTACTATGTATAATACGATTCCTTCAAGCAAAGTCGCCGACGCTACGTTGAAATTCGACGGCAAAGGACCGCTTAACGCTAAACAACGGCAGGGCATTTTAACGCAACTTTTTAACTTCCTCTTCTGATATGGATAACAAAATTAAAATCAGCGAAGAATTCATTTTGCCGCGAGACTTGAGCGCGATGGCGAAAAAATTCTTCGTGCAGACAGAAAAACCGCTAAAGAACAGCGAATTATTTATAAAAAAAGGCTCAACCGTTACTGGAGTTAAGGTTATCGCTGAAGGCGAAGGAATTCACGACATTAAACGACTTGTCAATAAGTATCTACTTCCGAACGGCGAGAAAACTCAAGCTCAAGAATGGTACAATGTCGCGGCACTGCGATTATTACGAACGTTACAGAAGAACAGATTAAAAAAATTCATTGGTATCAGTGCGCAAATATCGGTAAAATCGAATTTAAAATCAAAGATTGGGAGGAGAAAAATGCTACTTAAATTTACGGGTGACGACCGCCAAGAAGTTTCGTTTATCACTGGAAATTATTATAAGGCGCGAAAAATTCACGATGAATTTGGCGAGGCATGGGCAATATTTGACGAAGGTTATGATTGGTATCGTTACGGCGTCAACTTTGTCGCAGAAAATTTCGAGGAAGTCGCAGAAGACGAACAAGAAATTCGCCGTGCAGTTTAATAGGTGATGTCATGAAAAAAATATTAACAATAGCAACGCTGATAATGTGCCTTGCGCTAATGACTTCGACAGTTTTTGCAGAGTCGGCAGTCACACGCATAAAAGATATTGCCAAAGTGCAAGGTATGCGCAACAACCAACTTATGGGCTATGGACTGGTAGTGGGCTTGCCTGGCACGGGCGATTCCGATGACACGTGGCAGATGATTCAATCAACAGTATCACTGCTGAAAAATTTCGGGATAACGATAAACGCGGCGGAATTGGATACTGATAACGTGGCGGCGGTTATGGTTACAGCGACGTTGCCGCCGTTCGTGCGCGAAGGCGATACCATTGACGTAACTGTCAGTTCAATGGGCGACGCTGAAAGTATTCAAGGCGGCGTACTTTTGCAAACACCGCTTAGGGCGGCAAATGGCGACGTTTACGCAGTGGCGCAAGGTTCAATTTCGACGGGCGGCTTTGTCGCGGGCAATGGTAATAATAGTCGTGCGCAAAAAAATTTCCCGACCGCAGGCAATATTCCTAACGGCGGGATTGTCGAGCGAACTTTGGAAGACGATTTAGGCAGGAACGGGCAAATTTCTTTGAGCTTAGGCAATGCCGATTTTACAACGGCGTCGAGAATAACAAACGCTATCAATGCGGCTTATGGCAACGTTGCGCACGCCGCTAATCCCGGTCGCGTTGATATAAATATTCCCGGCTACTACCGCGCAGATGTAGTGCAATTCGTCGCGTCGATTGAAGAATTGCCGGTTCTGCCCGATAACATTGCAAAAGTTGTTGTCAGCGAGCGCACAGGGACAATCGTAATGGGCGGCAATGTTTCCGTTGACGAGTGCGCGATAACTCAAGGCGGCTTATCGATTAGGATTCAGCGCGAAGAAGATGCCGTTCAGCCTTCTCCTTTTTCTTATGGTACGTCAATGGTTGTTCGCAACGTCGAGACGGACGCCCGCGAGGAAATGTCAAGCTCGGTTGTTCTGCCCGCCACGACGAGTGTTAGCGACGTTATCGGCGCATTAAACGCAGTCGGAGCTACGCCGCGTGATTGCATTTCGATTTTGCAGGCAATGAAAGCCGCCGGCGCGATTCATGCAGTTTTGGAGATAATTTAAGGGGCGATTGATATGCAAATTGGCGGCGATTACATTTTACCGCAAACAACTTTAAGGAATACGGGCACGGCGGGAGCTAACGTAGTGAACGACGAGGAAAGTTTTCAAGCCCAACTTAAAGCGGCGACTGATAAGCTTGACCAGTCCAGCAAAGTCAAAAATATGACCGCTGAAGAACTCGAAAAGCGCGATAAGGAAATAAAAGATGCGAGCGTTCAGCTTGAAGCGATTATGCTGAAATTAATGTATACCGAAATGTGGAAGACCGTCCCGAAGAACAAACTTTTCGGCGACGATAACGCAATGGAAATTTATCGCGACATGTATAACGAAGAGCTAACGAAAGTTGCGGCAGAAGGCGGCGGCATAGGGCTTGCCGATTTCATTTACAAGCAACTGACACAGACCAAATAAAAAAATTATCCCCCGCGCAGATTTACGCAGGGGATTTTAAATTTCTTTAATTTTCGTAACTAGCGAAGTGCAACGGAGCGTACGAACGCGGTGATAACATTTAAGTTGTCGCAACGTTATGGCGCGTCCGCTGTTCTCCCGCTTTTAAAGCGGGCTTAGAAGAACCAGCTAACACGGCTGAAGAAAGCTCTAGCATTTTTCTCGGTAGCGAGGTCTTTGCCGGTGAAATATTTAAGTTCAATTCTCGTGTTGTAAAGCGGAACGTATCTTACGGAGAACTCGACACCTTTTGAGCCGGCGTAAGCAGCGTCATAAGTCGGAGCTAAGCTGACAAGCGGGCTGACATAGCGATAATCCGCGCTGATATCCCAAGTGCCGGGTTCCGTCCTATTTGCGCTACCGTAGGCAAGACCAGCAGTCCAAGATTTCTTCCAGTCTTTAGCTTTGGTGTTCTGAGCATATGCGCCGCGAACTTGCAATTTATCGAAGTTGTAGTGCGCACCGACTGCCCAAACAGAAGCGTTGTGGGTGTTCTTGTTGTAGCGGCTACCAAATGTATCATGCAAAGTGGTGAAGTAATCGCTACGGAAGTGATGGAATCCTGCACCGATATAAAGTTTATCGTTGTCGTAAGAAATCTCGCCGCCTTGATAGCTTGCGGGGTCGCCCTTGACAAGTAATTCTCCGTCTGCACCTTTAACATCAATATCAGTGCCGCTCCAACGACCAGCCATCAACGCAACTTTGAATTTGTCGCCGTAGATAGCTTGGAAGCCGCTGAACTCGTCATCAATCAACATGCCGTCGTCAACGTTGGTGTAAAATTCCATTTTACCTACATTGAATTGGAACTTGCCATAGTTGCCCTGCGCGTAAGCTCTTTTAAGTTTGAAATCGGTGCTTGAATCTTCCTTCATGTCAGAGGTTGCATCAAGACGCGCTTTAACTTTCCAGTGATCGTTGACTGTAGCCGTAGGATCAAGACGCATCAAGATCCAATTTCTGGTGGTTTTAATTTTGCCGCCGTCGGGGGTTTTGATTCTTTCATTGCGATAGCGATAACGGAGTTCGCCGTTCCAAACGACTTTGTCAGCGTACTTTTCAAGCTCGGCGACGCGAACGCCTAAAGCGTCGAGCTCATCACGGAATTCAGCGGCAAGGCGGTCGAGTTCAGCTTTGCTTGCGCCTTCAGGATTTTTCGCCATAGCTTTAGCGACCATTTGCGCCATTTCGTAACGGGTGATATTTCTGTCGCCGCGATAAGTGCCGTCGCCATAACCTTCGACAACGCCAGCCGCCGCAAGTTTTGCTACCGACTGATATGCCCAGTGACCTGCCGGAACATCGCTAAAAGGATTTGCCGCCGCAAATGCGCTTGAACTGACTCCTACGACAAATGCCGCTGTTAAAGCTGCTGCTACTGACTTTTTCATTTTTAAAGCCTCCAATTAATTAAACCTTAAAAATTTTCCTAGTGGCTGTCGGTTTCATTTGGAGGAGCTTTCAAATTTGAGTGACCGTGTTTCCTCAAGTCGTCTAACTTCTCCGCTTGTTTCCTCAAGCCGCGTTTATTTATAGCACAGGCAAAAAATTTTTTCAAGAAGAAATTTTTCCATAATCCTTTCAAGTTGCATAAAGCCGCGCCGTCATTTATAATTTAGAAAAATGCGGAGGAGTGGGCAATATTGAACGATTACAATTTATATCTTGGACAAATGCATATGGGTTCTTGCATGAAATTTGAGGACGAGACGCAAGCGCGGCTTAAAGACAAAAAATGTCTGGAGTATTATGGCTTCAAGGTTTATTCGCAGAACGACGAAGACGGCATTATCGAAGAAATTTTTAATCGTATCGGCACGACGAACAAAATCTTCATCGAATTCGGCGTAGAAAACGGTTTAGAATGCAACAGTCATTATTTGCTGTTCAAAAATTGGCGCGGACTTTGGATTGACGGCGGCGCGGCTCACGTCAGGGCGATTAGGGAAAAATTCGCGCCAGTCTTGGCAAATGGTCAGCTGAAAGTTTTGCAAGCCTTCATCACGCGAGAAAACATAAACGAACTTTTCATCACGGGCGGCATTGAAGGCGAAATTGATTTGCTTAGCATTGATGTTGACGGCAACGATTATTATATTTGGCAAGCAATTAACGTCGTCAAGCCGCGAGTCGTCATAATTGAGTACAACGCTAAATTTCCGCCGAATTGCGATTGGAAAATGGCTTACGATAAAAATCACATGTGGGACGGCTCGGACTGGCAAGGCGCGTCGCTCAAAGCTCTTGAACTCTTAGGCAGGGAGCTCGGCTATCAACTCGTCGCCACAAATTTTACGGGCGTCAACGTCTTTTTCGTCCGCCGCGATTTGGCAAAAGATTTGTTCCTTGAGCCCGCGACCGCCGAAAATCTTTACAACCCTGCGCGGTGGAAATTTATTTCTTACGTTAATCATCACCCTGCGAAATATTGTTTGGTCAATCAAGCGGAAAATCTCGGACTTTTTAACTACAAGCCGAATAATGACGCGATTCCTTTGCAAGGTTTTTCAGAAGAAATCGACACGGGAAATTTTTTCTTCAACGTCATGATCAATAAAAATTCTTTAATTCTCGTGCGCAATAAAAATAAAATCGCCTTACCATATTTCGTTTTGCCAGAGGATGTGGAAAATATTTCGGGCATGTCGTTAAAAATTTCCGTTGACGGAAAAATTATTTCGCAAATTCCTATTCAAGAGAGCGGCTTAATTGAAATGAATCTCCCATTTTCAGACGCGCCTTTGATTGTAAATTTCGAGCTTTCAAAAACGTTTAGGAATATGCAAGGAAACGAACATGGCTTAGCAATCATTTTTGAAGTTAAAAATTGAAAGGAGTGGAGCTTATGGCAAATTATACGACGACGACGCCAGATTGGGCGGTCTCGAATCAATCGGCGGTTATGAGCGGCATTGAAGGCATAAAAGATACGACGGTCGGCAATATCAATCCGGCATTTGCTTCGGGACAATTCAAACCGAAACGCCGCATGACGCTAACGGAAGATGAACTGGTTGACGGCGTGACGAACGGCGACAGAATGATTTTGTCACGGGCGATAACTTTGATTGAAAGCAATAGCCCAAAACATTTCGCGAAGGCGCAAAGGGTTTTGCAAAGACTTCTGCCGCGTACGGGCAAAGCTTTAAGAATCGGGATAACGGGCGTGCCTGGCGCAGGAAAATCGACGTTGATTGAGGCTTTCGGCAACATGCTTTGCGACGACGGGCACAGAGTAGCAGTTCTTTCAATCGACCCGACAAGCTCAATAACGAAAGGCTCGATTTTGGGCGATAAAACGCGCATGGGAACTTTGAGCCGCCGCCCTGAAGCTTTTATTCGTCCAAGTCCGGCGGGCGGCACTTTAGGCGGCGTGGCGCGCAAAAGCCGCGAGACAATGTTAATGTGCGAGGCGGCAGGCTACGACGTGATTTTAATTGAGACGGTCGGCGTTGGACAATCTGAAACGACGGTTCGTTCAATGGTAGATTTCTTTATGCTAGTCGTGCTGACGGGCGCGGGCGACGATTTGCAAGGAATAAAAAAAGGAATTATGGAACTTGCCGACGCGATTGTTGTAAATAAGGCGGACGGCGATAATTTAGTTCGCGCTAAAGTTACTCGCGGCGAATACGAGCGCATGACGGAATTTATACGCCCCGCGACCGAAGGTTGGCCGACGCATGCATATCTTGCAAGTGCAGTAACGAAAATGGGCCTACCGGAACTTTGGGAAGTGATTCAGCTTTTCAAGGAGACAACGACTAAAAGCGGCGTCTTCCAACGGCGGCGCGATTCGCAACTTTTGGATTGGATGCATGCAATGATTGATGAACATTTGCACAATCTATTTTTCGGCGACGCGGTGATAACCGGCAGAATGCCCGAAATTAGAGAAGCCGTCCTGCGCGGAATAATTTCGCCAACGCAAGCAGTTGCGGAACTGGTTAAAATGTTCGATATAACCCGCGCCGCGCAGAAAAAAGTTGACTTATTCAATGCGTAATGTGTAATGCGCAATGTTTTTTCGGGGGTGAGTTTCGTGGCTGGTCTTGGGATAAGAAATTGTATTCGTTGTAACAAAATATTTATGCCGGCGTCGGGCGAAAAAATCTGTAGCGATTGCCGTAACAAAGAATTAGAAATGGAAGAGCACGTCAGATTTTACGTTCGCGAGCATCCAGGAATTACGGTCAACGAGTTGATTGAAGGTTCCGGCGCGCCGAAAAGTTTAATCTGGCGCATGATTCAGCAAGGGCAATTCGAGAATTCTGGCTTGCGCGGCGCGAAATATCCTTGCGGCAACTGCGGCATGCTCATAACTAAGGGCGTCTACTGCAACGAATGCGCCAGTAAACTCCGACTGAACGCGCAAAAATTCGCTAACGCTATGGAGTCTAAGAAACGCGCCGAAGAAAAACGCGACCAGGAAGAGGCTAAAAGAACTTTTTCCGGCTCCATGTACGAAGAAATAAACAGTTCGCGCAGTCGCTAAAAAAATCCGCCGAGTTAGCTCGACGTTTTTTTTTGTTGCCTGTCAATAACCAAATAACCTGTCCAAAAAGCCGCGCCAGCCTCGCGACACAGAACCCATTCTCTCGCCGTTTAGCAGGCTTTTAACTAATTCTTGAACACAACGCGCCGCCGCCGAGTTCGGACTGCCAATGATAAACGGCTCCTGCTTGTGTACCGCCTCCGAAACGGTTTTGTCTTCGTAAATGTAGCCAAGACAATCAATCGACACGCCTAAAAATTTCTGCGTCGTCTGATTAATCTTCTCGGCAACATCGTCGCAATCTTCCTCTTCGTGAACGCGATTAACGACAAGCTTAATATTGCGCCGCTCGGTGTATTTCGTATAAGCTTTTATGACGGAGTAAGCGTCAGCAATAGCGGTCGGCTCCGGCGTCGTCACCAGCAAAACTTCTTCCGACGCTAAGATAAATTCAATGACGTTGCGACTTAAGCCCGCGCCCGTGTCGATTATGATAACGTTCGCCATATCGGAGCAACGCCCTAATTTTTTATGCAACTTCCGCTGTTCAGCGCGATTAAGATTCAAAGTCGCTTCGACCGCCGCAATGCCTGAAATGTATTTCACGCCCGAAACGCCATTTTCTACAACGTCCTCAAGTTCCACGTCGTCATTGAGAAGGTCAATTAAACTGCGATTCGTCACCGACCCCATTAAAAGATTGACATTAGCCATGCCAATATCGGCGTCAATGAGCATAACTTTTTGCCCCGCCGATTGCAAACCTATTGCCAGATTAACGGCTAGGGAAGTTTTACCCGTGCCGCCTTTGCCGCTAGTTATTGCGATAACTCGTGTATTTTCTGCGACATCGAAATAAAGTTCGCCTATCTCCCGCGCCAGTGCATCCTCTACGGCGCGTTCCTCAACCAAATTTCTCAGCCTTGATGCTTGGTCAGACATTTTTCCTACCTCTTAATTATTCTTCGACTTTTTCAAGCAGAAGATTAGCAAGCACTTCCGAACTTGCGCGTTCAATGTCATCGGGGACGCTTTGACCGGTCGTTATGTACGACAGCGAACATCTGTTATCGTTCAGAAGGTTTAAAATCATTCCCAAACTGCCGGTCTCGTCGATTTTGGTAAAAATAATTCTATCGGGGTTGACTTGCGCAAATTTATTCATAATCTGCTTAGCGTCGGTATATTTCGTGGTCGCGCTTATGACTAAATGTTTTTCGATTCGGGGATTGACGCGCAAAAATTCTTCAAGCTCGCGCATTTGATATTCGTCATGCTGACTTCGCCCGGCGGTGTCGATTAAGATTAATTCTTTATTGCGGTGGCGTTCGATAGAGGCGGCGAGTTCAGCCGGATTGTAGACGATTTCGAGTGGCAATTCCAAAATGTCGGAATAAGTTTTAAGTTGTTCGACAGCGGAAATTCTGTAGGTGTCAGCGGTGATTAGCGCGACGTTCGCTCTTTGCTCAAGGACGAATTTAGCGGCGATTTTAGCAAGCGTGGTAGTTTTGCCAACGCCGGTCGTACCGAGTAGCGCGACAATCCGGACGCCGTGCCGATTGAGTTTAACGCCGTCGGAAAATCTCACGTGTTCGTTAAGATAATTAATTAGCGTATCTTTTGCGGCGGGCGTATGCATATCAACGAGCGTATCGCCAGGATTTGTATTAGCTGCCATATCCTTTAAAATTTCCTCGTCGACTTCTTGACGCTTTAAAGCTTCGTGCAAAGATATTCCGCTTTTCTGGGAGTCGCGCCCTAAAATTTCGGCGAGTAAAGCTTTCATCTGCGCGATTTCTTCTTCTAAGTGCTTGATTTTCTCTTCGCTTTGGGGTGAAGGTTGCGACTGCGTGGTCATTGCAACTTGTTGAGCCTGTGCGGCTTGTTGCAAACGAATTTGTTCGGCAGCTTGAGCTTGAGCTTGCGCGATTGCAGCTTGTTGCATCATCTGCATTTGATTAAATTGCGCCATAATCATTGCTTGCGTCTGCGCCATTTGCTCTTGTGTGAAATTCGTAGTTTGTTGCTGAGGCTCGGCTTCGGACGGAGATTTTTTAGCGGGTGGAGTTTTGACTTCGGGTGAAGATTTTTCTTCAGCTGGTTGAGTTTCGACTTTTGGCGAAGGAATTTCTTCAGCAGGTGGAGTTTCAACTTCGGGCGAAGATTTTTCTTCAGCGGGTGGAGTTTTGAACTCAGGCGAAAGAATTTCTTCAGCAGGTGGAGTTTCAACTTCGTGCGAAGGAATTTCTTCAGCGGGCGGAGTTTCGACTTCGTGCGAAGGAATTTCTTCAGCGGGCGGAGTTTCGACTTCGTGCGAAGGAATTTCTTCAGCAGGTGGAGTTTCGACTTCGTGCGAAGGAATTTCTTCAGCGGGCGAAGTTTCAACTTCGTGCGAAGATTTTTCTTCAGCGGGCGAAGTTGAAACTTCTGGAATATTTTCCTGCGCGTCCTGCAAGAGGTCTTCAAAGTTTTTAGGAGATTCAGCTGATTTTTTTTGCTCGGAAACTTTTTCGGCGAATTCGTCAAGTTGCATTGGGCGTGGGGGTTCATCTTTAGCTTCTGCTGAAAAATTTTCGGCAGTGCGTTCAGCCCATGCGACGCCCTGCGCGGTGCCGTCGGTTTTATAACGATTCAAAACGGTTGGGTGCTTAAGGCGTATAGGTTCAGATTTTTTAGGCATGGAATTTTCTTCGACAGCCGCAGTTATCTCGACAACTTCGCGGCTCCCGATTCCCAAAATGCCGCCTTCTTTATATTTTTTGCTGTGCAATATAACGGCGTCTTCGCCAAGCTCGGCTTTCATAGCCTCCATTGCGTCTTTCATATTGCCAGCTTTAAAAACTTTTATCTGCAAACAAAATCACCGCCAATTTCTAAATTTTTCTGTCAAGGGATTATATCAGAAAATAATTTCTTAGCAAAGCTTGACGGTTTTTTTTAGGCGGTTTAAACTCAAAAAAATTTTTGCGAGGAGGAATTTAATGTTTATCGCGGACAAATACGACGTGATAGTAATTGGCGCGGGGCACGCTGGGATTGAGGCGGCATTAGCTTCTGCGCGGCTTGGTTGCAAAACTTTGCTGACGACTTTATCTCTGGAAAATTTAGCAATGATGCCTTGCAATCCGTCGATAGGCGGTCCTGCTAAAGGGCATTTAGTGCGGGAAATTGACGCGCTGGGCGGGCAAATGGGAATTGCCGCCGACCAAACTTGTATTCAATTTCGGACGCTGAACACGGGCAAGGGCTTTGCAGTTCAAGCTCTGCGCGCACAAGCCGATAAGAAAATTTATCAAGCGGTTATGAAAAATTTTTGCGAGAACATCGACGGCTTGGATTTAAAGCAGTTGCTGATTGAAAATATTCTGGTCGAGGATAATAAAATTGTTGGCGTCGAGGCAGAGACCGGCGAAACTTTTCTGGCAAGCGCAGTAATTTTGGCGAGTGGAACTTATCTTAGCGGGCGAGTAATTATCGGCGAGAGTATTTTTGACGGCGGCCCCAATGGACAACGCGCCGCGATGAAACTTTCTGACGCGCTTAAAAATTTGGGCGTTAAGCTTATGCGCTTTAAGACGGGGACACCTGCGCGGGTCGACGCTAGAACTTTGGACTTTGACAAAATGGAGCTTCAACAGGGCGACAATCCGCCGCAAAATTTTTCGTTCATGACTAAGACTCCTGTTAAAAATCTTGTCAACTGCTATCTGACTTACACCAACGAACGCACGCACGAAATTTTACGGAAAAATTTACACCGCGCACCAATGGCGAACGGCATTATCGAGGGTATCGGTCCGCGCTATTGTCCTTCAATTGAGTCGAAAATAATTCGCTTCCCCGATAAGGAACGTCACCAACTTTTCCTTGAGCCGGAAGGTTTGAACACGCAAGAATATTACGTTCAAGGCATGTCGACTTCAATGCCAATGGACGTTCAGATTGAGTTCTTGCACACGATACCAGGCTTGGAGCGGGCAAAAATTATGCGGGCGGGCTACGCGATTGAATACGATTGCATTGACCCGTTGCAACTTAAATCGACGCTGGAATTTAAAAATATTGCGGGCTTTTTCTCAGCGGGGCAATCGAACGGCACGAGCGGTTATGAGGAGGCGGCGGCGCAAGGATTAATCGCGGGGATAAATGCGGCGGCGTTCGTGAAAAATTTCGAGCCGCTGATTTTAAAACGTTCGGAAGCTTATATCGGCGTATTGATTGACGACCTTGTCACGAAGGGCACGAACGAGCCTTATCGCATGATGACTTCCCGCGCCGAATACAGACTGCTTTTGCGGCAGGATAATGCCGACTTGCGCTTGACGCCGCACGCTATAAAAATCGGGCTTGCTTCGCCTGAACGTCAAAAAATTTTCGAGACGAAACGCGCAGAAATTTTATCGGCGACGCAACGTCTTAACGAAATTAAATTGACGCCGAGCAATGAAGTTAATCAAAAGCTTGCGAGCTTGGAAATTGGCGAAGTTCATAACGCAATGCCGCTTGCTGAACTTTTGCGCCGCCCCAACGTTACTTATGAAAAAATTCGCACGGCTTTTAACCTGCCAGAAATTTCAGCTTCAGCCGCCGCGCAGGTTGAAATAAGCATTTTCTACGAAGGCTACATTAAAAAGCAGTCGGAGCTTGCAAAGAAACTCGACCGCCTAGAAAATAAAATTATTCCTGACGGCGTCGATTATAATGCCTTAAAAAATTTGCGCGTTGAAGCCCGCGAAAAGTTATCGGCAATTCGACCGCGTTCAATTGGGCAAGCCTCAAGGATTTCCGGCGTATCGCCCGCTGATATTTCTGTGTTATTGGTTTGGCTTGAAACAGTTCATGACTAAAAAATTTTTCTTAACTAGCGAAGCGTACGAATGCGGCGACAATGTCCGAACAATAAAACGTTCAATCGCATCAACTGGATGCAACGTCACGTTGCTGGCTTGAAACTATTCCGAAGTTAAGCTAAAATATTTTCGGAGATGATGAAAATGTTTCGTAGCGCATTGGAAAATTTCGGACTAGACGCCGCGCAGATTGAGCGTTGTGAAAAATTTTATCGGCTGGTCGTCGAACAAAATCGCGTAATGAATTTGACGACGATAACCGAGCCACAAGAATTCGCAATCAAGCACATAATCGATTCGCTAAGCGCATGGGACGATAAAATTTTACAAGGCGTCGAAACGCTAGCCGACATTGGAACGGGCGCAGGTTTTCCGGCAATCCCGCTGAAAATTTTCAAGCCGCATTTAAAGCTCTGTCTGATTGATTCACTGGCAAAGCGCATGGATTTTTTAAAAAAAGTCGTCGCGGAATTACAGCTTAACGGCGTAGAAATTTTTCACGGACGCGCAGAAGAATTAGCAAGGCAAAAAATTTTCCGCGAGAAATTCGACGTTGTGACTTCGCGAGCAGTTGCACGTTTGAATATTTTAGCAGAATATTGTTTACCGTTCGTAAAAGTCGGCGGGAAATTCGTTGCGCTTAAGGGGAAAAATTTCCGCGAGGAACTTGACGAGGCACGAGCGGCAATTAAAATTCTAGGCGGTGGAGAAATTTTGATTCGGGAAATAAAATTACCCGCGCTTGACGAAAGCCGAGCCGTAATTTACATTGATAAAAAAATTTCGACGCCCGAAAAATATCCGAGAAGAACAGGTTTACCGAGTAAGAATCCAATCATTAAACGAAACTAGCGAAGCGCAGCGGAGCGTACGAACGCGGCGATAACCTTCAAATTATCGGGCGGTCAATCGCGTCAACTGTTTGTCCACTTTTTAAAAGTGGCCGCATCGCGAAAGTCTGATTAGGAAAGTATCATTGGGGGTAAAATAACGTGAGAAAAAAATTAATAGCGGGCGCGGCGGTTCTTGCGTTGCTAATGAATTCACCGCAAGTCAGCGCGGAAGATGAAATCGTAATATTCGGCGGGGAATTCGAGGAAGAATCAAATAAACCCGCGCCCAAAAAAGTAGAAAAGCCCGTACCAGTCGAAAAGCCGCAAGAGCCTAAACAGCCGCCGATTGAACAGCCCGCGCAGATTGAACCAAAGGAAATCGAACAGCCCGCTCAAATTGAACAGCAAGAAATCGAACAGCCCGTTCAAATTGAGCCGCAGGAAATCGAACAACCCGCTCAAATTGAGCCGCAGGAAATCGAACAGCCCGCTCAAATTGAGCCGCAGGAAATCGAACAGCCCGCGCCGATTGAACCAAAGGAAATCAAACAGCCCGTTCAAATTGAGCCGCAGGAAATCGAACAGCAGGAAGTTGACAAACCTTTCGCGCCGCCGACTGCAATACAAAACGATTGGCAAGAGCGCGTTGAAGAACCCGTCGCAGTATCGCCGAGCGTCCAAACAACTGACCGAAAATATTTACCGCGACAAACTCAGCCGCAACAAAATTTGAAAACACTTAAGCAACGCTTTATAAAATTGGCGGTTGACGATACCTACACTTATTATTTAGATAAAAATTCGGTCGAGTGGAAGCGATTGCCGTATTCTACAAGCGAGTACATGGCGGACGTGTGGATTCGCATGATTGAGCACGACCCAAAGCCCCTTGATAATGATATGGCGGCTTATGGTGCGGAAAATTTCCGTGCGCAAATTGCTTTAGCGCGTGAGCAAGGTTATCAATATTCGCCTGAAGACACAAAAGTTTTGAGCCAGCAAGCTTATATTTTGGAGCATTACTATTTGCGACCCAAGACAAAGCAAGTACAATTTTTATGCGAATTGGAAGTTTTCGGGCGTCCGCAGAATACGATTAACGAGCGCGAATACGATTACAGGAACTGGGAAAATTTAGTGCCAGGTAGTGTTGAATCAACGATTTATGAGGCGACGATTAAAATTTTAGGCAAGTCGAAGGCGAGCGAACGCGGGCATATGACTTTTATTGACATGCTTGACGAGTACGCAAGAATTGCTTTGAATTGATGAGGTGTGAAGTTTGGAAACAGGTTTAATCCCGCCTGCGCTGATAATTTTATTGGCAGTGGTGAGCGGCTATTTTTCGCTTATGGAAACGGCGTTGATAGAGTGTCATCGCGGGCGGCTGGAAAAATTATCCGAAGACGGCGACAAGAACGCAATGGCAGTTTTATCAATGCTAGAATCACCCGCGCCGCTGTCTGTCGCGCAAATTGGAATAACTTTTTCGGGAATATTGGCGGGCGTCTGCGCAATCCTTACAAGCCCGACGATAGCCGGACTGATAAATTTATCGATAGTTCCGGCTTTGATAATCGCAATCGGAATCACGACATTTATTTTTCTACTGTTCGGAGAATTTTTACCAAAACAAATAGCTAAGCACAATCCCGAAAAATTTTTGCTGAACAATCACAAATTATTTCGGCTGATAGTCGCGCTGATGAATCCGTTTGTAGCTTTGCTGTCGGCGATAGCGGGCGGTATAGGATTTATTTTCGGCATGAGCTCTTCCAAAAATGATGCCGTCACTGAGGACGAAGTTTTAGATTTAATCGAGCAGGGCACCGAAGACGGCACGATTGAGAAATCTGAACAGGAAATGGTTGACAGAATTTTTGACATAGGCGACGAAACAGCTTATTCGCTTATGACGCCGCGAGTTATGATAATTTGGCTTGACCTTGCCGACGACTTGGAAAAGAATTTAAAAATCGTGCAGGAAAGCCCGCATACAATTTTCCCCGTTGGCTATGGGAGTTTGGACGATTGTCGCGGGCTGATTTACGCCAAAGATTTACTAGACGCCGTGTTGACTGACGGGCGCGAAATTGATTTAGAAAAACTCGTTAAGAAGGCGAGCTTTATCCCGCGAACAATGGAGGCGTTACGGATTGTCGAAAAATTTCGGGCGAGCGGCATAACTGAAGCAATGGTTAATGACGAATACGGCGGCGTTATCGGATTTATTACGCTTGATGATATTTTGCGCGAGATTGTCGACACTTCTGGCGACGAAGAGACCGAACAGCAATTCAAACGCAATAAGGATAATTCGTGGACGGTCGACGGACTTTGCGACATTGACGAATTTAAGGAGCGTTTCGACATTGAAACTTTGCCCGACGAAGAACGCGACCATTTTCAGACGATGGGCGGCTTTCTGACTGCGTGTTTTGGCTACATTCCTAAAGTCGGCGAGGTTTACGAGTGGAATGGTTTTCGCTTTAAAGTCAAGGAAATGGACGGCGTGCGAATAGGGAAAATTTTAATCCGGAAGCTATGAAAATAATTTACGACGAAAAAATTTGCGTGAGATGTTTGGCTTGCGTGAGCGAGTCGGAATTCGGCGGTGTGACATATTCGCGCGGTCGAATTTTTTTTAACGAGACCTGCGCGGAAGATTGGGAGAATATCATTTCAATTTGCCCAGTCGGCGCGATAAAGTTAGGAGGTGGAATTTATGAACGCAATGCCGCATATGGAAGAAATTTGCCGGCGAGTAGTGGCGGCTTATCGCAAGGCGTACGGTGACGACATAGAAGCGATTTACCTTTATGGCTCTTATGCCAGAGGCGACTACGACGAGGATTCGGATATTGACTTCGCCGCGATTGTTAAAGGTGAACGGCTTGACGTGCAGAAAAAACGCTGGCAAGTTCGGAGCTATACAAATAAAATGGATTTGGAACTTGACATTATAACTTCGCCGAAAGCTATTCCGGCGGGAGAGTTTGAAAAGTATAAAAATGAACTCCCTTACTATAAAAATATTTTAAAGGATGGGATTCGTCTTGCGTGATTTTTCCATAAGCAATTCGTACTATGCGATATTTAATAGTGCGCGAGCCTTGCTTGCTGAGAGATATGTTGATTTTAAAAAACACTCTGACGTTATAAGCTATTTTCGTCGCGAATATGTCAAAACAGGCATTTTTGATTCTAAGTTGTCAGACTATATCGGCGATGCTTTTGATTCCAGAAATGATTGTGATTATGAAGATTTTTTTATTGCGTCGCGTAAAGATGCTGAAATTCAATATCAACACGCAGTCGAGTTTTACGAAGCTGTTAAAAATTATTTGGAGGACGAAAATGTTTGCAAAGATAAGGGCGATAGCGAGTTACCTGCCGCCGACGATTGAAAGTAATTCGGAGATTGTCGACGGACGATTTATAAAAAAAATCGGCGTGAAAAGCCGCCACATTGTAACGAATGAATCGGCAGGCGATTTGGCTTTGAATGCCGCCGAAAAACTTTTTGCCGAATACGATATTGACCGTCACGAGACGGATTTTATTTTGCTGTGCACTCAACATCCTGATTATCAAATGCCACACACCGCCGCGCAGATTCAAAGCAGATTAGGCTTAAAAAAATCTGTCGGGAGCATGGATATTGCGCTTGGTTGTTCGGGCTATGTTTACGGGCTTGCGGTCGCGAAAAGTTTCATTGAGACGGGGCTTGCTAAGAAAATTTTATTCCTAACGTCGAGTGTTTACACGAAATATATAAACGTCAATGACACGTCGACGCGACCGCTTTTCGGCGACGGAGCGACGGCGACTTGGCTTGAAGGTAGCGACAAAGAGAGTTTAAAAGCGTTCGTGTTCGGCTCGGACGGTTCGCGCTATGACAAGTTGATTATACCTGTTGGCGGCAGTAAATTTCCCCCACGCGATAATCCCGAAGTCTTTTCGACTGACGACAATAAAAATTACCGCTCGAATTATGAAGTCTTTATGGACGGTATGGCGATAACTTATTTCACGCTTAGGGAAATTCCAAAGCTCGTCGACGACGTGTTGACTGCCGCAAATTTGACGCGCACTGATTTGGATTATTGCATATTTCACCAAGCGAATAAATTCATGATGACTTATCTACGCGATAAAGCGGGACTTAATGAAGTACCTTTTCATAACGACATAACGGACACGGGCAATATCGTTTCGGGTAGCGTGCCGCTTGCGATTGAACAAGTTGTTAAAAGTCATGGCGCGAAGGATTTAAAAAATGTTATGCTTGCGGGCTTTGGCGTTGGTTTAAGTTGGGCGGGTTGTATCGCTGATTTATCTGGCATAAAGGAGCAGATTAATGGCTAAAAGAAATCCAATGGTCAGCGTGATTTTAACGAGCTATAATCATGCGGCATATGTTGCGGCGGCGATTGAGAGCGTTTTGAATCAGACGTTCACCGACTTTGAACTTTTGATAATCGACGACGGCTCCAAAGATAATAGCCGCGAAATTATAAAACATTTCGATGACCCGCGTATTAAAACTTTCCTGTACGAAGAAAATCGCGGTCCGGTAATTGCGATTCGCGACGCCGTGAAATCTGCGCGGGGAAAATATATCGCAGTTCACCACTCGGACGATTTATGGGATTTTGACAAACTCGAAAAGCAGGTTAATTTTCTTGAGCGCAACGAGAATTATGCGGCGTGTTTCACGTGGGTTGAGTTTATTGACGAGCAGGGAAATTTGCGTGAGCTTGCCGACAATGACTTTTACAAGAAAATTTTTGAACAGCCTAATCGTTCGCGGGCTGAGTGGCTAAATTATTTTTTCTACAAAACGAATTGTCTTTGCCATCCGTCAGCTATGGTGCGGCGCGAAGCTTATGAGAAATACGGCTTGCTTAATCTGAATGGCTTTTGGCAACTTCCGGATTATTTAATGTGGATTCGGCTTTGTTTTCACGAAGAAATTTTTATTATGCCGGAACGTTTGACGAAATTTCGCTTGCGTCGCGACAAACAAGAGAATACTTCGGCGACGAATTGTGAAAAACTCATACGGTTGGAGCTGGAATTCTTTTTCATAGCGCAGGAATTTATTCGCAATTTTCCGGACGATAAATTTTTCCTTGAGGTTTTCCCCGAAGCTAAAAAATTTCTGATTAACGGGCAGATTAATTATCGATTTGCCTTTGCTAGATTTTGTTTGGAAAAGAAATTCGTTTCGCCTGCCGCATTTCAACTTGCGGGATTAGAGATTCTAAAAGATTTGCTTGCCAATCCCGCCGACGCCGCGCAGATTAAAAAGCTCTACGACTACGACGAAAAAAGTTTTTTGAGTGACGGCGGCAACTTCGACATATTCAATCTTGTACAGAAATTTTCTATGCTTCGTGCTGAAATTTTTGCTGGCGACGACGTGGAATTTCGCAAAGCTGGGGAAAAAATTATCAATGTCGACGCGGCGGGGAAATTTTACGGGCGCATTGATTTAAATATTGAACGTTCGATTCAATTTTTGCGCTTCGACCCCGACACGAATTTTATTTCCGTCAAGATAAATCGCGTTCTGATTAATGGCGAGGAGCATGAAATTTTCTCGGATAATTCCGGCGAAATTGTCGAAGGATTTCGCAGATTTTGGACGAGCGACCCGCAAATTGTTTTCAAAGTTGGCGATTTGTCGGGGCATATAACTTTTGAAGTTTTCGGAGAGCGCGAGGCGAATTTTAATGCCATTCTCGACCAAAATTTAAAAATGCTTATCAAGGAAAACGAGAGATTACGAACAGAAAATAAGCAACTTGAAAAGTTTAAGGATTCATTTTTGAATTTAGATTCATGGAAGTTAGAAGAAAAATTTAGCGACTTTCAGGACTGGCTTCATTACGATAACAAGGAAAAATTTGTTTCGGCGGCTCGTCGTTTTTATAAATCAATGCCGCTTGACGAAGAGAAAAAAATCGCGCTCAAGGATAAATTTTACACGATTTTTGCGCCGCTGATAAAAAATACTCGGCGTTATAAAATTTGGAAAATGGGCAATAATGAATTTGTGCCGCGACAAATTATTCAGGAGCAAAGCGAATTTGACGGCGAACTTTTAGAGCAACCAGGCAAAATCGCGATTCAAGCGCACATTTTTTATTTAGATTTGCTCAAAGAAATTGTTTCGTATTGCGCTAAAATGCCTTATAAATTCGACGCGCTGGTTTCGCTTGTAGATGAATCAGCGGTAGAAAAAGTTCGTTCTGCCTTTGAAAAAATTCCGAATGCGGAAAAAGTTATAGTGCGTGTCGTGCCCAATCGCGGGCGTGATGTCGCGCCTTTTTTAGTAGGTTTCGGCGATATTTTGCCAAAATATGACTTTGTAGCGCATATTCACTCGAAAAAATCACTTTATACAGGTTCTGAACAAGAAAATTGGCGAAAATATTTGTTTAAAGCCTTGCTTGGCGACGAAAAGCGTATCAGAAAAATTTTCAAAGCTTTTGCGGACAATAAGTCAGTCGGCGTCATTTATCCGCGCCCTGCACCGAATCTTCCCTACGTTGCGTTCACGTGGCTATCGAATTTGCAAGCCGGTATGAAACTTTTAAGCCGAATAAACGTTCCGCCGAATAAAACGACTTATTTTGAATTCCCTGCCGGGACAATGTTTTGGGCGCGAACGGCGGCTTTGAATAAATTTTTCGCGGCAAAATTTACTTTTGAGGACTTCCCGCCCGAACACGGGCAAAATGACGGAACGCTTGCTCACGCCTTTGAACGCTCGATTTTACTTGCAACTCAAGCCGAAAATATGATTTTTTACGAATTTGAGCCGACTAACGATAATTATTTAATCAATTTGGGCAGTAAAAATCTTTGGCAATATCATAATCGCACAGACGCTGAAGTTCGCGAAATCGTCCTGAATCAAGCCGAAATTATTTCTTTCGACGTGTTCGATACGCTTTTAATGCGCTATGTCGCTAAACCTTACCACGTAAATGAAATTATTCGCCTAAAAGTTGAGGATTTACTCGGAAAAAGTTTCGATTTCCCAACTTTGCGCCTTAAAGCCGAAGAATTTGCCCGCAAAAAAAAGAATTCTGATGTTAATCTCGACGAAATTTATCAAAGCTTCGGCGAACTGACTAATTTGGACGCGGAAACTTGTAAAACAATTCGCGAGCTAGAAATTTCTACCGAACTTGAATTGATTCTGCCGCGCGAAAAAATTATCGGCTGGTTCAAAGAATCTCTGAAACGCGGGAAAAATGTTTGGATTATTTCCGATATGTATATGCAAAAGCCCGATTTTGAACGAATTTTGACGAAATGCGGCGTTAAAGGCTATCAAAAACTCCTAATTTCTTCCGAAACGAGCTTGCGCAAAGATACGGCGGCTATTTGGGATTATCTCGCCGAAAAAAAGCTAAATACCCCCGAAAAATTTCTCCATATTGGCGATAACGAGCAAAGCGATTTCCAATTAGCTTGCGATAGGAATTTTGGCGGCTATCACGTCATGAGCGCAGTAAATCTCCTGTCGCAAGTGCCTTTCGGGCGCAATTTATTGGAGCAACTCGGCTATAAAATGTCGCTTTACGCCGGAATTTTGCTCGGAATCGTCCTTGCTAAAAAATTTCAAGACCCTTTCGCACTCCACGACGATAACGGACGACTTGTTATAAAAAATTTCCGCGATTTGGGCTATTGGTTCTACGGAATCCCGCTTTTAACTTTTATTCTCTGGCTAATTCAAAATTTGCGCCGCGATAACGTCAAAAAAATACTCTTCCTAGCCCGCGACGGCTTTTTTCTCCAAATTTTATATGAATTCGTCGCGAAACTACTAAAAATTGAGCCACTACCCTCAAATTATTTCTATTCCTCGCGTCGCGCCGTCACAGTCGCTTCTATTCGCGAAATTTCGCAGGCAAAAAGCCTTTTAAAACTAAAATTTCAAGGTTCCACTAAACATTTCTTCAAAGTCCGTTTCGGTTTGGATTTAGACGACGATAACAAAATTATTCTGCCCGAAAAGGATTTTTCTACCGTTTCTAAGCTTATCGACGCCCATTCTAACGAAATTTTGCAAAATGCCGCCCTTGAACGCGCTAATTATGAAAAATATATCGCTAATCTCGGCAATCTCGATAATGTCGGCGTCGTCGATATGGGTTATTCCGGCACAATTCAATTTTACCTCCAGAAATTAACCAAAAAAACTTTCACAGGCTATTATTTCGCCACCGCCGCCACTAATCATTTCGGAAAAGACGCCGCTAATCGAATGCGCGGTTGTTTTACCGAAAATGACGACTACGCACAGACAAATTGCGCTATTTATCGCTATCAACTCCTGTTCGAGACCATTTTAACCGCTCCAGACCCTCAACTTAAACATTTTGACGCAAATGGCAAGCCTATTTTCGCCGAACCTGAACCAGTTCAAAATAATTTCGGCGAAATTCGCGAGATTCACGAGGGAATTAAGGATTTTTGCCGCGATGTACTAGAAATTTTCGGAAATATTATTCTGCGCGTCCCCATTGATAATAATTTCGTCGATTCTTGGGTTAGAGCCTTCGTCAACGATACAAAAATTATTTCTCCCAATCTGCGCGGAATTTTCACGCTCGACGACGAATATTGCAATACTTTTCACGGCAACGCATTAGATTTTTACTTAGGAAAGACAAAAACTTAATAAAAAAGCTGTCACCCTTGATTGAGTGGCAGCTAATTTTTTTTAGCTCCGATTTTCCAGCGCAACCAGCTTATCTGCACCGTAACGCTTGCGCAAAGTCGGCTTTTCTATCTTTCCGGTCGCATTTCTCGGCACGTCAGCGAAAATTATCTTCTTCGGTCGCTTATAACGCGGCAATTCTAAGCAGAAATTGTTAATTTCCTCTTCCGTGCACTCAATTCCAGGTTGAATTTCGACTATCGCCGCTGAAATTTCGCCTAAACGCCTGTCAGGCAAGCCAATTACCGCCACATCTTTAATTTTCTCGAATTTGTGCAGGAAATCTTCTATCTGAACCGGATAAATATTCTCGCCGCCGCTTACTATGACATCTTTTTTCCTGTCAACCAAGAAATAAAAGCCGTCAGCGTCCTGCATCGCCATATCTCCAGTAAAAAGCCAGCCATTTTTCAAAACTTCCGCCGTCGCCTTCGGATCATTGTAATAACACGTCATCACGCCCGGTCCACGCACGCATAATTCGCCGACGCAACCGCGAATAACTTTATTTCCGTCTTCGTCAACGATTTTACACTCCCAACGATAGCCCGGAACACCAATCGCCCCGACTTTTTCTATATTTTCAAGCCCTAAATGCACGCAACCTGGTCCAGTCGACTCGCTAAGGCCGTAATTCGTGTCGTAATCGTGATTCGGGAAGTATTTTTTCCAACGACGTATCAAACTCGGCGGAACCGGCTGCGCTCCTATGTGCATTAGCCGCCACTGCTTTAAATTTTCGTAATCCGAAAGTTTTATGTCGCCTCTGTCCAAAGCGTCAACTATATCTTGCGCCCAAGGCACTAAAAGCCAGACGATTGTACATTTTTCCTTTGAAATCGCGTCCAAAATGATTTCCGGCTTCGTTCCCTTCAATAAAACCGCTTTCGACCCCGCTACCAAGCTTCCCATCCAATGAAATTTCGCTCCTGTGTGATATAACGGCGGTATGCATAAAAAATTGTCCGAACGGCTCGTTAAATGGTGTTTTTGCTCCATTTGCGCCGCTTGCGTCAAACTTTTGTGCTTGTGCAGTATCGCTTTCGGAAATCCTGTCGTCCCTGACGAAAAATATATCGCTCCGAAGTCGTCTTCCGTGATTCCGCCGACCATTGGCTTTAAACTTGAGCAATCATCAACCATTATGTGATAACTCTCCGCGAAACTCGGACAATTATCGCCTACATATATCAAAAGTCGCCCTTTCGATAGCCTTTCCGCGTTCGTTTCGATTCTTCCTATGAATTCCGAACCGAAAATTATCACATCGACCTCTGCTAGCTCCGCGCAGTACAAAATTTCCGTCGCATCGTAGCGAAAATTGAACGGAACCGCGATTGCGCCCGATTTCAGCACGCCAAAATATATCGGCAGCCACTCCAGGCAGTTATACATCAAAATTGCGACCTTATCGCCCTTCCGAACCCCGCGTTCTATCAGTAAATTCGCGCAACGGTTCGCTTTTTCGTCGAATACGCGCCATGTTATTTCCCTGCGATACGGCGCAAACGAATTTGACTCTATCAGGCTGAATTCTTTCCAACTCATGCGCCGCCCGTCCGCTACCGTCGGATTTAATTCCACCAGCGCGACTTCATCGCCGTATAACGCCGCGTTGCGCTCCAAATATTCCATTACTGGCATTATTTCTTGCTCCTTTGCTGAAATTTTTTATTCCGCGCCCTATTCTACACCCTAAAGACAAAATTTAAAAGCTCTCCGCGCCATTTCGGAGAGCTTTTTTGCTTTATTCATTGTAAAAATTATTCAGCATTGCGCCGACTGATTCAAATATCCGCGTCGCCTCATTTTTAACGAAATCTTTCGCCGTAGCAACCGTAAATCCGCCAAAATGCCGAATCATCGGTAAATCGTTCGATTCATCGCCGATTACGTAAGTTTTTCCGCGCCAATCGCAAATTTTTAGCAGATTTTCCACTCCAACCGCCTTATTCATGCCCGAAATTACTATATCTAAGCTGTGTGTATTTTTTTGCGCAAAAATCGCGTCGCCATATTTTTTATTGAGCATATCGGCGGCATTTTGCGCCGCTTCGGGGCTTTCAAAGTCCAATGCAAGCTGATTTATTTGCGGCAAGTCGTCTATCTGCGCGGCGTCGATTATGTCTACAGGAAATTTCCAACGTTCGCGCTCGCGTAATACCCATGAAGTCGGTTTGACGTTCGCGCAATACACTTTTTCCGCCGCTTCAAAGGCAAAATGCATACTTTTCGCCGCTAACGGCTCATTTATTATCGCTTTCAAGATTTTTTTCGGTAATTCCGTCTCGAAAATTACTTTTCCGCCGCCGTCGTGGATTATCGCGCCGTTTTCGCATATCGCAAAGTCAATTTTTAGTCCATATTCTTTTAAATGCGGCGTCAACATGATATAAGCGCGTCCAGTTACTATTCCAAATTTATTTCCCGCCGCTCGCCAAGCACTTATCGCCGATAAATTTTCCGCCGTTATCGCCTGATTTATAAATAATGTCCCGTCAAAATCGCTCGCCGCCACTTTAAAACTCATAAATCGCCGCCTCCGTCGCTCGCAAGTAATTTTTTTCGTCCGCGTAGTTCCCAATAACTTTTTTTCCGCCGGAAATAGGCAATTTTACGTCGTGCGTCGTGAAATTTACTGTGATTATCAACTTTTTCTCGCCTAAACTGCGACTGAACATGTAAATTTCTTCGTTTTCGGGATAAAGTTCCTCGTATTCGCCATTCAAAAGAATTTCGCTTGAATTACGCAGTTTGCTAAGCTTGCGATAAAAATTCAGCACGGAATCCGGATTTTTTTCCTCAATTTCGACGTTGCAAGCCTTAAAATCGCTATGAACCGGCAACCAAGCCTTTCCGCTCGTAAATCCTGCATTTTTTTCCGAATTCCATTGCATAGGCGTCCGCGCATTGTCCCGACTAAATTTTTGCACGAATTTCATAGCTTCTTTGTCGCTTAAACCCTCTTCACGCGCTAATTTGTAATTTCCATGCGACGAAATGTCATCATAATCGCTAATCGAATCAAATTTTGTGTTATCAAGCCCAATTTCTTCGCCCTGATAGATAAACGGCGTCCCGCGCAGGCTAAAAAGTACTATCGCAAGGGCTTTTGCCGCCAATTTTTTATCAGTTCCACTCACAAAAAAGTTATTTACCGAGCGCGGCTTGTCGTGATTCTCAAAATATATCGGGTACCAAAGATTTTTCGTCGATTTTTGGCTATCGCTCAATGCTTTTTTCAATTCGCTTAACCGAATCGGCTTTGAATGGTGCCAAACTTCGTCGCCGTTGTTAAACATTACATTTGAATGATTAAACTCGAAAAGCATATCAAAAACGCCGTTTTTGCCGACCCATTTCGATAAATCTTCCGATTTTACGCTATTTGCCTCGCCGACAGTGAAAATATCGTGCCCGTCGAACACTTCGCGCCTAAATTCGTGCAGAAAATCCAAAATTCCTGGCGTATTGGCAATCATATTGTGCACAGAACACATTCCGTCGGGCATATCGGGCTTGCCGTCGGCTATTTTGCTCGGTTTTTTGATATAAACTATCGCATCAATGCGAAATCCGCCGACGCCCTTATCCAACCAGAAATTTGCCGCGTCATAAAGTGCTTTTCTGACTTCTGGATTCTCCCAATTTAAGTCCGGTTGTTGTTTTGCGAACGTATGCAGATAATATTGCTGGCGTTCTTCGCAAAATTCCCACGCACTTCCGCCGAAAATCCCGCGCCAATTAGTTTTTTCGTCGCGCCAGATGTACCAATCGGCTTTTGGATTAGTTTTACTCGATTTTGACTCCAAAAACCAAGAATGTTGGTCGGAACTGTGATTAAAAACCAAATCCATGACGATTTTTATGCCGCGTTTGCGAGATTCGGCAATCAATTCGTCGAAATCGTCCATATTTCCGAATCGCGGGTCAATATCGGTATAATTTGCAATGTCGTAGCCGTTATCGACCATAGGCGACGGATAAATTGGCGTCAACCAAATCGCGCACGCGCCCAAACTCTTAATGTAGTCTAGTTTTTTAATAATTCCTTGCAAATCGCCGGTTCCGGAGCCGTTTGTGTCCAAAAAACTCTTCGGATAGATTTGGTAGACCGGATTTTTCTGCCACCAACGCAAATTTTCGGCTCCAAAGGCGATTGTCGGTGAAAAATAAGCCGCCGCGCCCATAATCAATGCTCCTTTGATAAATTCTCGTCGATTCATAAAAAAAACCTCCTTGCGGAGGATTTTAACTGATTTAAAAGGTTTTGACAATGATTTTTGTGCCGACTGGGAAAATTTTATAAAGTTCGTAGGTATTATCGCCGATTGAGAGAGTTAATTGAGTGCCTTTGCCGGTACGGAGTTCCAAAAACGGAAATTTGCGATTCATATCGAAGATAAACCAATCTTTATCGCGATAAAAGGTGCCGTCGTTTATATCGAAGGGCAAACCGACGCCTTGAGACTGATATTTAGTTCTGCGGAGTAAAAATTCGCCGTTTTTCAGTTCTAATTCTTCGATGACGGGAGTTTTTTGGACTGAATGGACAAATTTTATAGTTACGGGGAGATTTTCTTGATAATTTATGATTGAGAGTGTTTGAAAGTGATTTCCGACGAAAATTTTGTGTTGAAAAGTGGTTGAAGCCACGATTAGGAGCGCGAGAGCGGCGAGAAGTAAAAATTTCATGATTTGAGCCTCCGAAAACGATTTTGGAGCGATTATAACAGAAAAAAGGCGTTGAAAACAGAGCAATTTACGTTTTCCATGTACATGGAATTTGTATCGCGCCATTATGCGGCTTTTTTAAAGGGTACAAAAATCAGGGGCGTTTTGAGAGCGTATTTTACGTTTTCCACGTACATGGAATTTGTAATTTGAGCCGTTGAACTTTATTTTTGTGTGTTGTGTGCTATAATCTGGCGCGGTGATGAAATTGTTAGAATATGAATTTATGCGGAATGCGTTTTTGGCGGTTTTGCTGGTTACGCCGCTATTTGGATTGCTATCGACAATGGTTGTCTCGAACCGTATGGCATTTTTTTCGGATTCGTTAGGGCACGGGGCGTTCACTGGGATAGCGATTGGGGCGTTATTGGGAGTCGGCTCGGAAATTTTCGGGCTTTTAGGGTTCTCGATAGGGTTTGCGCTGCTGATAACGCTGATAAAAAACAAAAGTCACGCGGGCGCGGATACGGTGATTGGGGTTTTCAGTTCAACGGCGATAGCTTTGGGGCTAATGTTGATGTCTGCGGGCGGGCAGTTCAATAAATTTTCTCGATTTTTGATAGGCGACCTATTGAGCATAACAAAAGGCGATTTATGGGGGCTTTTAGCAGTTTTTTTTATAGTTTTCGTGAGTTGGGCGATACTTTTCAACCGATTGTTAATAATTTCGGTGAATCAGACGCTTGCACGCAGTCGCGGAATAAAAACGCAGGTGATTGAGTCGATTTTTGCGGTTTTACTGGCAATAATCGTAGCGTTGAGCATACAATGGGTAGGAATTTTGATAATAAATGCGTTGTTGGTGTTACCGGCGGCGGCGGCGCGAAATGTGACGAATTCAGTTAAAAGTTATCATGCATTGAGCGTTTTAATCGCGTTAAGTTCGGGTTTAGCGGGATTATTCCTGTCATATGAAATAAATTCGGCGTCGGGAGCAACGATAGTAGTAATTTCGGCGGTGATTTACTTTTTTACGCTGATTTTGAAGCCGCGATTCATAAAATAGGGGGAAAAGTGGTTGAAACGTAGTTTAGCGTTAATATTTGTGGGCTTAGCAGGAATATTTTGGGCGAGTTCTGGGGTTGCGGTGCAAGATTTCTTTACGCACTCGGAAAAAAGCGCAATGGAGCTAACAAATATCAGAATGTGCGTTGCGGGAGCGATTTTAATAATAATGTCAGCGATTCGGCGGAAAAATTTTGGATTATCGGTAAAAAAGTTGAATGAAAGCCCGAAATTATGGTTAGACGTAGCGATTTATGGGATAATCGGCGTGATGTTCATGCAATTTACGTATTTTCAGGGAATATCGATAGGCGGAGCGGCGGCGACGACGGTAATTTGCTATACATGCCCGGCAATGGTCGTAATATGGGAAAGTGTTTATAATAAAAAATTTCCGCGACTTGGAGAAGTTTTAGCGGTAATTTTGGCGATGATAGGAGTATTTTTGCTAGTTACGGGCGGAAATCCGACGAAATTATTAGTTCCGCTGGGCTGTGTGGTATGGAGTTTGCTAAGTGGGGCGGCATTTGCGTTCAGCGCGATATATCCGAAGCATTTATTTGCAAAAAAGGTTGATGCGTTGTTTTTGACGGGCGTAGGAATGTTTATTGGGGGGTTGTCGACGTTTTTTTTGATAGAAAACTGGAATTGGGCGGAATTTTTCGGTTTGGAAGTACTTTTCGACGTGATTTGGATAATAATTTTCGGAACGGTGGCGGCATTTTTGAGTTTCAACGCGGGATTGAAGTTTTTAACGCCGGAAGAGGCGTCAATCACGGTAACGACGGAGCCGGCGGCGTCGGTAGTGATAAGTTGGGCGGTTTTCGGGACGAAATTTGGATTAATCGAGAGTTTCGGGATAATTTTGGTGCTTTTAGCGATAATCGCGCCGTCGATAGTAAAAAAATAAGCACCTCCCAGTTTTTATAGCTGAAAGGTGCTTATAAAGTTTATGCTTTAGTTTATGTCAATCGATTAGCCATTGTTAGTAGTTTTTTTAGTGATACCGCCGTCAAAAGTAAACTCGCCGGCTTTAGTTGCAACGTCCGCTTTAACCAAATTGGACGAGTAGCCCAAATCGATTATGGCATAACCAGTCGCCGTCGCGTTCGACTTAGAAACTTTTGTATCAGCCGTGATTAAGTCGCCAACTTTTATATCTCTAGTTGTATCCGCATCTTGCGCGAACCAGTAGTAGGTATTATTCGTCTTGATAAGAGTTTTGGTCGTGTCGATATCACCACCGCCCAAAGAATTTGCGACAGTGAACGAACCGATATTTGCGGAATTCTTCTTGCCGTTATTCATGTCGAATTTAATGCCGCCGCTCACGGTTGAAATATTCGTAATCGTGCCGCTAGCGATTTTAAGCTTATCTTTATTAAAGTCGAAGTCAGCGATAGTCGCATTACCGCTGTCGCCTTTGGCGTAGAAGAAAACATCATTGCCGGAGCCGCCTTTTAAGCTGTCACTGCCGCCGCCGCCTTTGAAGGTCGTCTTCTTCGTGCCGCCTGCTAGCGTCTCGTCAGAACTCGTGCCTCTGAATGTAAGATTCTTTTCGACTAAATGCCCGTCAACGTTATTAGCGTTGCTATTCTTCAACCTGTAGGAGCCGCTAAATTCGCTCGTCAAGCTGACGTTAGAGCTGCTAGCTATCGCGTTCTTGGAATAGGTGTAAGGGGGAATGTCGCTTATAACAAGCGCGTCGCCCAAAGTGGAGCCTTTCGCCGGCTTAATCGTCAGCGCGTTTTTATTTGAGAACTTGAACTTAATCGAACGTTTTCCGGCGTTAATCTTAGCACTGGTTAGGCTAGAAGCAAAACTGCCCAAAGAAATATGGTCGTTCGAGCCGTAGTTCTGGATAATGTCTTTGCCGCCGGTGTAAATGAAGGTATCGCTCACAACTGTGCTTGTGTTGCCGATAAGCTTATCATTTTTCGCGCCGCCAATCAGACTGATTTTGCCGCTAGCCGCCGCACTCGCGTCAAGCGTCGTCTTATTCCTATCGCCTGCCGTAATAGCAAGATTAGAAGTAGTTCCGTCCGCTACGAAAATTTTCTTAACGGTCGAATCTCCCGAAGCGTCATAGCTTGCAGAGACCGTCGCCATAGTCGGACGTTTTTCCTTGTTGAGAATAACGCCTTCCTGCTTGAAAACCATCTTAGTAAAGGAATTGCGTTTGCTGTCGGCGTGGTGCAATAAGACTTCTTGCCCCTGCATGTTCTTAAGAACAACGACGTTATCGCCCGCACTAAGCGAAACATCTCCGCCGTCAGCTTCTACAGAGAAAGTGCCAAGTGCCGCCGTGTTGAGGTCGAGCCTATCAACACCCGCCTCGTAACCGCTTATCGAGACGTTGCCGCCGTTATACTCAAATTGGTCTTTTTTCTTGTTCTTCTCGGCGAAAGTATAAGAGCTACCGCCGTCAACAGAAGCCCCAATTAACGTCACGCTTTGTTTCTTGACGTCAGCCGCATTAATTGACGCAATGCCCGCGCCGACGTACGGTGCTTCTGTAAGGTCGATTTTGCCACGTGCACTCGCGAACAATTTAAAGTTTGTGCCTTTGACAACGCCGTCTTTGGTGAGGAAGCCGCCGTCATTTAGCGAAACTCTGCTGATTTCGTCTCCGTCGCTGTTGAAGGTGAGAACGTTGGACTTATCAAACGTAAACGCTAAGCGGGTATTACTTTTGCTTGATTTTGCCTTAGTGATTTCGTCAATCTTATCGGCGGTAATTTCCAACTTGTCGCCCGCAACAAAGCCGCTGACAGTGTCTTTGCCTTCGGTGTATTTGAAGACGAAATTTTTGCCGTCGCCTCTTTCGGTCACGTCAAGTTTATCTTTGCCTGCGCCGCCGAAGAGCGTACCGCCTTGCTTGCTTCCGAATATGACGTTGTTGTTGTCGTTGCCCGAAATGGAAACAGCTTTACTTGCATTAACTGCATTAACCGTGTCGTAAGTGCCCGCCGAGAAAATCGAATCTGCAAAGCCGGAAGTCAGCGTTATGCTCTTGTCGCGTGCGATTGAATCTTTCTTGTAAACGTAAATGTTTTTGCTACTGCTGCCGCTCTGAATCGAAACGCCGTTTGTAACTCCTGATATGTTCTCGAAAATAAGCCTATCTTCGCCGCCAAAGTCAAGGCTAATGTTGTTTCCTTCTGCATTGAAAGCCGCATTTGCAATGTCAATGTTGCCGCCTCTTACGGTTATTAAGTCATTGTCGTGATAGCCGCTGATAGAGTCCGCGCCGCCGGTATAGAAAAATACATTTTTCCCCGTGCCGCCAATCAGCGAGTCATCATCGTCGCCGCCATTAAGCACCAAACTTGCTGTAGTTCCCGCGCCGTTCAATATGTCTTTGCCTTCGACGCCTTCAAGCGTGCCGCCGCCTTTGCTCGCAACCATGTAGTTATTATTGTCGTTGCCAGTTACTCTGATTGCGTTGTTGACATGGGAAGCGTCAATCGTCTTATAATCTTCATTAGCGGCAAGCGTGCCGTTGAAACGTCCGCTATAACCCGCGCCGAGTGATATTCCGTGCTCTGTTGCAGAATTAAACGCAACGTAATTCATACTACCGCCGGTATTGCCCTGATAGGAATAAGTAGCATTGCCCTTAAAAATAGCAACGTCCGCTACACTGCGGAATGTCAAAGCGTTATCGTCACCGCTCAAGCTGACAACTAAATTGGTACCGTTGAAATTTACATTGTTCAAATCAACTGACGGCGTTAAATCACTCGTTACGCTGACAATGTCAGTACCGTGCGTGTAGTTATTAATTTCATCTTTGCCCGCCGTGTAAATGAACGTATCGACGCCGTTGTCGCCTTCTAGAATATCATTACCGTTGCCGCCGTTTAGCGTAATATCTTTTGCGCCTGCTTTAAGCGTATCGGGACCGTCGCCGCCTTCGATTGAAGTTAGATTGTTATTTGTCGCGTCGACATAAGCTCCAATGGAAGTCGTGCCGCCGTCCGTTTTGAGTGTGGTAACGTTGCCGATAAAGCCCGTGCCGATAACTCTAACGCCCGTTGACTGCGGCGCAATCGTCATAGCTCCCGAAGTCGTGCTAAATTTGGCAAAAGCATAATTTTCATTAGCTGTGCCCCAACCCCAGCCTACGCCATTAACACTAGCAACGCCCAAAAGACCATTGATACTATTTGCCTTGAGTGACGCATAACTATTTACGCCGGTAACACTTGCAACCACAGAAGAAGATTCATCGGTTCCTATAAGATATTGCCAAGTAGTAGTTCCTTCCAGACCTTTTTGAGTCCAGCCGATTGTCTTGTTGACAACGACGACATTTCCGTTTGCATCTGTTGCCGTCTCTAAATTTTCGTTCGTATACTCTTGGAGTTTAGAAACTGTTTGTGCATTGGTGTAAGTGCCGCCTTTGATTTCTAAGCTGTCTATGGCTTTTTCTTTTGTAGTCGAATCAGTTTCTACGTTAATATCGCCTGTGACAGTAGCGTTATTTACGGTAATTTTGGCGGTCGCAGTTGTAGCGGCAGCCTTTTTCGTGACAGTAACATTACCGGCTAAGGTACCGCCGTTGACAGTTATATTAGCTTTTGCGTCGTCAGCATAAATGGCGTTGCCGCTCTCCGATGTTAAGTTGCCGTTATTGATTGCGACATCAATGCTATTAGCTTGTGTTGCTTCCGCATTGCCCAGAGCCAGTGCATTTGCGCCGGAAATATTAATGGTTCCGGTATCGCCGCCTTCAGCATTGCCGATTGTGACATTAATATTTCTGCTAGCGTAGGGAGAAATGGAAATGCCCGCGCCGCTTGAAGTCGAGCCACCGCCGTCTGGTGTTCCACTGGAGTTGGCTTCACCTGTTCCGGTAATTGTGCCGCCCGTGACGGTGAGTTCACCTGCGCGGATTTCTATGCCGCTCGTGCCAGTGATATTACCGCCATTAATTGTGAGTTCGCTATTGGTTGCAGGATTGTAGATACCCAAATCTTTCGTTGAGGTGATTGAACCGCCGTTAATCTCGATTTTAGAATTGGCACCATAACTGTAACTAGATTTATCAATAGTACCTTGACTGACTACACCAAAAGCAGTGTCAGTATTTATGGAGCCACCATTCATTTTGAAAGTAGAATTAGCAAATACATATACGCCATATGCCCAAACTTGCGCATCATCGGATTTAATTCCTGTCGAAGAAATTGTTCCGTTGTTCATGGTGAAGTTATTGTTCTGCTCCACATAAACAGCATTAATATCAGAAGTGCCATCATCTTCATATTTAACTTCAATGTTGCCGCCGTTCATGATAAAGTTGTTGGGCGTTCCGTTCTTTGCGGAGTAATCAGTGGTGGATCCTGTCGCTTGTGATAAAACAACACCATAAGCACCGGATTTTTTAGTTGAGATTGTGCCGTTATCCAATGTGAAAGTGGAGCCGCCGTAAAGATAGACACCATAAACATCAGATTCAACAGTGCCGCCGTTCAAAATTACATTAGCACTACACCAAGTCAAAATGCCATAGTTAGTACTAGTAATTTTACCGGTACCGACGCTATCATTAATAGTGAACGTTTTACCGTCTGCGCTGTACATATAAAACGCCCATCCGCTTGTGTCCGTCCACGTTTTGCCATTTAAGTCGAGAGTTAAGCTTTTAGTTACGCCGGTATAAGTTGCTGTAGAAATATTACTACCTAATTTGACTGTGTCGCCGTCGCCAACAGCGGCAATGGCGTCATTTGTGGAAGAATATGATTGTTCGTCTTTTCCTTCGGCAGTAAGTTTATAAGTTGAGTTTTCTTGAGTTAGTGTCCAAGTAGTGCCGTCGAAGCGTTGCAGGTCGAAGACAAAAATTTCGGAACGTGCATTGGGGGGGGCGTAGCTTTACTGTATAAAAAAAGTTTTCCTTCCATAGATTTTTATACTCCTTTCATGATTAATTTCTCGATGCCGAGCAGTTCTTCCGTAAAAAGTTTTCATCGAGCCATTGTGGGCAATGGCATTAACTTAAGCGACGCGGTAATTAAAGCCCACAGGATAAATATAACGGCAATTTCGCTGAAAGAGG